>OCTX012255960.1_pt1 | contig 10638 bp, 4 predicted proteins | sample 1539691 | NCBI WGS metagenome assembly OCTX01 (sample SAMN02144231, study PRJEB22623) | gut metagenome | biome: sheep rumen | host: Ovis aries | place: New Zealand | reverse complement strand
TGGAAGTTCCATCGGTATTCATCACGATAAACAACACTGGACCAGCTTGATAGGCATAATAGAGTGCTGTGTTGCTCTTGATTCCCTGATACTCCATGTCACCATAAGAGGCGTAATGCCCTTTGTAGAGACTGAGCTCTGGGTCTTTGAACAGTTCGTGGTTTCCCACGCAGGTCATAATGGGCAGGCGCGACATGACCTTGCGCGATTTATAAAGATGTGTAAATTCGTATTGGCGCACGGAACCTGAATCTACTTGATCTCCTACGTTCATCAGCAATCTCACATTGTCTTCAAGTGCCTCCTTTCCCCACTTCTGATGGGCTTTTCTCTCTGCCATGCGCAACAACCATTCATAGTCAGAACGCTCGTTGCGTTGGTGATCGCCAATCATCAGGATGCGGAAGGGAAGACGACTATCTGCCTGTGGCATGGTGCGGAAATGGCCAATCTCACTTGTCTCATTGCCTGAACTTACCTGATAATAATATACGGTGTTTGGCGTGAGACCTGTCAGTTGGGCTGTATGCCAATAGTAGTTAGTGGCAATTTGCTGCCTTTGAAGTTTTGAATGTTGGAAGTTAAGATTATCGGGTGAAGTGCCGTAGCGCACTACAGAACCGTCATTGATACTCTTAGTCTTCCAACACACCTGTATGCTGTTGGCGGTAGCCTGATTCAGATAAGGGGCAGTCATTTCAGCTGGTGTCTCATCAGGTTGCACCGTAAGTCGGATGGCTCTGTATGTGCCGTCGCCATTGTCGATATAGTAGATGTCAGGCTCGCTTAAGGTCAAGTCACCAATGGTATGGCTTGTGCCTATTTTGGAGCGGTACTCCCTAAAACTGCTGATGGTACGAGGCTCTGTTGGTTCTTCTTGGATGTTCTGACTCTTCACGGGGATAGTGAGGAAAGCCAAAAAAAGCAGATGAAGGTATTTTATGTTCATAACGTCTTTGATAAGTAAAAGTGCGGATTATTCTTATCTTTGGATAATCTTGACAGTCTTGTTGTTAGCGTATCTGATGATATTGAATCCCCTTTGCATATTTTGCAACTGCTGACCTCCTGCATTGAAAACCTGTTTGGTAGTGTTGTCTTGCTCTTGTGGTAATACCTTTATTGCAGATAAACTGTCATTAGCTACGAGTGCAATGCCCATTCGTGCAGTATTTTCCATAAGGGATGCACCGCTGACCATGGCTCCCATAGATGGAACCTTTGATTTGTCGATAGGCTCGCCCCAGTAGTAGTTACAGAAGGTTTTTGGATAGGCATTAAGGTCAAGGTTCTCCCAAAGTGTATTGGCATTCTTCTGTAGGAAGGTGATGAATCGCTTTCGGTAGGCAATACTACCTTTCTCATCAAGGACGTAGTTGACAAGATATGGAATAAGCACAGCTTTGAAGATGCTCTGATCCATGCTCGATCCTTCATCGCGCAACAATCCTTTATTGGTACAGCGTGTACTACTGACGGCATAATAAAGGACTTTGCTTGTCATTGCCATATAATTCTGGTCGCCTGTGATGTGATAGAGTTGACGGGCGGCTTCTCCGAAGGTGCCTTGTGTATAGGTGAGAGGTGGTTCCTCAACACGACCATCATTATTTAATTTTGTTTTCATGACATTAGCCTCCCAAGCATATAGTTCTTTGGCAGTTTGTAGATAGGTCTCTTCGCCATAGCGTTGATAAAGTTTGGCAGCCAAGAGACAACCTGGAGCATTTGTACAGGCATTAGGGCCCGAACCGTCGTCCTTCCAGGGAAGACAGAAAAAACCTTCATTGCTATAACTCCCACGTGGCAGGATATACTCATCGAATACCTTACGGGCGGTGGTGGCGTATGTGTCGTCACCAAGAGCCTCGCTTATATGTAGCAGGGTAAGACATATCCAACACATGTCATCGGTGTATTCATTGTAGAAACCTGTGGTATCTCCATTTTTATGATACCAGTTGTTGGCATGGTTCTGATACCAGAACTGCATGATACGTTTGTAATTTCTGGCACGAACGTTATTACTATCACCGATACGCTGGTAGGCATAGATAATCACATCAAGGGCGTGAGCTTGTTGCCAATAGATGTAAGTACTCTCACTGACGCAGTTGGCGTATGTACGGGGAATGGCATAGAAAGTTCCACCTGATGAACTCAAGAATTGGTTCGTAAGGACATATTCTAAAGTGTCGGCACGACCAGAATAGTCGCGTTCAATCATGCCACCTAAGTTGTTATTCTGTGCTTGTAGGGAAGTGGCAATCGTGAAGAATAATGCAGCAATTTTCGCTTTCATGCTTTGTTTCTGTTACTTGATAATTATCTTATGGTGCAAAATTATGCCATTTTATCTACTACAAGCAACAAATATCGGTCTAAATATACAAAAATAAGGTCAGTTGGCAGATATTATACTTGATGATGTTATTGATTGACCTATAAGAAATGTTTTATGAATTGTTTTTTTTCTATTATTCGCGTGGTAGTATATATCTTTGCAAAAAACTATTAGATATGACTAACAGACTGCTATTTACTTTCGCATTGTTGATTACAATCCTCTCTTACACCGTTGCAAAAGAGAAGAGTGTAGTAACACTTGCCGACCCTTACATTCTCCTTGATGGAGACACTTATTATGCCTACGGAACGGGCGATGCCGACGGTATTGCTGTTTGGACTTCAAAGAACCTGAAGGAATGGACACGACAGAAAGAACTGGCACTTCACAAACAGAACACATCAGAGACACGATGGTTCTGGGCTCCCGAAGTCTACAAAAAGAACGGACTGTACTATATGTACTATTCAGCCAATGAACATCTGTATGTGGCTACTGCCAAACAGCCTACAGGTCCTTTCCGTCAGATAGGCGAGTGCATGACGAAAGCAATGCTTGGCGACGAGAAATGTATAGACAGTAGTGTGTTTACCGACGACAATGGTCAGGCATGGCTTTTCTTCGTACGTTTCACTGATGGCAACTGCATTTGGATGTGTCAGTTGGAAGATGACCTCATCACGCCGAAGGCTGAGACTCTCTCTAAGTGCATCAACGTAAGTCAGGCTTGGGAGGATAAATTAGGACGTGTCAATGAAGGCCCCTTCATCTTGAAGTATGGGGGCATCTATTACCTTACCTATTCGGGCAATGACTTCCGAAGTCAGGATTATGCCGTGGGTTATGCTATGACGCGCACACTCAAACCTGCTAACGGCAGTGCCCCAACTTGGTCTAAGTATGGTGGCAATCCTATCATCCGTCGTGTGGAAGACCTCGTGGGTACGGGGCATCATTCATTCTTCACCGACAAAGAGGGACGTCTGCGTATTGTGTTCCATGCCCACGATTCGGAAAGTGAGGTAGCTCCTCGACGCATGTATATCGGTACGATGGAGTTTGTCGGTAATAAACTACAGATGACCACAGAACCAATCATCAGGCCTGTTGAGTCATCCATAAAGCCCGAGTGGGAACTCGAATATATGCCAGGCAGCACTAACAATGAGGAAGTGAGTGCCTATCGTGACCTGAAGTATAACCGTCTGTTTACTCGTACACGCGGCTGGAATGGTGGTGACGGTGTTCTTACCGTAGGCTTGCCGAATGGTGATGTGTTATGGACGTTCAACGATAGCTTTTATGGTGTTGTCAATGCGGAAGACCGTTCTCGTGGAAGTTGCAACTTCCCTCGCAATAGCTTGATGGTACAACGAGCCCACGATGGTGTTTTGGGTGAGACAGAGAAGGACTTAGTGTGGTTAGCCGATTACGTAAACTGGCGTCGCCCCGATGTAGACCGTTATTTTCATGCGCGTACTCATCTGCGTCATCCACAGGGCAACAAGTCTCTTGCAGAGATTCACGCAGGTGATATCGACGAGGATAAGGTTTATTGGTCGGGCGATGGTGTTGTCTGTGATGGAAAGTTGCAGATGGTGTGGATAGCCGTGGAGTCGAAGGAACTACGCAACTTGGGAACTGCTTTGGCTACTTATTCACTTGACGGCATTGTACCTACTGGCCGCTATCTCGACACCATCCCTGACTATCTGCCCAAGTCTGGCGACTACCTGCACCGTGAGAGCGTGACTCACGACGTAAATCAGAATGTGGTTTCCTACGGTTCGACCATTTGCGATGAGGCAGATGACGGCCACTTTTATTTATATGGCGTCGATGGATTCAATGTCCTTGTGGCACGCACGACTACCAAGAGTCTCTATAGTCCTTGGCAGTACTACGTAAGGAAAGCCGATGGACAATGGGTGTGGCAGGATGAGTATCCCATGGAAGAGGATATGAAGCGTTCGAATATCATGGCATCGTCTGATTACGCCTGTCATCTGCCTTGGGTGTTCCGCGATGGTGACTGGTACTACCTCACGTCACAAGCTCCCATCTTCTCTACTGAGGTCTATATCTACCGCTCGCATACGCCTTACGGTCCCTTTACCGACAAGCAACTGCTCTTCCGTCTGCCCGATCATCTCGACAAGATTGGCAATCAGAAGTATCATTGGCTCTACATGGTGAACCTTCACCCAGCCCTTTCCCGCACAGGAGAACTGGTCTTCTCAACGAATAGCGATCCTGACGACTTTTGGTGGAACTTCAACGAACCCAGAAGTGCCGACTACTACCGTCCTTATTTCTATCGTGTCTTTAACTGGAAGAAAGTCTACGACAATCTTCCCGATACAAAGATAGAATCCATCTACTCTCCGTCAGCCAATGTGATTGACGGAATTTCCGTCAATAAAACATATTCCCTGTTAGGAATCCAAACACCCCGTCCCAATCGTGGCATCTATATCAGGCAAGGGCGTAAAGTCATGGAAAAATAAAATCCAAACCATCATAATCATAAACATTTCTAATTTTGTAAGCAAAAATACGAATTAATTGAACAAAATGTGTATCTTTGGCAAATCAATGAATGAGATAGGTATAATTCAATAATTTCGCGAAAATATGACTTACAAAAAAATGCTTCTCATGGCTTGTTGTGTTGCATTTGCGGCAACTGTTCAGGCACAAGTGACTATTGACATCGATGCCCAGCAACGCGGGCCGAAGGTGAGTCCCATGCTCTATGGCATCTTCTATGAAGACATCAACCACGCTGCTGATGGCGGCATTTATGCCGAACTGATACGAAACCGTTCGTTCGAAGATGGACCACGTTATGGCGCACCTGCCGACATGCAGGGTTGGTCGACGTATGCAGCAGCCCCGTCTCAACTCACGGCAAGACTCATACAGCCTACGAAAAAGACACCACTGCTCAATAGCGTGCAGCACAATGCCTTGGAACTCGATATCAAGGCCTCAACAGCGATGCCCGTCTGCTTGGTAAACGAGGGCTACTGGGGTATCAATGCCGTGCAAGGGCGCAGCTATCACCTGTCATTCTGGGCAAAGGCACCAAAATATAAAGGCACCGTGAAAGCTACGCTTTGTTCAAAAGATGGTTCACAGATTTATGCCGAGACGGTGGTCAGCGGATTCCCTGCCATCAAGGCAAAGGGTTGGACGAAGTATGAGGCAACATTCATAGCCAATGATAATGACCCACAGGCGCAATTTGCCTTGGTCTTCGACGGAGTAGGACAAGTGCAGATAGACATGGTAAGTCTCTTCCCGCCTACGTTCAAGAACCGCGAGAATGGCATGCGTCCCGACTTGGCCAATATGCTGTGGCAGATGCACCCGAAGTTCATGCGCTTCCCTGGCGGTTGCTTTGTGGAAGGGCAGGAGAGTCCCGACAACGCTTTCCGTTGGGAACGTACCATCGGACCGATAGAGGAGCGCGAAGGTCATTGGAACGTGAACTGGGGTTACCGTACTACCGATGGATTGGGTTATCACGAATACCTACAACTGGCAGAGGATTTAGGTGCCAAACCGCTCTATGTGGTTAACGTGGGATTATGGCATGGTGGCATGACACCTTATGATAGCATACAACCTTGGATTGACGAATGCATGAACGCCATAGAGTATGCCAATGGCCCCGTCACATCGAAATATGGTGCCATGCGTGCCAAGAACGGACATCCCGAGCCTTTCGGACTGGAATACTTGGAGGTGGGCAACGAGAATAACCAACCCGACCCACGCCAGCAGAGCGACCACTATTACGAGCGTTATGAGCAGTTTTACAAGGCCATCCACGCCAAGTATCCCAATATGAAGATTATCGGCAATGTGGTGGCATGGGGCGACGACAATCCCAAATGGAATAGCACGCTGCCCGTTGACTTGCTTGATGAGCACTATTATCGTTCACCCGACTGGTTTGCTGCTGCCTTCCACAAGTACGACAAATATGACCGACGCGGTCCGAAAGTCTATGTGGGCGAATATGCCGTGACCAATGGCTACGGCAATTTGGGCAACATGAATGCTGCTTTAGGTGAGGCCGTGTATATGATGGGTATGGAAAACAACTCTGACGTGGTGGAACTTGCCTCGTATGCGCCCATCTTCGTGAACGAGAACGATGCGCGATGGCGTCCTGACATGATACGTTTCAGTAGTAGCCGCGTCATGGGCACACCTTCTTACTATGTGCAACAACTCATGCCGCAGCATCTGGGCACTCAGGTAGTGAAAGTAGTGCAGAACGACCCCTATAAGGATAATGTTCGCAAACTGTTGACTCCAAAGCAGAGTCGTGTGGGATTCGGAACATGGAACACGCGTGCCACGTTTGAGACCGACAAGGATGTGGATTACGTTAATGGCAACTGGCAGAAGGAAGGCAACACCGTACGCCAGACTGGTCGTCAACAAGCCACACTTTGCATTGAGAAAAACATCATCAATAGCGACCACTATACCTGTAAGTTCCGCGCCCGCAAGGACGAGGGAGCCGAGGGCTTTATCATCGTCTTTAATTATGTAGATGACAAGAATTACTGCTGGTTGAATTTCGGCGGATGGAATAACACGCAGCATGGCATCGAGCAGATTAGCAATGGTGGAAAGATGTTGGCCGATAGTAAGCGAGGACGTGTAGAGTCTGGACGCTGGTACGATGTTACCCTACAGGTAGCTGGAGACAGCGTGAAGGCGTGGCTCGACAATGAACTGGTCTTTGACACGATGCTGAAGCATGATGAAACAAAGGGAATCTTCTCTTCTGCCACCATCGACGATACCACTGGCGAACTCATCGTGAAGGTAGCCAATACCAGCGATGCAGCCACTACAGCCCGTCTTAATCTGAAGAACTTTAAGCCGACATGTGCCCGTGTAGTACGCCTTTCAGCCAACGATGGTATGGAAGAGAACACGCTCATTGCGCCCACTACCATTCATCCTATAGAGCAAGTACTCTCACCCGAGGATGACAACGTGCTCCTTGACGTGCCCCCTTACTCGCTGAACATCGTCAGGATTAAGCAAGGCAAAGTTGATTGACATCCATTTATGACCTGAAAAAGGTATTGTTGGCATTACGCATCTATGCGCTATACAAGCGTCGTTGCAACTCAAAGTAATGGGCTCGTATATCGGATACAGACATCTGTAACCTTTCCTTTGCATCACTCATGGAGTTAAACTTGATGGTGATAAAGGTTTTTAGGTTGTCTGTACCCAGTTCCTTGAAACCGTTGTTGATATAGTATTCCAAGATGAGGTTGTCGAATTCTCGTTGCTCCTTATTCAAGGAATCCACATATTGTTTCTTCACGAGTTCCACTCTCTTCGCCCTTTCGATAGGCGTTGAGTCGTAAGCGATGTATTCCAACACGTCGAGCAAGTCGCATTTCTGCATCTTCAGCATGTCCTTCAAGAGATTCAGCTTGTCCTCGGCAAACCCTGCTTCGTCCAGCGTACTCAATAGTTGTTCGCGCGTCTCTGGATTAGACCATTTCTTTCTCAGGTCATCTGCGCCTGAGAAGAAGTCAGGTATTCTGCCAAAGAGTTTCTTGACATATTCATCAAGCGTGATAAACTCGTCGCCAAAGAATATCTTCTGTTCCCACGTCGTTTCGAGCGAAAGTCTTCTTCCCGTAGACAGCTTGATGTCTATCAGATTTGTTTGCGGCTTTTCACAAGTACAAGGCAGGTTTCCGCAAATGGGGCAGGGCGTGGGCTCGCTTGCCATTTCAGATTCTTCTTTCGGTAATTCGTATGGCTTCTTCTTCAAGCAAGTACAAGGCCAGTTGCCACATACTGGGCAATACTGGTCACCATCCCAGTCAGGGTCTTTAAACATCTCGCTTGCGCCTACATAGTCGTAGATGGTGAAATAATACTTCTTGTCAAACAAACGTGTGCCACGTCCGATGATTTGCTTAAACTCCACGATATTGTTGACAGGTCGCATCAATACGATGTTGCGCACATTGCGAGCGTCAACGCCAGTACTCAGCTTATAGGAAGTGGTCAGGATAGTTGGCAACAACTTCTCGTTGTTTTGGAATGCCCTCAACGTTGCTTCTCCCACTTCACCATCATCCGCCGTCACACGTTCACAATAGTTGCTGGCAGGACGACGTTTGTGCTTGTTCACCATGTCGCGCACTATCATGGCATGTTTCTGCGTTGCACAGAAGATAATGGTCTTTTCGTCTGGGTCAATCTTGTTTAGCAACTCTTCCACACGGTGTTCGTCTCTTTCCTTAATCTGAATCCTGCCGTTATAGAAATCCGACTCCGAGTAAATCTTTTCATAGTCTATCTCTCCACTCTTTACGATGTCACCTTCTTTATATTGATAATCGTCTATGTTGCTTGTGGAAATTTCTACACGGAATGGAACAAGAAAACCATCCTCAATGCCTTGTTTCAGCGAGTAGGTATATACAGGCTCTCCGAAGTATGCGTATGTATTGGCATTGACATTCCTTTTGGGTGTAGCCGTCATACCGAGTTGATAGGCTGAATCAAAGTATTCCATCAGCTTTCGCCACTCGCTTTCATCGTTTGCGCCACCTCTATGACACTCGTCAATGATGATGAAGTCGAAGAAATTGCGCTCATATTGCATATAATATGGCTGGTCGTTTGAACCTTCAGGCAACGTGATTCCTTGTTCCTCTGCCTTTTGTGCATTAGGCGAAGTCATCATCGTTTGGAAGATGGTGAAGTAAAGATTACGGGCGGTGGGAACCTTATAATTGTTCTTCTTCAGTTCCTTTGGCGTAATACGACACATGGCATCTTCGGGAAACTGGTCGAAGTCGTTGATGGCTTGATTGGCAAGAATGTTTCTATCGGCAATAAACAAGATTCTTGGAGCACGCTCAACGCCTTTGGTGCACCACTTCGTTTGTGTCAGTTTCCAGCATATCTGGAAAGCCGTGTAAGTCTTTCCCGTTCCTGTTGCCATGGTCAGCAAGATACGGTTTCTTTGCTTTGCCACGGCTTCCAGCACGTTATTGATGGCTATTTCCTGATAGTAACGAGGTTGTCGGCCACCACTACGATTCAGGGCGCAGAGATTAAACTTGTCTCGCCAAGGATTCTCGTCGGGGAAAGTCATCTGCCACAAGTCCTGAGGCGTTGGGAAGTTGTCAATATCATGTTCCTTGCTGGGAATGATATAGTCTCCCTTGCTGTTCTTGACACCCATGTCGATGAACCAAATCTCATTGCCATTGGTGCTATAGGTATAGCGAATATTCAAGGCATTGGCATATAGCTTGGCTTGGTCCACCCCTTCAGCCACATCCTTCTCGTCACTCTTTGCCTCTATCACGGCAAGTTTCTGTCCCTTATATTCAAGGATATAGTCTGCCTTCTTAGGGTTCTTATGCCCAGTGGTAGTAATGCGACCAGGCGCAATATAAGCACTCTGTTCCACGAGAATCTTACTTCCTGGAACAATGCCCCAACCAGCATCCCTTAGCTTCGGGTCAATCTTGTTAAATCGTGTCTGCGCTTCGTTCATATCTTATTCAAAAACTTGTCTTAATATTGCTTGTTTTAATGCTTCGCACTCCTGAGAAATCTTTTCGTAGTTTGCTTGAAGACGGTCTACTTTGGATTTGAGGGAGTCGAGAGTGGTGACGATGGATTGTTGCTCGGAGATAGAAGGATAAGTTAAAAGTATCTTTGAAAGATCTCTATAGTAAATGGCCCATACATTTGTAGTCCCACTTTTAATTTTTTCAAGCTGATCTTTTGTATAGTCTGCAAGGAAAGAGTATGCAATGAAAACTGGATTAATTGTATCAACGAACCTAATCCTCATTACATTATTATTATATAACATAACAGGGGCATCATAATCCCTATATACCGTAGATTTACCAACCCATTCTTTGCTATTACGAGTGTTGAACAAGAAATCACCTTCCTGTAAACAATATTTTTCTAATTCTTCTTCATTTGCATCAACACATATTAAATCATCCCAACAAAGAGTATTATTAGGGGAAATATTATTCATTTTGAAATACGGATACTTCTTATCATATCCCTGTTCTATTTTTCCCCTTGTCAATCCCACAATATTTGATACTACTAAATCACCGAACACCTTCTCTTCCCATCCTTCTCTTGGCTCCAGCATTTCTTTGAGAGATGCTTGGAAGAGGGCTTTGGCTTCATTGAGGGCTTTTTCTGCATTAGCCTTCATCGCATCTATCTTTGCAAAAGCAGAGTCAAGATAA
>OCTX012254091.1_pt1 | contig 10638 bp, 6 predicted proteins | sample 1539691 | NCBI WGS metagenome assembly OCTX01 (sample SAMN02144231, study PRJEB22623) | gut metagenome | biome: sheep rumen | host: Ovis aries | place: New Zealand | reverse complement strand
AAGGCGGCCGCACTTTTTTTCATGCTTGTCAACCTTTTTTGTGAGATTTTTTTAAGTTTTTCAAAAAAAGATTGGCCATCGTTTCCGAAGACCAATCCACTTATTTGTTAATTATTTGGCGTGATTATCGGTATAAATCCTTAACTTAACGCCATTGGGACGGTTCTATTTGTCTGGTTTTTCCCAAACCAGACAGAAAGAACCGTCCCATTTGTCTGCCCATTTGTCTCATGGAGGAAATCTATACAATCATTTGTACCGGTTTTCAGAATTGCGTGGTATACTGGGACTGTCTGCATTTTATGCATACAAATACAGGTTTTCCTGCCTGGTGTAGAAGACTTTTTAGCGGGATTGCCTTGGAAGAGAAGGATGTTGTTATGTATAGAGAATGGATTACCAGTTACAGCTCTGCCCTTGGCAGGGATATGAACATGCTGATCTATGGACAGGGAGGTCTGCCGATCCTCTGTTTTCCGACCCAGGATTCGATGTGCCAGAATTATGAGGATTTTGGCATGATCGATAACCTGGCGGATTTTATCGATGATGGCAGGATCCAGCTGTTTGTTGTGGATACTGTGGATGCGGAAAGCTGGTCCCCAAAGGATTGGGATAAGGCCGGCAGAGCTTACCGGCAGGAGCAGTATTTTGAGTATATTACCGATGAGGCGCTGCCTTTCATCAGGAGCCGGAACCCGCTTCTTCCGGCGGTCACAGGCTTCAGCCTGGGAGCAAACCACGCCGTGATCTGCTTCCTGCGCCGGCCGGACCTGTTCTGCGGTGTGATCGCTTTATCGGGCGTATATGATTCCGACTGCTTTTTTGACGGATGGATGGATCCGGTCCTTTATGAGAGTTCGCCGGAGCGCTTCCTGCCGAATATGTCTCCTGATCACCCGTATATCGAGATGTATAACAGCCGCACGATGATCCTGTGCTGCGGCCAGGGCGCCTGGGAAGAGGACGGTGTCCGGACCCTGAAGAATCTGGAGCGGATTTTTGCTGAGAAAGGCATCCATGCCTGGTGTGATTTCTGGGGATATGATGTAAATCATGACTGGCCCTGGTGGTTTAAACAGATGCGGTATTTTCTCCCGATCCTGCTGGAGAAAAATGCAGAAAGGAATTAAAAAATGAACTTCATCTTTATTTCTCCTCATTTCCCTCGTACCTACTGGCAGTTCTGCGACAGGCTGAAAAGAAACGGGGTCAACGTGCTTGGCATTGCCGATGCTCCCTATGAAAGTCTGGAGGAGCCGCTGAAGGCAGCCCTGACCGAGTATTATCGGGTCGACAACATGGAGGATTACGACCAGATGTACCGGGCTGTCGCCTTTTTTGCCTTTAAATATGGAAAGATTGACTGGATCGAATCGCTGAACGAGTACTGGCTTGGCCAGGATGCCCGTTTGCGGACAGATTTCAATGTCACGACGGGTATTCAGAGTGACCGGATCGACTTCATCAAGGAGAAATCAATGATGAAAAAGATCTACCAGGATGCCGGCATCCCCACCGCCCGCCAGCACAAGGTGACGACTCGCGAGGCCGGCCGGGCGTTTGTCGAGAAGGTAGGCTATCCCGTGATCGTCAAGCCGGATATCGGCGTGGGGGCAAACGATACCTGGAAGCTGGAAAAGGATATGGACCTGGAGAATTTCTATGACAATCTCCCGGATGTTCCTTATGTCATGGAAGAGTTTATCATCGGAGATATCGTCTCCTATGACGCGATCCTGGATTCCAAATGTGAGCCGCTGTTCGAGAACATGACCGAATGGCCTCCCATCATGGATATCGTCGTGAAAGACCTCAATCTTAAATACTATACCTGCCCCGCATATGTGATCCCCGACTCCCTTCGTGAGCTGGGCCGCCGCACGGTTAAGGCCTTCGGGGTAGACCGCCGCTTCGTCCATCTGGAATTCTTCCGTCTCGCCAAAGCCCGCAAAGGACTGGGAGAGGTTGGAGACTTTGCAGCGCTGGAGGTCAATATGCGTCCTGCCGGCGGGTATACCCCCGACATGATGAATTTCGCCCACTCCACAGACGTCTACCAGATCTATGCGGACATGGTCGCCTTTGACGAGCGGAGACTTCCGGAAAGCCCGGACCAGTATTATTGCGCCTATGCCGGCCGGAAAGACAGCCACACCTACACCCATACCCATGAGGAGATCATGGCCCGCTATGGAGCGGAAATGATGATGCAGGAGGAGATGCCGCCGCTGAACTGGCCCCAGATGGGACGGGTCATGTACACAGCAAGACTGCGCACCCTGAAAGAGACCCAGGAATTCATCCAATTCGTGCAGGGATAAAAGCCGCTGTCCTGCGCCCAACAGGCGGACCGGTGAAAAACCGGAAGAAAGGATGACAGCCCCTTTGTCTGCCTCAGTGCTGTATGCTGCTTTTTTGTGTGCGGTATTGCAGCGGTGTCATGCCGAAGTGTTTTTTGAATACGTTTTGAAAATAGGACTGGCTGGAGTAGCCCAGATAGGCGCTGATTTCTGCCAGACTTTGACTGCTGTAGATGAGCAGGTCTTCTGCCTCTTCCATTTTGCAGCGGGTGATGTAGGCGCCGACGGATTGGCCGGTTTCCTCCCGGAAGCGTTTCATGAGGTAGGAGGGACTGCGATGGATGTGTTCTGCCACCTGCTCGATGGTGATGGGTCTGTTGGTGTGGCGCTGGATGTAGGTCATGCTTTGGCTGATTTCTGATGAGATGTTTTTGGGAAGACGTGCCTCCCCGACCCGCTGGCACAGATCCATCAGAAAAATATATTGCAGGCGATGGACTTCCTTGATGGTCTGGGTCTGTTCGCATTCGAGGATGTAAAGATTGATCAGCTGATATACGCGTTCCTCATCCAGGCCGCCGGCCAGAGCGCCCAGGATGCCGGCTTTGGAGGCCAGTCCGATAAATATGTTTTTTGCCTGCCGAAGGGGCGTGTGGGCGACCTGCCCCTCTGCGGGAAATTCCTTTGTGGAGTCCAGAAAGGCTTTCAGCCTGGCAGTATCTCCCAGGGCGATCTGGTGGTAGAGCTGCCGCTCAAAGGAATACGAACTGAGGCTGCGCTCATTTTCTTTTGCATCGACAGCCTCTTTTACCGCCTGCTGTCCCCGCTGCATCGCCTGCGCGTCTCCCTCCTGGTAGAGGGCACTGATGTCTGCCTCTTTATGATTCAGGACAAAATAGAGAAAGGAGAGGACGCGGATGAACTGCGGATGACCGCTCACAGGGATATTGTACAGAAGCTCAGACAGCGCCTCCTGGTAAGCAGGGGGCGTTTTGGTTTCCTCAAAGTATTCCCGGATCAGAGTTTCGCTGACCGGCGAGGTGAAGATCGGGCCGATATAAAGATCATAGCCGCTTTCCTCGATATGTACATGGCCATATTCCAGATCAGGATTGATGGAGCTGAATTCCGGATTGCGCTCTGCCGGATAGGAGGGCCAGGACTGTTCTGGCTGAAGTTCCAGAGCTTCGCTTATGGAGGAATACAGCGGTGTTCCATTTAAAAGCAGATTTGCGGGGATACCTGTAGCGGAAAAAAAGGAACGGCTGAAAGTGATATAATCCATGATCAACTCTCCTTAAGAGGGGGAACTGCTGTGCTGCGTATTTCGCACAGAATCATTTTCGGGAAAGGCGCAGATTGCTTTGAAAACCTTATATTTCCAGTATATGTCCCCAGATTATGGAGAACAAGTATAATATCGCAATAACGTAGAGGATATTGCAATCCATCTGCCTTCGGCTTTGCTACACTTTCCTCATGACATGAACCGGAGACAGGTCTTAGCCTGTTTACAGAAACACCTATATCACAAAGGAGGCCTCACATGAACCATTCGATCCGTATCCCGATTGCAGAAAAAAACCAGGGTGTGCTGGATTTCTCTCATCTGCTGGACGCCCCGGCAGGCAAGCATGGCTTTGTGGAAAGCCGGAACGGGCACCTGTATTTCGAGGACGGCAGCCGCGCCCGTTTTCTGGGCTTCAACGTAGCGACCCGCTCCAATACCCCCAGTCATGAGGACGCGGAGCGTCTGGCAGAACGGTTCGCCTCTCTAGGCGTCAACATCATCCGCATGCATGCCGCTGACGCGCCCATTGGAGATGGGGCAGGAAACTGGTCGAGCTGCAGGGAAACGCCGCTTCTGGATCTGGAGAGCGGAAGCTCCCGTCATTTTCATCCGGAAGGGCTGGACCGCTTCGATTACTATGCCGCAAAGCTGAAGGAAAAGGGCATTTACCTGCACATCGATCTGATCGTGGCCCGGCCGTTCCTGGAGGGAGATGACCTGGAGCATCCCGGCAGCATCGCCTCCTGCATGAAGCGTTATCCCATGTACAACGAGCGGCTCATCGAACTGCAGAAGGAATACGCGAAGGAGCTCCTTTGCCATGTAAATCCCTACACCGGCCTTGCCCTCAAGGATGATCCGGCGGTCATCACCGTCCAGATGAACAATGAGGAGAGTGCCATCAAGGGGAATACCGGCCAAGATGCAGGGGAGGAGATGAAGCCCTATCGGGATGAGGTCATGCAGCGGTTTGGCGACTTCCTGCTGATGAAATACCACACCCGGGATAAGCTCAAGGCGGCATGGACGGAAAACGGGATCTGTGCTCTGGGCGAGGATGAGGATCCGGCCGCAGGGACCGTGCGCGGCATCGAAGGCGGCTTCTATCAGTCCGTCAATGAGCCCACCGGCCAGTGGGACGCCCCTGAGGGACCGGCCCGCTACGCAGATTTTATGGAGTTTGGTGCATGGGCTAACCGGAATTTTTATCAGAATATGAAAGATTATCTGCGCTCCCTGGGCGTAAAGGTCCCCATCGTTGCCAGCAATCTCATCGCCGGCGCCGCGGATGCCTATGGCCACACGACCGGCGACATCATGGAAAACAACACCTATTTCAACCATCCGCTCCTTCCGGTGCAGAACGATACCTACATGGTCTACGGTCCGGCGGAGTATGTTTCCACCAATCCCCTGACCGTACAGCAGGGCATCGGCTCCATGGGAACGACACTGCTGAGCCTGGCATCGGTTGCCGTGGTGGAGGGAAAGCCCTTCATGCTCAGTGAGTGGAACGAATACGGACTGCACCCCTTCCATTCCACTGCCTTTGTCCACACCGTGGCATACGCCTGCCTGAACGACTGGGATGGTCTGATCCTGTACAATTACAACACTTCAGATAAGCCGGATGAGGAGCCGGCCGACGGCATTGTCACTGTCTTTGACGCCTACAACGATCCGGCCCTGATCAGCCAGTTTGGATTCATGGCCAGTGTCTTTTACAAAGGGCTGATCTCTCCGGCAATGCACCGGGCCGATGTGGTCTATACCCAGAATGACTGGAAGACCCTGCCAAATTTCCACGCCATGCCCATGTGTGTTCTGCCCTACATCACAGGAATGCGGAATGTGTTCCTTGATGGAGACGATCAGTACCGGGGAGATGCGGATGTGGCCATCAACGCCGGATTTCTGAATGACGGAGATCTTCGAAACGCAAAGCACAGCGTGTATTATTCCTGGTCACCCTACCGGGATCCAAAACGCCGCTATATGGAGACAGAGCGTCTGAAGTGCGCGGCGGCAGGTACGAAGGAGCTTCGGCCTGGCGTACACCTTGGCAGCCGCTCTCTGGTATTTGACAACATCGCCGAGGCAGCCCACTACGGAGATTACCGGGAATTTGCCGCCACCATGGACTGTGCCATGAAAGACTGGGGGATCCTTCCGGAGGACTGCGGTTACATCGACGGCAGGCTGATCTCCGATACCGGTGAGATCTGCTTTGCCCCTGAGCATGCACGCTTCTTTGTCCGCAGCGCCGGATGCGCCTATTTCAGCGGCGCACCGGAAAAGGAGACGGTACTGTCCGACCGGGTAACGGTCCGGGCAGAAAACGAAAGGATCAGCCTGGCGCTGCTTCCTCTTGGCACCGACAGCCTGGAGCAGGCAGGGGAGTATCTGCTGACTGCCATCGGTAAGACTGGCACAGACAAGGCAAGTTACACAGATGGGCCGGAGCTGATGCCCGGTCTGCGCTTCACAGCCGTGCGCCTGGATGGAAAGCTCTATGCGGAGTCCCTGGAGGGAAGCCTGATCGTAAAGGCAAAGCAGGCAAAACTGACCATCCTCGACATGCAGGGACGGGAGATCGGCGTCATTCCAGGCGTGCCCGGCGGCGAAGGGCTTGTATTTGCCCTCGACGGAAGCCAGAGCGGCGTCCAGTATCATCTGGTCATTGAAGAGACCGCATAAAAAAACGCAGCGCCGGAACACTGGCTGGAATAAAAAATCCCGCAGCGACGGAATGAGCAATAAAATCCTCCAGCAGCAGAACGCCTGCCTGGATGATTAGAAAAAAGCCCCGCAGAACCCAGATCGTGGGAGACTGACCGGCTGCAGGATAAAAAGGAGCACTTATGAACCGAAAGACGGGCCCTCTTGGAAAGGCTATATATGAATTTACCCCGGATAAAAGGGGCTGTGTTATCCACGATCCGGAGACGCCCCGCTACTGGTACAACTATCTGTGGAATGACCTTGGCTATTGTGCCCAGGTGTCCCAGACCGGCCATGGGCGCAGCAGCTATCTAAATGAGAAAGCAGAGATGTGCATGCTGAACCGCGACGCGGCCCGCTATGTGTATCTTCGGGACGAGCAGAGCCGGGAATGCTGGAACATTGGCTGTGGCCCTTTATGCGAGCCGGTGGAAGACTATCGCTGTGTCCATGCCATCAGCAGCACGGAGCTTTCCTCCGTGAAGGATGGCATCTGCGCTTCCTGGCGGATCTTCGTGCCGGACGATCTTTACGGCGAGTGCTGGCTGCTGACGGTGGAAAATGCAGGCAGCACACCGCGGATGCTGAGTCTTTTTCCCACGGTCAGCTTTTCCCTGGATGGTTTTTCCCATCCCAGGTACTACGAGATGTACCGCAGCATAGAGGCCGGCTTTGACGGTGAACTGAACGGGATCTGGTGCCGCAGCGCCCACCCCTTCGCGCCGCACGAGCGCTACAACGGGTATCTGGCCTCCTCGGAGCTGGTTTTTTCCTGGGACGGCGATCTGACCGCCTTTTGCGGCTCCTTAAGCACCCAGACAGAGACTGACGCAGCTTCCACGGCCCGTTATCAGAGGCCCCGCCGCCTGTTTTCCGGGGAAAACTGTTCCAATTCCAGCGGAGCCCTGTTTATTCCCGGCGCCGTGCTGCAGCACAAGCTGACGCTGCTGCCCGGAGAAAGAAAAGAGATCCGTCTGGTGTATGGAGTGGCAGAATCCAGGCAGGAAGCGATTGCCTGTGCCCGCCGGTACACCGGTCTGGAGCAGGAGACGGCCCTTCGAAGGACGGGGGCCCGGGACCTTGGAAAATATGCTCCTCTGTCTGCCGTCACCCCGGATAAGCAGCTCGATCAGCTCTTTAGCACCTGGATCAAAAAACAGGTGGACTTTTGCATCGTAGGAAAAAAAGGCGTCCGGGATAATCTTCAGATCGCAGCCGCCCTGCTTAACTTCCGGCCGGCAAAGGCCCGGGCGGAGATCCTGGAATGCCTGGCTCATCAGTTTAGGGACGGCCATGCCGTGCTGACCTGGTATCCCTATGACGACACCCGCTATTCCGACCAGCCCTTCTGGATCATCTGGGCTGTCTGCGAGCTTCTCAAGGAGACCGGAGACCGGCAGATCCTCGAGACCATGGTGCCCTGGCAGGATGGGGGAGAGGGAACCGTGCAGGAGCATGTAAAAGCGGCCGTCTCCCGGCTGCTGGCAGACCGGGGAAGAAACGGTCTCGTGCGGATCTTTTTTGCTGACTGGAACGATGCCCTCAACATCCCGCCGGAGGAGGAGGCAGAATCGGTCATGCTCTCCGAGCAGTTTTGTCTGGCCTTAAAGGAGCTGGAGCAGATGAGCCTTTGGCTTGAGGATGCAGACTACGCAGCCTTTTGCCGGGATGCTTTTGACGAGATGAAGGCAGCGATCAATCGGGCTGCATGGGATGGGGGCTGGTACTGCCGGGCCCTGGCAAAAACAGAGAACATTGGGTCAAAGGACAGCAGCGGCAGCCGGATCTATCTGAACGCCCAGACTTGGGCAGTGCTTGGCGATGTGGTTCCCAAAGAGAGGCTTGGCGCCCTGCTCGAGGCGGTCGACGGAATGGAGAGGGATTTCGGATTTCCCTTAAACGACCCGCCCTATGACGGCTATGATCCGATGGCAGGCCGCATGTCCGGCATGCTTCCGGGCCTGTTTGAAAACGGGGGCGTCTACTGCCATGCCAGTGCCTTCAAGATCCTGGCGGACTGTCATCTGGGACGCGGCGACGACGCGCTCCGGACGCTGAAGAAGATCATGCCGGACAGCGAGAAAAACCCCTCTGCCAGGTCCGGTGCAGAGCCCTATGTCTTTACCAACTGTTACGCCACCCATCCAGCATACTATGGCCGGTCCTATCAGTCCTGGACCACCGGGACTTCGGCATGGTGTCTGAAAGGTCTGTATGAAGGCATTCTGGGGCTGCAGCGGGACTATGAAGGCCTGCGGATCCGTCCGGCCTTCCCCTCTAGCTGGCAGGAGGCAAAAGCAGAGCGGCAGTTCCGCGGAGCAGCCTACCACATCACCTACCGCAGGGGAGGCGATCCGGGGATCGTCGCCGACGGCGTGCATCTGGCCGGGGATCTCCTTCCGGATTACCAGGATGGAAGAGTACATGAAATCGAAGTGACAATCTGATAGGAAATTACAATTTCAGCGAGGATTCCGCAATCCCTGCCGGGAAAGGCCTGATAGAATAGCACTATAAGATGACAAGCGGAGAAAACAGCAGCAGGAGAACAAGAACAATAACGGGAAAAAAGCAGCAGGAGAATAAAAACTGCAATAATTGAGGGAGGCAAAAATGGCAAAAGCAAGAAAAGAGTACGATGCCGAAGGCGTTAAGCTTACGATGCGCACCAATGATTACCTGGCTGACATGAGCGGTCAGCTGGCACTGGGCATCATGGCAAACCTGGTTGGCCAGATGCAGTATTTCTACACGGACAAGATCGGCATGGCCGTCGGCTCGGTCGGAGTCGTCATGGCTATCGCCAAGATCCTTGATGCGTTTACTGACGTGATCTTCGGCAACATTATCGATCATTCCCGCGGCGGCAACAAAAAATATTTCCGCTGGATGATCATGCTGGCCGTACCGGCAGCAGCGATCGTAGCCCTGATGTTCATGGTTCCGAAAAATGCATCGACAGGCATGCAGTTCGCCTACGCCCTGGTAACAAACCTTCTGCTTACTGCGGTTATTTACACGATGATCGCCACTCCCTTCAGCGCGGTCATGGTCGTGCGGACCCGTTCAAACAGTGAGCGAAGCAGTATGGGCGTTTTCCGGGCAGTCGGAAACTACGGCGCCGGCATGCTGATCGCCATTGCTACGATCCCGGTCACCAATATGCTCGGCGGTACCCAGGAGGCCTGGATCAAATACGGCATCGTTCTGGCCCTGGTCGTCCTTCTGCTTTTCCTGATCTGCTGGAATAACGGACACAAGGCTGCCTTTACCCGTATGAACGAGACAGAAGCGGGCATGGGTGCCGAGCCCGAGGAGGAGCCGGTACCTTTTGCTCCGGCGATGAAGATGCTGTTTCAGAACAAGTACTGGGTCATCGTCCTTCTCTTCAACCTGATCACCGCCATCACCAGTGCGGTGGCCGCATCCTCCGGAACCTACTACTGCAAGTGGATCTTCGGAAATGACAACCTGGTCGCCATCATCGGCGGCATGGGATTTGCCGCTACCATCGTTGGTTTTATCGTATCCAAGCCCATCATCAGCAAGCTGGGCGTCACAAAAACCGTCCTGTACGGCTGCCTGGGCGCGGCGATCTGTGCGGCGATCCGCTGTTTTGCACCCACAAACTTCGCAGTATATGTCGGCTCCAGTCTTCTGGGCAGCCTGGTCCAGATCCCGCTGATGTGCCTGTACGGCGTACTGACCGCCATGGCCGTAGACTACAACGAGTGGAAGTATGACAAGAAGCTGGTTGCCATGTCCGGCGGAGCCATCGGCTTCGGCAACAAGGTAGGCAGCGGCATGGGCTCCCTGCTTCTGAGTCTGTTCCTGATCCTGGGCTCCTATGACGGGACCCTTGCAGCCGCGACGCCCTCCATGCGGATGAGCATCTACGGCTTCTCCAACTACCTGCCGGTCGTCATCAATATGATCATGTTCTTCATGTTCCGCAGCTTTGACCTGGAGGAAAAGCTTCCGGCACTGCGTGAGGAAGTAGCGGCAAGACGCGCATCCGCGCAGAAGCAGTAAAAGGCGGCTGCCATCCGCACAGCCTGAAATTATACGGCACGCGTCTGCACGATAGCGGTAAAAGCGGCTGTCACCCGCACAGCCTGAAGTTATACGGCATGCGTCTGCACAGAAGCAGTAAAAATCACGGATGACAGATATCACAGAAAATGCGGATAATCGCAACATTGAGAAAGCAAAGCGTTTATTGAGAAGCAGATAATAAAATGATTTAAACGCCAAAAGTCCGAACCCACGCCATGCTTGCATGGCCGTGGGAGAAAGACTTTATGGCGTGCCCCAACATGAGGA
>OCTX012216946.1_pt1 | contig 10638 bp, 10 predicted proteins | sample 1539691 | NCBI WGS metagenome assembly OCTX01 (sample SAMN02144231, study PRJEB22623) | gut metagenome | biome: sheep rumen | host: Ovis aries | place: New Zealand | reverse complement strand
GGTGCCATCGTCCGCATCCAGCAACGTCCGGAGAACACCATCCGCAAGTATCGGACCGTCGAGGCATTCTGTAACCTGTTGCCTGCAATGAGCAATATGAAATGGGACAAGCGCGTCTATAACGGCGTTTGCGACGGCATCAGCGAGCTCATCCGTCTGGTCGGAATGTATGAACTGGGATGCCTGCCCAATGCCGAAGCCGCAATCCTTTGCCACGACACGGTGGCAAGGAAGAGTCATGTGTAGAGACTGAAACCGAATAGGGATGAAAGACAAGCTCAAGACATTCATAAAAAGACTGACAAGCCTGGTGCTGACTCCCCTGCGCCGTCATTATCGCAAGCGCAATGGCATCGTTTCTGTTCAGCCCCGTCATGAGCTGCCCAACGATGCTTGGCTGGGCGAAGTGTCGCAGATGCTCAGGGAAGGCAAACCCTATGCCATCTACGTGAAGGGATATAGTATGCGGCCTTTCATCGAGCATACTCGCGACCGTGTCTTCCTTGAGAAGAGAGACACCTACCACGTGGGAGATGCCGTCCTCGCCCAGATTGCCCCCGGTCACTACGTCCTGCATCGTATCATCGAAAAAGAGGGAGACCGGCTCACGCTGCAAGGCGATGGCAACGTGCGGGGAGTGGAGCATTGTCGGGAACAGGACGTGAGCGGCGTCGTGACGCAATACATCCGTCCTCGTCGTACCATTCCAGCCGACAACCCAAGGTTGGTCCGTCGCATTCGTTTGTGGCGCAGGCTGCGTCCGGTCAGGAGATATTTGTTATTCATTTATAAAGCAATAGTATGAAAGTAAAGAAAGGTTTTGAGCTCCGCGAAGTATGCGGCGAGCACATCATCGTAGCTTATGGCAAAGAGAACATCGACTTCAACAAAGTCATTAGTCTCAACGAGTCAGCCACCTTCCTTTGGAAGGAGATAGCAGACAAGGACTTCACAGCCGATGACCTGGCCTCGCTGTTGTGCAAAGAGTATGAAGTAGATGAGAAGACTGCAAAGCACGACGCCCAGGCTCTGCTGGACAAATGGACAAAGGTCGGTCTCGTTGAATAGAATAAAGTAAACTTCTCTGTCAGGTCTATGTTGCTGGATTTCCTGCAGGACATGGGCGATACGCTCCGGCTGCCCGTCACGTTTGTCATCATCGAGTTCATCGGCACTTTTGCCTTTGCAATCTCCGGTGTACGCCTGTCCAGTACGAAACATTTCGACATCTTCGGTGCCTGGATAGTCGGCATGGCAACTGCTATAGGTGGCGGAACCATTCGCGACCTCATGCTTGGCGTGAATCCATTCTGGATGACTAATGGCAGCTACTTTGTCTGTTGCGCCCTGGCTGTGCTTGCCGTGAGTCTCTTCGGTAAGTACATCATTCACCACAACTACACATGGTTCATATTCGACACCATTGGTCTGGCCCTCTTCAACGTCATAGGAATCGAGAAGACGCTTGCTCTCGGGCATCCCTTCTGGGTAGCCATTACGATGGGTGCAGTCACCGGAGCGGGCGGCGGTATTATCCGCGACGTCCTGATGAACGATGTGCCCCTCATCTTCCGCAGCGAAATCTATGCCCTTGCCTGTGCCTGTGGAGGTGTCGCGTATGTTGTCTGTCTGCATCTGGGGCTCAGCGTGGAAATCAGTGCCTTGCTCAGTGCCTTCATTGTTATCCTTATTCGCATCTTGGCTGTCAAGTTCCATTGGCAGTTGCCTGTTCTGAAAGGCGAAGATACGTCCGAATCCTCGACGGGAGGCATTCTCAAAGGTATTCTCTTCCTGGTGCTCATCCCTTGCTCCTTGCTCCAGTCGAAAGCTCAGGTCCAACAAATCTTTGACCCTAACGTCCGGACGCTCACGCTCACGGTCAACGACGATCCGACTCTGCCGCCATACATGCCACTTAGCGGACGGCAGCACATCGACATCGAGTGGGACGAGATGAGCCACAACTACAAACGGTACGTCTATCACATTGACCATTGCGACTGGAATTGGGAACCGACGGACGGCATCTTCGAGAGCGACTTCCTGGAAGGCCTCAACGACCAGCTTATTGAGGATTATCAGAAAAGCTTCAATACAACGCAGATTTATACGCACTATTGGCTACGCATTCCCCAGAAGGAACTGCGACTCCGTCTGAGCGGCAACTACCGTCTGCGAATCTATGAGGAAGATGCCGACCGAGAGGAAGAGCAGCCCGTGCTCGAAGCCCGCTTCTGTATCTACGAGAACTCAGCCGGCATCATCACACAATTGAGCAGCAACACCGACATCGACTTCAATCGCGACCACCAGCAGATGACGCTCTCCGTCGGTTATGGCTCGCTTTCTGTCTTCGACCCGCAGCGTGAGCTTAAAGTCGTCGTCATGCAGAACCGTCGCTGGGACTGCAGGGTAGAGAATCTCGTGCCAAACGTAAGAAAAGCCAACGGAATAGAGTTCACTCACAACCGTCAGCTCATCTTTCCGGGAGGCAACGAATACCATCGCTTCGAGATACTCGACGTGCACCGGACAGCAGTCGGGGTAGAGCGAATAAATTGGTTTGAGCCGTACTATCATGCCACGCTGTTTCCTGTCCAGCCCGACAGGGCCTACAGCTATTCGGAGGACCAGAACGGTGTCTATGTGGTGCGGAGTGCTGATGACATAGACGATGCAACGACAGCCGAGTACATCGTCGTTCACTTCTTCCTGCAAAGCCCACGGCTGCCGGGCGGCGATGTCTATGTCAGCGGGCGCTGGTCAGGACAGACCTTCAATCCAGACTGCAAGATGGAGTATGACGACGTCAACCGGGAATACCATGCCGCCCTTCTGCTGAAGCAAGGCTACTACAGCTACGAGTTTGTGCAGCAGGACGCACTCACGGCCCGCACGATGGGCAGCTTCTTCGAGACGGAGAACGAGTATCAGGTACTGGTCTATTATCGTGAGCAAGGTGCCCGCTACGACCGCCTCGCCGGCTACAGCATCGTCCACAACAGCAGGTAATAATATATGATAAATTATTAAACAATAAATGAAGAACAAACCTCTTTCATGGATTCCGACGCTCTATCTCGGAGAGTCGCTGCCATACGCAGCTGTCATGCTGATGTCCCTTGTCCTGTATCAGGAGATGGGACTTACCGATACACAGATTACGCTTTATACGGGCTGGTTGGGTCTTCCCTGGGTCATCAAACCTCTCTGGAGCCCGATTGTTGATGGCCTTCGGACAAAACGCTGGTGGATTCTTGCCATGCAGCTGCTCATCGGTGCGGCACTTGCCCTTCTTGCCTTCACACTTCCTACCGACCTCTGGCTGCAATGCTCACTGGCTCTCTTCATGCTCATTGCCTTCAGCAGTGCCACACACGACATCTCTGCCGATGGCTTCTACATCCTCGGCTTGGATAACCGCGACCAGGAACTGTATGTCGGCCTGCGCAACACCTTTTATCGCATCGGTATGGTCCTGGGACAAGGTGGTCTGGTCATGCTTGCCGGCCTTCTGCAGGAGAGCGGCTTTGCCATTCCCTTGTCGTGGAGCATCACGTTCCTGGCTGTCGCTGCACTCATGGTGCTGCTGTTTGCCTATCATTCCAAGATGCTTCCCAAGGTGGAACAGCCGGCCACAGAAAATAATAAACTCTCTATCCTCGACGACTTCCGGCAAACCCTTCGTGTCTTCTTTACGAAGCCTCACCTCCTTACGGCCCTGCTCTTCATCCTGCTGTTCCGCTTGCCGGAAGGCTTGCTCACAAAGATTGTGCCGCTCTTCCTAAAACGTTCCGTCGAAGAGGGTGGCTTGGCACTGACGGATGTTCAGTATGGCTTCGTCTATGGCACGCTGGGTGTCATCGGCTTGCTTGGCGGCGGCATTGTCGGCGGCTGGCTTGTCTCGAAGTTCAGCCTGCGCCGCATGCTTTGGCCTCTCGTCCTGTGCATCACCTTGCCCGACATTGTCTATGTCTATTTGAGCATCTATGGGTCAGAGAGCCTTCCGCTCATTGCCGCCTGTGTCTTCATCGAACAGGCAGGCTACGGCCTGGGCTTCACGGCCTACACGCTCTACCTTGTCAGCTTTTCACATGGCGAGCGCAGCACATCCGTCTTCTCCTTCTGTACGGCTTTCCAGTATCTTGGCGGAGTAATGTTGCCGGGAATGGTGAGCGGCTGGATGTCGGACCAAATGGGCTACAGCCAGTTCTTCTGCGCTGTCATGGGATTCTGCCTGGTCACCTTTGCTGTGACGGCATTGCTGAAGTTGCCTAAAGAGTAAATCATTGACCACCCGACCATGCGATTACTCATCGTACTCTGCTTCTCATTATTCTCCATCGACTTTGCGTTTGGAGAAGAACCTGTCACTTATTCCCGTGAGGACAGCCTTCGTGTCGTTGCGCTCTTGGAAAAGGGTGCCAAGACGGGAAAGATGGAGGGCGGCCAATGGTCAATGACCAATGGTCAACGTTCAACGGACGGAGAAAGCCAGTCTTTGACTCTTTTCTACGCCAGGCAGCTCATGGGCCTTCCATACGTGGGGCACACGCTCGAGGTCAACGGCAAGGCCGAACATCTTGCCATCAACCTTCAGAGCCTGGACTGCACCACGCTTGTCGAGAATGTCTGTGCCCTGTCCCTGACGACGATGCACGGCAGCAAGAGCTGGAAGGACTTCCTCTTCTGGTTGCGGACGTTGAGGTATCAGGACGGGAAGATTGACGGCTACAGCAGTCGCAATCACTACTTCAGCCAATGGATTCAGTCGGGCACCCGGCAAGGACTGCTCTGCGAGATAAAGCCCGACGAGAGCATTGCTGTCCCGATGAAGCTCACTTTGAACTACATGAGCAGTCACCCCAATTCCTATCCCCTGCTGAAGACCGATATGGACGAGCGCCGCCTGATAGCCATCATGGAGAAACGTGCCTCCGGTGCCACCGTCGCGTACATACCGAAGGAAAGGGTGGGGGACAGCCGCGAGGTGCTTGGATGCGTTCATGATGGCGACATCCTGGCTATCACGACCAACAAGGCCGGGCTGGACGTCAGTCATGTAGGCTTCGCCGTATGGGGCGAGGACGGAAAGCTGCACTTGCTCAATGCAAGCAGCATCCACAAGAAGGTCGTGCTGGAACCTATGTCTCTGTATGAGTACATGCAGAAGCATTCCTCCCAGACCGGCATCCGCGTCATCCGGCTTCGTTAGCAGTGGCGGACACGCTTATCTCATTTGCCGTCCTCGCAGAGAGAGTCGCGAAGTATAGCTTCCAGGCTTTCGTTCCCCTGCAGGTCAAGCCAAGCTCCTTTCAGTCCTTCCCGTCGGGCTGCCTCTACATTAACCAGCGTATCGTCAATGAAGAGGCACTGACTTGCCGGTCTGCCGGTCTGCTGGACAGCATAGTGATATATTGCGGGGTCAGGTTTTGACAAGTGAATCTCGTGGGACACGAGGACGTGGTCGAAGAGGTCGGAGCAGGTGTAGCCTTCGGCTTCAAGGTATCGCCGGCGGATGAACTCCCAATGCAGGTCGTTGGTATTGGAGAGCAAGTGCGTGTGGTAGCCCTGCTTGCGCAGTTCCTTTATCAGGTCGAGCCTGTATCGGGGTATCTCTCCGATGCAGGAGTTCCAAGCTTCTTCCACCATTTCCCTCGTTATGCCTTTGTTGCAGTGACTCAATACAAGCGAAAGGAACTCGTCTGTCGTCATCTCGCCCACCTGATAGGCAGTGATGGCTTTGCTTGCCGAGATGCCGTTGCAGACCGTTGAGCTGTTGTCGGCATCCGTCTTGACAAAGAACAGTTCGGGATTGATGCCAAGACGTTTACAAGCTGCTCCCACCCCCTGCATGTCGAGGTCAAGTAATACGCCGCCAAGGTCAAAGATAATGTCTGTTATCATTTACGTGTTACTGTTTTTCTGTTGTTATTTCCCCTTATCTCACGCGAGAGTGGGCAGCGGGACGGGTTCATTCCAGAATCCTCCCATTATTGCTCCGCCGGCAAAGCCCATGTCTTCCACCACTTCACGCAGATTCCCGAAGGTCACTCCGCCGAGGGCGAAGACGTTGTCAAGCAGTCCTCGAGCCTTGGCATCGGCCAGCTCTTCCCTCGGGAAGGCTGCCTTGTAGCCTTGTTTCGATATGCTGTCGAAGATGGGACTGAGGAAGAGATAGTCGAAGGCCGGATGATACCGTTCTGTCTCTTCTATGGTATGGCACGAGCGGGACAGCGTGAAGTCCTTCCTGCTGAACCATTCCGGCACTTCCGTGTTGCGGCTGTTGAGGTGAATGCCGCCCAGCCCGTACCGGCAGGCTAAGTCGTGATGGTCGTGCACGACGATACGGCTGCGATACTGCGGCTCAATCTGTTCTATCCATTCTGCCGTCTGCACCTTTGTAGCTTCCGGTTTTCGCAGATGCAGTCGCTGCAGTCCGTCGGCGAAGAGCCTGTTCGCAATGTCCGTCTCCCCTTGGAAAAAGTCGGGCAGGGTGAGGATGAGAAATCGGAAAGGAAGTTCCATAGGACAGGTTAGCATTTATTCTCACCAAAGGTGGATCGCGATCCGGTTCCCGGTGATGTCATGTCGAATGCAGCATCCCAGTCCTTCCATACAGGTTCGCGGCCCAGCTCCCTCAGCCGCCGGTCTATCTCTTTCGCCGTTCTCTCGTCGGAGACGGTGAACTGCTCAAGTGCCTGCGGATAGGTGTGGTAGCCGCCGGGATTGACCTTCGATTCCGCCGACATGGTTGTCACGCCCAGCGTGCACATTCCGTCGCGGATGTATGCAGGCTCACGGGTCGAATAGGAGATATCGACGTCGTGGTCGAAGATGCGCATCGCGAAGGTGGCCTGTGCCAGCTCGCGGTCCGTCATGATGCAATTGGGTTGGAAACCTTCGTTCTGTGCGGGGCGCATGCGTGGGAAGTTGACGCTGTACTTCGTGCGCCAGTAGTGCTTCTGCAAATAGCGCAGATGATAGGCCATCATCGTGACATCCGTGCGCCACTCCTTCTCCAGCCCGATGAGAACGCCCATCCCGATGGAGTGCACGCCGGCCTGCCCCATGCGGTCAAAGCCGTCCAGTCGCCACTCGAAGCGCGACTTCATGCCCCTTGGGTGATAGATGTTATAGTTTTCGCGATGATAGGTTTCCTGGAAGCAGATTACTCCGTTCAGCCCGTACTCCGTCAATTCCTTGTACTCTTCGGCTTTCAGGGGCATCACTTCAATCTTTATGTTCGAGAAGTAGCGCTTGGCAATGCTGATAGCCTTGGCCAGGTACGGCACGCCGGCTTTTGCCGGATGTTCGCCCGTGACGAGCAGGATGTTCTCGAATGGAGCCAGTTGCTTGATGGCACGGTACTCGTCTTCTATCTGTTCGGGGGTCAGGATGGTGCGTGCCATCGGGTTTTCGCGATGGAAACCGCAATAGACGCAGGAGTTGGTGCATGCATTGGTGATGTAGAGCGGGATGAACATCGACATTGTCCGCCCGAATCTTTCTTCCGTATAGTGTCGCGACAGCCGGGCCATCGTCTCGAGGTATGGTTCTGCAGCAGGCGAGAGGAGTGCCATGAAGTCGCCGACGTCGCACCGGCTCTTTGCCAGTGCCCGCCGCACGTCTGCATCCTTCATCCGTGCTATCCGTTCTGTCGTCTCCTCCCAGCTGATATTCTTTAGTTCGTCTGAGAACATGATTGTTTTGTTGATTTTTTTATGCAAGGTTGAAATGCGTACTCCTTCAGTTCGGTAATGGTCGGGTGGCTGCCGCAGAGTGGGCAGTCGGTGTGCCTCTGGAAGCTGAGGCGGTTCCATTCCATCGTCCGCGAATCGAAGGAGAGAAGGGTGTCGGTCAGGAGCGAACCGATGCCGGCAAGGAACTTGATGCACTCGGTGGCCTGCACGGTTCCGAGCATGCCTGCGATGCTGCCCAGCACTCCGACCGTGGCGCACGTCTCCACGTCCTTCATGGCAGGCGGTTCGGGGAAGAGGCAGCGGTAGCATGCCGAACCGGGGACATGGGTCGTCAGCTGACCGGAGTAGCGGCTGATGCCCCCGATGGAGCAGGCCTTGCCGAGCATGACGCAGGCATCGCAGACGAGGTACTTCGTGGCGAAATTGTCGCTGCCATCGATGATGAAGTCGTAGCCCCCGATGAGTTCCTTTGCGTTGTCTTCACTGAGGAAGAAGGGATATTGCTCGACTTGGACCTCCGGATTGAGGGCATGGATGTGCTCTGCAGCGGACTCCACCTTGAGGCGCCCTATGTCCGGCGTGGTGTGAAGCACCTGTCGCTGCAGGTTGGCCAGGCTCACCGTGTCGCCATCGACGATGCCGAGCGTGCCGACGCCAGCGGCTGCCAGATAGAGTGCGACGGGACTGCCCAATCCGCCTGCCCCGACGATGAGGACGCGTCCCTGCCTGAGCTTCTCCTGTCCCTCGCGACCGAAGCCTTCGAGGATGATGTGGCGGTTGTAACGGGTTTCATCCATCATTTGCCCAGTTTTCTCAGGTCGTGGGTCAGCTTTGCCGCACAGAAGTTCGGTCCGCACATCGTGCAGTACTCGCCGTCGGTGTGGCCGGCTTCCTCGTAGTACTGAAGGGAGAGCTCGGGGTCGAGCGAGAGGTGGAACTGGTCGCGCCATCGGAAGTCGAAGCGTGCCTTGGAGAGTGCGTTGTCGCGTACCATTGCGCCGGGATGTCCCTTGGCAAGGTCGGCAGCGTGGGCTGCTATCTTGTAGGCGACGACACCGGTGCGGACATCTTCCTTATTGGGCAGGGCGAGGTGCTCCTTGGGGGTGACGTAGCAGAGCATTGCCGTGCCGAGCCACGCAATCTGTGCAGCGCCGATGGCACTGGTGATGTGGTCGTAGCCGGGGGCGATGTCGGTCACGACGGGGCCGAGCGTATAGAACGGAGCTTCGTGACACTTCTCCAGCTGCCGTTCCATGTTCTCGCGTATCTTGTGGAGAGGGACGTGGCCCGGTCCTTCGATGAAGGCCTGTACGTCTTTCTCCCAGGCTCGGGTGACGAGCTCGCCCATCGTGTCGAGTTCGGCGAACTGTGCTGCATCGTTGGCATCGGCAATGCAGCCCGGGCGCAGCCCGTCGCCCAGCGAAAGGGCTGTGTCGTAGCGCGAGACGATGTCGCAGATGTCGTCGAAGTGCTCGTAGAGGAACGACTCGCGGTCGTGCACGAGGCACCACTTGCTCATGATGGAGCCGCCTCTCGAGACGATGCCGCACAGCCTTCCGTCGGCCAGGTGCACGTTGTGGCGGCGTATGCCGGCATGGATGGTGAAGTAGTCAACTCCCTGCTCACACTGCTCGATGAGCGTGTCGCGATAGATTTCCCACGAGAGGTCCTCGGCCCTGCCGCCCACCTTCTCCAGTGCCTGATAGATGGGCACGGTGCCGACGGGGACGGGGCAGTTGCGCAGAATCCATTCGCGCGTCTCATGTATATTGTTGCCAGTCGAGAGGTCCATCAGGGTGTCGCCTCCCCACTTGCAGGACCATACGGCCTTCTCCACCTCTTCGTCGATGCCCGACGTGGTGGCCGAGTTGCCGATGTTGGTGTTTATCTTGACGAGGAAGTTGCGCCCGATTATCATAGGCTCACTCTCGGGATGGTTGATGTTGGCCGGCAGCACGGCACGTCCCCGGGCTATCTCCTGGCGGACGAACTCCGGCGTGATGTGGGTCTCGATGCCCAGCTCTTCGCAGTTCATGTTCTCCCGGATGGCTACGTATTCCATTTCGGGGGTGATGATTCCGGCCTTAGCGCAGGCCATCTGCGTGATGCGGCCCGAACCGGCACGTTCCCTTATCCAGGCTTCGCGCATCCGGGGCAGTCCTTTCTTCAAATCGACGGTATAACCGGGGTCGGAGTAGGGGCCGCTCGTGTCATATATATAAATAGGTGCGTTGGGCTCTGTGTGCGGTATGCCGTGCTCATCCTTGGTGACGGTGGGGGTGAGGTTGACTTTCATCATGCCTACCTTGATGTCGGGGAAGAGCTGTCCCTGCATGTAGGCTTTCTCGCGCTTCGCGTATGCTTTGTTGTCGTTTGGCATTCTTGATGGTTTAGTTGTTTTAGGTTTCGTTCTTCTTCTGAAAAAGTAATTTCGTGCAAAGGTACGAAAAACTTTGCAGAATTCATAGGCTGCCGACTTTTTTCCGCCCCTATCTGCCCGATATGAGAAAAAAGCCCCTTCATCAACCCCTACGTTATCCGCTGCAATACGCCGCCCGACGGGAATACAAAATCCAATCAACGCGTCATAAACTTAATTTCAAGTATTGCTGTCCTGGGAAAATTGTGAGCACCTCAATACATGCGCCTATCCATCTGCTTTCCGGACGAAAAGCAGATAAGAGGGGCTACCTTAAAGCCTTTTCAATACTCCACATTGTGTTTGTTGCACGTACATGTATATGCAATTGCACATACATGTACGTGCAATTGCATATACATGTACGTGCAACGCTGTGCGCCGCACGAAGAAAGGGAATGTGTCGATAAAAAAACGGAAGGCTGCACCAATGGTTTGGTTGCAGCCTCCCGCTTCGTGGTTATTGCGGTTCACGCACTACTTAAGGTGTGTTCTATTAATTAATAAATTCTCTAT
>OCTX011582033.1_pt1 | contig 10640 bp, 12 predicted proteins | sample 1539691 | NCBI WGS metagenome assembly OCTX01 (sample SAMN02144231, study PRJEB22623) | gut metagenome | biome: sheep rumen | host: Ovis aries | place: New Zealand | reverse complement strand
TCCTGCTGTCAAACGGTTGGCAGTTGGCTGAGACAAAAGCCAAGACGATGGAACCTATCTTCTCCAAGTCGGAGATGGAACTGCTTGATGTCATCATTGCGATACTGCGGAACACCGAGGACATCCCGGAAGAACTCAAGGGCCTGAAGAAGTCTGATGTGCTTGTCAAGTTCAGCAGGAACAAGACATATGACCTTGTGAGCCGTACATCCGCACTTGTCAACATGATTAAGGTCGGTATTGATCCGCATCACGCTCTTCCGGCTGTCGATATCTTCGATGACAATCAGCAGGTAGTCATTGATTCGCTCAAGCGCATTGATGAACTTCTGTTTACGCAGAAAACCACGGTTGGCAACGACATTGAACCCGAAAGCAGCAACGGTACTCCGGTAGATGGCGTTAAAGGAGCGAATGATTACCACGCAGAACAGAACACGGAGAACACATCGGCAGTATGATCCGCACAACGCTGAGATTCGATGAACTGAATAGTCTGTCGAGGGATTTTTACGAAGATTACTTCGGTGAGATGAGGATCCCCAAGGACGCTAATACAGACCGAGTGCTGATAGCTATGGCACTGGAAGACGGATTCCTCGATGTTTTGGCTTGGATTCAGATGAAAAAGGACCGTGGAGAGCAGTTCTTTGCTGATTCGATACCGCTGTTTGAGAAAGCTTTCCTGTTGGCGGCACTGACAAGGATTGACGATGAGTCCATACGTCAGACCGCAAGAGATTTTGCCGAGGGAGTAGCACTGTCAACGTATAACCACCAAGACGAAGACTACTTCCTCAGTGCTGACCGGGCAATCAACATGGCGGCGACTGAATCCAATGCGATTAACTGCTACGGTGAACTTTCGGACGCACAAAAGGCAGGCAAGACGCTGAAGAAGTGGAACACCATCATTGACGGCAGAGAGCGTGAATGGCATGAAGAAGTGAACGGCACAGTTCTTCCGCTTGCAGAGCCGTTTGCCGTAGGTGGTGACCTGCTGATGTATCCGCTTGATACATCATTTGGCGCAGGAGCAGATAACATTGCCAATTGCCGTTGTTGGCTGACATATACATAATCCGATTCGGTGGCGAAAAGGGTAGTCGCTAGGAAGGGCATCCAAGAAACTCAGACACGGTTCGATTCCGTGAAGCCATTGGTTCTCTGATAACATGCAAGGTTCGATTCCTTGCCCGAATCATAACCGCTAGAGACAGCGGTATATTAAATATCGCATCGTCCTAGAGAAAGGACGTAAAACCACACGCAAACCTTGAAAGTCACCTAGAGAAAGGGGACTAGCCGAAAGGCACAAAAACAAATTTCGCAGGAGATCATATGGACGAGAACAAGAACATCAACCCCGAAGCAACCGATGAAAGCGGTTCCGCAGAGCAGAAGCAGCCAGAAATCGACATCCAGGCGGCACTTGCCCAGTCAATGGCGAACGAGAAACGCTTCAAGGCGGCACTCGACAAGACGAGTTCCGAACTGGCAGACCTCAAGAAGAAGTACAACGCCAAACTTTCCGAGGATGAGAAAGCATCCATTGAGAAAGCAGAGAAAGAAGCGGAACACAAGGCATATGTGGAAAGTCTTGAACGGTTCAAGGCAGTCACAGAAGCGGCGGCAAGATTCCGTGCGCTTGGATACAGCGAAGCACAGGCACAGAAAGCTGCTGAAGCGCAGTACGGTGGCGACACTGACGAAGTCCTTCGCATTCAGATGGAATACCAAGTTGACCTTGAGAAAAGGATCAAGGCAGAGCTGATGAAATCCATGCCTGCACCTGCTACGGGAAACGATGACGAAGTTCAGATGACCAAAGAGCAGTTCAGAAAGCTGTCTTACACTGAACAGTTGAAGTTCAAGCAGGAACATCCGACAGCTTACGAAAGATTAGCACATTAACCACCGACCCACGACCGAGTGGGCCGCTAACTCACAAAAATTATGAGGTGAAATATGGCTACTGTATCTACGACAGATGGAACCTATCTTACCAACCTGTTTGATCCGCAGGTTATTGGCGACAGAATCAATCAGAAACTTTTCGATCTTATCCGTTTCGCTCCCCTGGCTGACGTTCACGACAACCTTGTTGGCAGACCGGGCAGCACGATCACGCTTCCTTACTACAACTCCATCGGAATCGCTCAGCTGATTCCTGAAGGGACCGACATCCCGATTTCTCAGCTCACCGAGTCCACAAAGGAAGTCACCATTGCCAAGTACGGCAAGGGCGTACAGATCACTGATGAAGCGGTTCTCAGCGCATATGGCGATCCCATCGGCGAAGCTGTAGACCAGATCGCAAAGGCTATCGCACAGGCGGTTGACAACAACATCCTCGCTCTGATGGCATCCGGTGCAGCGGCAGGCATGACCACTGATGCGGCGGCAATCTCCGCTGACGGCATCGCAGAAGCACTTACGCTTTTTGGCGAAGACATCGATGGCGAGAAGGTCCTGCTTGTCAATCCGCTTGGTTATCAGACCATCCGCAAGGCGAACGGTTGGATTCCCGGCACTGAAATCGGTGCGGCTATGATCGTTCGTGGCACGGTCGGCATGATCCACGGTTGCCAGGTCGTTGTTTCCAACAAGCTGACTGCGGCTAACTGCGCTTACATCGTCAAGCCGGGTGCGCTTGGCATCTACAACAAGAGAGATATCCTTGTTGAGAAGGACAGAGATATCATCAACAAGTCCACCGTCATCACTGCGGATAAGCACTTCGCATCTCTGATCCAGGATACGTCCAAACTCATCAAGATGCCCGGAGCAGGTTCTTCGACCTAATAAGGAGATTTGATGAAGGTCTTTATCGCAATACCTTGCATGGATGCTCTTTCCGCACGGTTTGTGCAAAGCTTGGTAAATCTGCTTAACAATCCGAGGAAATATGACGTTGAAGTCGGTTTCAACATTGGAAGTTTGGTTTACGACAGCAGGAATCAACTTGCGGAGAGAGCCATAAATTCAAACGCAGATTATGTGTTTTGGCTTGATTCAGATATGACGTTCATGCCGGACACACTGCACATGATGTTGCTGACACTTATCAACAACAATCTGCCTATGTTGGCAGGTATGTATTATCGGCGCAGACCGCCTTTTACCCCGACCTTGTACAAAGAGGTCACGATCAGTCATATGGGTGTAAGGTGCGACCATTATCCCGAAGAAGAGATTCCCGAAAAGGAACTGTTCGAAATCGAGGGATGTGGCTTTGGGTGTGTGCTGATGCGGAAAGACGTACTGTGGAATGTGATGATTCAGCAGAACAGTGACGGACTCTTGTTTTCGCCGATAAAGGGCGTGGGTGAGGATTTGTCGTTCTGTTGGAGAGTCAAAAAATGCGGTTACAAGATTTACTGTGACCCGACCATAGCACTTGGGCATGAGGTAAAGACCGTAATCACTAGATCGAATAGAGGTAAATTTTAATGGGAATGTTGTTAAGACACAGACCGAACAGTAATCCGCAGGCCGTTGCTCCGAAGAATGAGAGCAAGGCAGTCGAGGTGAAACAGGTCAAAGCTGAGTCCATCGAGGAGAAGGAAGAGAAGCCTGCCCGTGGACGCAAACGCAAACCCGAATAATAAGAGAGAGGGCATCAATCAATGTCGCTTAGAGAAGATGTGATTGATAATGTCACGGGGTACTTGCAAGACCCCGATAACGAGATGATTGGTGTCCTTGCTGACCGAGCCATTTCTGCATACACAGAGTATCGCAATTATCCGTCCCACTGGACCGATGAAAAGATACTTGCAGACCAAACAAAGCATATCAGTTGCATTTGCGACCTTGCGTTATACGACCTAATCCAACAGGGCGCAGAATTCCAGTCGATGCATATCGAGTCTGGCCTATACCGGATGTGGCATAACAAGGGCAACGTATACACGAACCACAATGTCGTACCATTTGCAACGATATAGACGGCGCATGTCACTGGCTCCCTCCGACAGTGATGTAGGGAGTGTCCGTATTGGGTGGCAAGGGCAAGGACACATTTTTGTGTGAGGGAAATAGCATGAGGAATCTTGTCAGACAGACGCAGGACCTTTGGTTTTCTGTTAAAACAATGGGTTACAACGGAATCGATGAGTGTTCTGCGTACTCCAAGCCGATTAAGAAAAAGTTCTCCGTATCCGCTTCGGCAACGACTGTTGAGCAGTACGCCAATGGTATCGTTCCCGACTATGAGCGGTACATCACATCGTTCGACCGCAAGTTCGACCCTATCGAGGGTATGCAGGTGTGGGTAGACGTTGTTCCCGAACTGGACGAAAACGGCAATCTTGTGTTAGGTGAGGATGGTGAACCTACCGTCAAACCCGATTACACGCTTCGGCGTGACGTAGACACAATGATGGGCAATGTCGCAAGGTATCTCATCAAAAAGAATGGCGATGAGGTAAGGGAATATGCCGACTAAGATAAAAGTTGATGCCCTATCTGCCGAATCGCTTGAAAAGGCGGCAGAACGTGTAAGAAAGCTTCAAAAGGCTTATGTCAACAAGAACAGGGAATTTGTAAAGCGTCTTGCTGATAAAGGAATTGCCGTCATGTATCAGAACCTTTACGGCGAGGGTGATTCCGAACCGCCCGAACCAAGTACGCCCCATGTGATGATGGGAAACAGGGACGGTGTTATGACCGCAACTCTCCGCTTACGTGGAGAAGACGTTATGTTCGTGGAATTTGGCGCAGGTGTGCATTACAACACATCCGCAGGCAGTTCTCCGCATCCTTTAGGTGTCGAGTTGGGTTACACAATCGGCTCATACGGCATGGGACAGGGAGCGCATGAATATTGGGACTACGAAGATGACGATGGTTATATGCATAGGTCCTATGGTACAGAGGCCACTATGCCGATGTGGAAAGCTGACCAAGCAATCAAAAATGAATTTGCCAGTATCGCTAAACAGGTATTTGGCAGTCTCACAGGAGTATAGTCATGGCAGAAATCGTACAGAATCCCATTCCACAGATTTTTGAACGCTTCAAAGAACAAGTTTTGGCACAGCATCTAGTGGCGGTCAGTGAACTGTCATTTGGTTCGTCAGATGTCGGTTCCAGGATGCCGTGGATAGCTTTCAAGCCTATGACCAACTACACTTGGTTGCAGGCAAGGGACTTATCCAACAATGAGTGCGGATTGCGAGTAAACATCCAAATCGAGTGCTTTGCCAAGAAAGAATCGCAGGCTATGGGCCTTGAAGATTCAGTCAAGCAGATAATGTTTGACATGGGTTTTGATTCAAGCGGTTTCAATCAGCGTTTCAAAAACAACGAGGTACATCGTTATATCAGTCGCTATGAGTTGACCTACACTGGTGAACTCTACGACTTATCTGAACAGTAACATCCCGGCAGTCAACCCGTGACTGTCGCTAACCACCAAACAATTAGGGGGTAGATTATGCCTAAAGCAACTACAACTATTGGTACAATTCTGAAATTCGGTACTTCCGCAAGTTCTCTCAGCGAACTCTGCAAGATCAAGAGTTTTCCGCAGCTTGGCGGCGAGAGAGAGCAGATCGAGTCCACTGACCTGACCGATGATTTCGCAACATATGAGCCGGGCGTACAGCAGACCGAGAATATGACCTTCACATGCAACTTCGTGGTCGCTGACTATCTGACCGTCAAACAGAACGCCATGACTGAAGGTTACTTCGAACTCGACTTCGGCGCAACAGGCGGCAAGGCAACATGGCAGGGCAAGTATGACTGCTATATTAACGAAGGAGAAGTTAACGGGCTTGTGGAGTACAGCCTTGTCGTTTATCCTTCCACTGGCATCACGATTGCCGCAGGCGGTTCTTCGACCTGAGTAAGCAGTACCAATAGATCATAAATTCGGAGGGAAATAATTTATGTATCTTTTCAAAATCCACGGTAAAGAATACAAAGTGCGTTTCACTTACAGAGCGATTTGCAGAGGTGATGTCCTCGACAAGTTCACATCAGCCACAGACTTTGCAGGAAAGGACACTGCCAAGGAAATGATGAATCAGATCGTCACGGCTACTGCTGAGACACTGATTGCCGGATTGCAGAAGTACCACTCCGATGAGTTTGGATACAAGGACGAGAAGGAGCATGATGCTCTTGTCGAAAAGGTCCTTGACTGGTTTGACGACTATGAGGATGAATCCACTGAGGACGAACCCAAGTCCGCACTCACCCTTCTCAACGACCTTCAGGGCGAACTGGAGAAGAACGGTTTTTTATCCGCAATGGCGAAGTCGGCGGCAGAAGCGGAAGAAATGACGCAGACAGCCGAAGCGATCAAGACGGAGATGGAGAACGAGCCGGTGAGAGTGGCGGTCATCGATGGGAAACCTACAGAGAGCGAATCCTAAATGAAACGCTACCGTATTTCCTTATGATTGGCGTTGCGGAGTCTCATTTTTGGGATTCCACACCAAAAGAACTTGAACCATACCGAAAGTCGGATGAGATGCGTGAGAAACGCATTGACTACCACAATTGGATGTTGGGGCAGTATGTTCTTAGTGCCGTATCTACGGCGGTGAGCAGTGTATTGGCAGGCAAGAAGTCCAAGGCCAAGTACATCGAACAGCCTATTATGCAGGAAATCATGGAACGGGAAGAAGCCGACCCTAAAAGGGACTTCAACCTGTTCAGTGCATGGGCGGTCGTATTTAACGAAAGATTTGAGAAGGGCAAGGTCTAACACGCTTTGCCCTTTTTTCTTATGGAGAAAAACACATGGCAGAGCGCATTGATGAACTACAACTACTTATCGGCTCTGATGCGTCTAGTGCCATCAGACAATTAGGCAATCTTGCAGGCGCACTCGATAATGCTGCGTTTTCTGCGAGAAAGCTTTCCAGTGCGACAGGATTTACCAACCACTTTGTCGGCGCACTTACCAAGCTGTCGAGTGTGAATCTTAACCGCACTATAGATGGTCTTGAGAAACTGTCGAGACTCAAACTTGACAACCTCAAAGACAAGAAAATCAGCATCGACCTGCAAGTGAATGGTGCTGATAGAGCGGACAGGCTTAAATACGCCACAGAGCAGGCGGCGAAGTCTATCTCAAAGAACGCAGACCAAATTGCTAAATCTCTTGGTCAAGAGTACAAGATGAATCCCAAAGGCATTGCCGAAATGACTGGCATGGTTAGGGACTACATCAAGGAAATCAAAGACGGTGGCGATGGCAGTACCGTCATGGATAACATTTCCAATCATATTGCTGAGAATTCACGCAAGTCAGCCGCTGACATCTTAGGACTTAGACAGCAGATGGCAGATTTCCTGCAATATGTCAACAACATGCACATCGCTCCGGGGAGTGGCATAAGCAGTGATGCCAAAAGTTTTTGGACATCGTTAGGTCTTGAAAGACAGTTGCTCAAAGGTCAAGTCGGTATCGATTCGATTTGGCAAGAGGAAGACTTCAGAAAAGTGGCGGCAGGCTTTGTTGACCTGCAAGAAACCAACCCCGAAAACATGTTTTGGGTGCTTGGTGAAGCTGTCATGCAGTGCAGAGATGCGCTTAATGGATATGTTGACAGCGCAGAAGTGTTTGAGAGAGTGCAAAACTCAGTAAAGAGCGCACTTTCGGGGACGGCACAGGCGTTCCAAGAGAATGTTGACAAGCGCATGGCTCAGTCCAGGAACGCAATTCCGCTCGACCTTGATATTGACCAGTCACGTTTTGAAGCGAAGATTCAGCAGGCTATCACGCAGGCTACTAGCAACAAGACATATCACGCACAGCCGATTCAGTTTGATCTCGACACGAAGCAGTTAAAGCAGAACATCGAGAACACGATTGCATCGGTCGATTTCGGGAAGTTACCGCAGTTTGCCGACAGCTTTAAGCAGATGTCAGATGCCATCTCCGTGATGAATCAGACGAACCTTAAAGACACAGGCATCACGCAGTTCACAAATGCTTTCCGCAGGCTTGTTGATACAGACACATCGAAGTTTGATGTGGGGACCTTCAGAGTTATCGTACACACGATAACAGAAATATCCAAGATTGGAGATGTATCCAAGAGTCTCAACAACTTCGTGTCGTCAATTGCCCGGCTTGCTAACGCAGGCGAAAAGACAACACAGACGGCGACAGGTCTTAGGATACTTGTTCCAAGGATTAGAGAAGCCGCCAAGACGTTTGACAAGATGGGCGAAATAAGTCCGTCCATCACAGCATTTATCTCATCACTCGCAAAGCTTGCTTCGGCAGGTGACAAGACGAGCAAAACCGCACAAAATCTCAGAGAACTTGCCAAGGCGACACTTGAATTTTTGAAAGTGATACGCAATGGCGGTGGAATTAACGAAAACCTTGCCAACACCATCCAGGGACTTGGGAACCTTGCGGCGGCAGGAAACAACGCAGGCAAGGCTATGAACACGGCTCTGAGTGGCGGTGGTGGTGGCACAGGTGGACACGGTATTGCGAGTTCTGCGGTCAGCACGGCTATCAAAGGCACGGTCAACTCGTTCAAAGGTCTGCTGAACATATCGCTGAAGCTTGGTGGACAGGGCGCATCGGCACTTGGAAACTTCCTTGCCAAGATGCATTTGATCCCGTCCAAGGCAACATCGATTGACAGAACGGCACTCAGCTTTACCAATCTGCTGAGAGCAATCCTTCCGTTCTACGGCATCAGAGGACTGTTCGATTGGGGCAAAGGTGCGTTTGAAGCAGGTTCTGCCATTGTCGAGTTGGAAAACGTCATTGATACATCCTTTGGTCATCTGAGAAAAGGCTATGAGGATATATCCGGCTATATCTACAAGTGGGCGACAGGCACGATTAATGCTTTCGGCGTATCACAGATAGCCGCTGAACGTTACGCAGGTCGTCTGATGGCAATGTTCAACTCTTCGGGATTTGATGTCACCGAAGGAATGAGAGACAGTGCCGCCAAGATGACCACAGACCTCATCGAGAGGGCAGGCGATATCGCATCGTTCTACGACATGAGCGTGGACGAAGCAATGACAAAGATGCAGAGCGGTCTTGCAGGTATGACAAGGCCATTACGAAGCATCGGCGTTAATATGAGCGTAGCTAACATGCAGGCATATGCGTTGTCACAGGGCATCACTACCGCATGGAAGGAAATGGACCAAGCTACGCAGATGGCATTGAGGTACAGATATATCCTTGATGCTACGAAGTATGCAGAGGGCGACTTCGGAAGAACAAGCATGTCGGCGGCGAACCAAGTCCGTTTGCTGACGCTCAACTTCCAACAGCTTTCCGCTGTAATGGGACAGGGACTTATCTCAGCGATTGCTCCTGTTCTGTCGTGGCTCAATGCTCTGATTAAACGACTTATCCAAGCAGCCACGGCGTTCCGTACATTCATGTGGACACTCTTTGGCAAACCGCTTCAGGCGGCGAGAGGAACGTCCGATGACATGGCGGCATACCTTGACGATGCGTCCGATGCGGCAGGTGGTCTTGCAGGCGGTGCAGGTGATGCGTCCGATGGTCTTGGCAAGGCAGGTAAGGCGGCAAAGGCACTCAAAAAGCAGTTACAGGTCCTTCCGTTTGATGAACTGAACCAACTTGCGAAAGACACTGAATCCGCAGGAAGTGGTGGTGCAGGTGGCGCAGGTGGTGGTGGTGGAGTTGGCGGTCTTGGTGACGTAGGAAACCTTCTTGGCGACCTCGATACCAACTTCGACCTGTCCGGCAATAAGACGATTGATGCAATCAATAAATGGGCGCAGAAAATCAGAAAAGCGTTCCTTGACAGAGACTGGAAGTCACTTGGTAAGAACATTGCTAATTTCATCAACTATGGATTCGGCGAACTCTACGAAATCCTAGACTGGAAGAACGTAGGACCCAAGGTTTACGGCTTTGTCAGACCGTTCCAGGCAACGTTCAATTCCTTGATGGAATACATTGACTGGGATTTGGTCGGACGTACATTTGGTCGTGGACTGAATGATATCGTCTACATTCTGAGGACATGGATTAACGGATTCAATTGGCGTATGTACGGTACGCAGATTGCGACCGGAATGAACAGCATGTTGGACGAGTGGGACGCAGAAGCGTTCGGTCAGCTTATTGCAGATAAATTCCAGGCGGCATGGGACTTCTTCGGCGGTTGGGTGCGCAGGTTTGATTTCAAACTGTTCGGCACAAAGATGAAAGAAGCCGTAGTCGCAGGATTCAAGGAATTTAAGTGGGATGACGCAGGTGCATCGCTTGCAGAGTTCCTTAATGGAATCAACACGACCATCATTGAGTTCTTTGAAGACGGACAGGTCGCCACAGAGATCAGTTCAGCTTTCTCTTCGTTCGTGAACAATTTCCTGAAGACTTTTGACTCTGAAAAAGCGAAAGAAGCGATGAAGACCGTAAAGGATTCCATCAAGACTGCGCTTTTTGATGCTGTTGGTGGAATTGATAAGTCTGAACTGTTAGACGAATTTGTAAATCTGTTAGGTGGACTTCCTTGGGGAACGATTGGCACACTGGTCGGAATCAAGATAGGTGCTGACCTCGTCAAGGGACTCATCGGAGTTGCGTTTACTAAATCCATACTCACAAGTGCCATGACATCTGCGATTGGTACTGGTGGTACGGCGGCGGCTACTACGGCGGC
>OCTX014537879.1_pt1 | contig 10641 bp, 12 predicted proteins | sample 1539691 | NCBI WGS metagenome assembly OCTX01 (sample SAMN02144231, study PRJEB22623) | gut metagenome | biome: sheep rumen | host: Ovis aries | place: New Zealand | reverse complement strand
GGGGTTGGGGGTCTGAACAATCATCGATATCAATTCCCTCGTTCAGACCCCTGTCGTCCCCTAACTTAGGGGACACAGCCAAGAGATTCAGCACATTTCTCAGACGCTGCGGGAAGCCATTGAACTCCGACGCAAGGGCACTTTTGATCTTCGCACGCTTCTCTTCCAACGGGAATCCATCGTAACAGGGAATCACCTGGTCGAGCCACTCAAACGAGCGTCCGCAGATATGCCTTAGGTCACACGCCAGCTGATAGGTCAGTGTGTCGCGGTCGCCCTCGGTAGGTTCAAAACCTCGGTTATTCACTTCCCAATATTTCTTGATGATCACCGAAAAGGGAATCCCGTGATAGTCGTTGGGAAACGTTTTTCCACTTGTAGTCTCGGGGTCTGTCCCTGATATTAAAGTCCTGTCAGTCCTGTAGTCCGCTGCAATAATCTCCTGCTTCACACTTTCGCTCACACTTTCTTCAAACAGTCGTTTGTCGGGGCCATAAAGTACGTAACTTCTCGGCACTGCAAACGAGCCGCGAGCCAAATCCCTTGTCTTCGAGTCATCGATCACACCAAGTTGAGCAGCCAGCCATTGTTTCGACTGGTCTATGCGCTCTGTTGGCGACAGATGGTCGAACTGACTCGGAATGATATACACGATGCGAAGTCCCTTGCCCGAACAACTCACGTGTACTAATACTATCAGATGCTCCAATTCCATCGACACCAACTTCTGCACCAATCGCTTCCAAGCCTCGCGCGGGTCTTCACCGTTCAGTTCGTCAAGGTCCAGATAAGCCATATTCGTGGGCACAGCACTCTTGGCATGTCGGCGCCCGTCGGTGTAGTTGGCTAAGAACATCAGTAACGGCAATCCCTGTTTCAGCGTCTTCGCCTCGTCGCTATCGTGGTCAACAGTGGTCAGTTTTTGGCAAGCCACTGCCACCTCTGGCGAGTCCAGAATCTCGTTCAGCTTTTCCTGAGGGCAAGCCAGCACCTGCGCTGACTTGCCATTCTTACAATAAGAAATCATTGTCTATATCCCCTTCCTTTCATTAGTTCACGAATCACCTTCTGCGCTATCGCACTCGCCTGGTTTACCAGTTTCTCGGGCAACAACTCCAGCTGATCCTCGTCGAGTGAGAAGAAGAAATAATACTTCTTATCCTTACCGTGCGAGAGTGAACTGTTGTCTTCGCGAAACAGCGGTTTGTTTTTGTGTCGTTTGGGCAACTCACTCATATACACATTGCCATCTCTCATGCCTTGCACCAAAAAGTGACCTCTGAAAGCCTCAGCCGCCACATCTTCGCAGCACTCAAAATCAAGTGTACGCTGTCCTGTTTCCAACTTACCGAAGGCCATCATACCCTCGACCATTACCTGTTTTCCTAAAATATTGCTTTTTCTAGTCTTCATATGTTTCTAAGTTTAGCGAGAAGAAGTTTCGGATTCTTTGGCCATTTACTCGAGAAGATCCTCCTCGGCTTCAACTCAGAAATTATTGTTTAGCGGTAGATTGATTTTATAAACTCCTTGCCCTGCTTTGTCCACACCAGATAGGGACGTTGTTTGCGGGCGCCGTTAAGCGCGTGATAGTGAAACTTTCGCTCCTCGGCATAGCCGCAGTCGGCATACTTGGCAGTAAGTTTGTAGCGACCGTAACTCCAGTACATCACGCCCTTATCTACCAAGAAGTGATTCAACTGTTTCACATCCACATCAAGGCTCTCAGCCACTTGGGTAGCTGTCAGGCAGTCGTCGGCAGGCAGGTTGCTGCGTGCTATGGTTCGCGCTACAATCTTGTTGGCAGCCTCAACCATCTCGCTCTCGGTAAGCACCTCGCCCGTACGTGGGTTTGTGGTTGGGATATAACCGCCCGTCTGTCGTATCTGTGGCAGCACCTCGGCTGTTACCCAGCGTTTAAATTCCCTAGCCTGTGGCAGCTTAGAGCTGAGCACCAAAGCGTAGAGTCCCGACTCGTTGATGATAACTACGCTTCGGGCTTGACCTGACAGAACGAATCGTTCGGTCAGCTTATCATCATCGTCTACGTGGTCGCGAATAGCTTTCGGGGTATTTGTATATCCCAGCGCCTCTGCCACATCCTTACCAACAAAGAAAGTTTCGCCTTTCTCATTAACCAATGTTCGAATCTCGCCGAACATCTCATTCTTGAAGATTTTGATTTCCGTACTCATACCTTATTAATTATTAAGTTTAACAATATCCGTAGCCAGTATCTCTTGGAACACCTGTCCCTGATACTCATGGGTAGAGAAACGAAGGGTGGCCGCAACCACATCACCTTCGTAGAACTTGCACGCCGCCAGATTCCCCAGCATGGCGCACACAAACTCGTTTTCGAATTTTGAACCACCCAACTCGCGCAACACGATATTGCACTTCTGGATGGAACCATTGTCACTCTTTGATGACTGTACGCTAAAGGCCTCGCCCTGGCGTACCACTCTTAAAATCTTTGTTTCCATAAATGATAGTTATTAATTAATGTTCGCGCAGGCCTGCCTGCGTTTCGTTGTATTAGCATGTCAAAGATCCCCACAATCATCTGATTGCGAGTGCAAATGTAGAGTTCGATTGTTCCACTGAAAAATAAAGTTCAATGGAATTTTCAATGGAACTCCTTAGAATCATCGGGAAAACCTGTGTTTATCGAGGTTTTAGAAAAAACAAAAAAAATTCCATCGGCTTCTCAATGGAATGCCAATGGAACTTTCAATGGAACATTTGATATAAAATCAGTCTTTCAAATGGTCGCAGATCCAGCTACAATAATTGCTGTCTTTACTATAAATCATCTTCTTCCCCAACCCCATATAAGAGGCGAAGGTCTTGTTTTCTCTTACTGTACCATTCAATAATGCTGTAGCAATACCCAGGTCACTACCATCAATGACGCCAGCCATTTTCAGACAGCCGATAATATTGCCTTTTAGTGTCAGACGCTTGTCTGCATCCTGCCAGATAGTCAACAGCTCCTGCCGATACTCCGAAGTCAGCAATGCAGCAACAAACTTCTCTATCCAGGCATGATCATACTTCGGATCCGTACGGAAATCCTTAAACCAAGCCTGCTGCATCAGTCTGGTCAGACTATTCACGATGCCGAAAGTATTTGTATCGTCAGCCTTATTCAGATACTGAGCCAGTTCAGGCTTTATCTTTACCATGTCCTTATGAATCAGCTTCAGAAGCTTGTCAAATCTGAATACGGCGCGGATATGATCAACCGTTAGTATATTCTTATGCTTCAGCACATATTTCATCAGAAGATCACGTCTGGGTATAATCATAAGCTTCTCCTTTACCTCAATAAACTTCTTCAGCTTAGCCCAAAGTTCCTTCAGGTTTTCTGGTGCCTTGTAATGAGGATCCATCAACTTGTGAAGTTGCACTTCATCCACCGCTTCAATCTCCTCATTGGAGATCGACAGGATATTGTTGAGCATGCCAGATTGCAGAAGATCCATACAAACCTTCACTTGCATCTTATGATAATCTTTCAAGGTTGGCTCTAAGTACCCCTCTTTCATCAGGGCATACTCATAAACGATAAGAGGATTATCAAACTGCTGTTTCATCTTTTGTATCACGGGAGCATAAAGTTCAAGCTGATCAAATGTGTTTTTCACCTTATTAAAATTAAGCGCCATTTCACAGACGATATCCTCGAATGCCTCATAGAGTTCAATGGAGGATCTACATTCACGACCAACCACATTCAGATTCAGAGGAATATCCTTGTAAGCCATCATGTCGCTCTTCATTCTACCACTCAGCCAATAGTCCTGACTGGAGAACTTGTGATAATCCACATTCAGCACATCTACATATTCTCCTTTGCTGATCTTCTCCAGATAATCCAGCAGACCTTTATTGACTGCATCCGCCCAAGTTACTAAACTTGCCGCAAAATAACATCTGGTCAGAGGGAAATCTACAAAGGTGGAGTCGTAAGCCGCTTTAGACTCATCCAATTCCATGATGCAGAGAAGTAATTCATTTTGGAAACCAGTACTATCTGAAGCCTGCGTTTCCAACGGTCGGGCCAAAGACGACCCAGTTTTTACGTTTTTGGTCATTGTTTTTTATAAATTAAAATAGAGATAATTTGAGCATGATGCTCAGGTTAGTTCAGGAAACTTGTTCTTAGAAAAGAGGCGGAGAAGAATAGAGACTCCCCCAGCGAGGCCACCGCGAAGTAAGAACCTACGAAAGAAGTACACTACTCTTACTCACGCCCTTCGAGGGATGAGCAAGGTAGCCTTCATCTTTCGTATATTCCTTTAACTTAAATATTCGCGGTATTTCTGCTGGGGGATATTGAAGATCCTGGCTCTAGTCTAAGAACAATCTGGGTGCAAAGGTACTATTATTCCCTCAAACACCCAAATTTTTGATTGGTTTTTCTTTTCTTTGTGCGCTTAATAGTTTAGAAGTTAAACAATCGTTTTAATACTCACACAAGCTTCTTGCCGTTCAAAGTTTCCTTTGATACACCAATGATAATATCATCAGCACCGACAAGTAGCTGAATCTCATAGCCACCATCTACAAAGTTATAGAAGGTACCTTTCTCGTTATTTCGATCAGTGATGTTTACAGCTTGTTTGGAAGAATAACCTCCTACCGCTTCTATCACATCATTGATATTCTTACCACTTAATGGATTTTGTTTCCTTATCTTCTTAATAAGCACATAACCTTGTTGCTTATAGGCCATTAATAGACCTGCAATGAAATAGCCTATAAAGACACCAAAACAACCACCCATGATTTGGTACATTCCTTTATTACCGCCTGCATCATCAATCAATACGCTTGTCAGCAGATACCCCAAAAAGCCACCTACTATGGCAAAATAATGATTCTTCATATACTTGTAATTACTTTAAGTTGTTTCATCTATCTGCCTAACATTTCCTTTTTAAATATTTCCTTAGTCAGATTATGTTCCTCGCCTTTGAAATATGTCCAGATTTGCCAATTATTTCCTTCTTTTATAGGTATATGGAAAATATGATTGCTCAATTTCTTAGAGCAATATTTGTAACATTCCTTTAATTTGCCAACTTTCTCTTCATATTCTTCAGCATTGAAGCCAGCTTTACCACTTCCGTTAAGACATTTCACTTCAAATACTCGGATAAAACTCTTATTATCTTTCATTATAAAGTCGGGATAAGATTTATGAACGCCATTACTATAGTATTCATAATTGATATCTGAATTTTGAGGGAAGTTCTTACCCCATAAGTATCTTTCATCATCACCTAATTGATCTACTTCTGCAGCACCTCCCTTTATTGCTATCTTTGCAAGAAAAGAAGCCCATTCACGTTCTGCATCACTATCAAAAGAGAAGGTTGTGCTTTCATTATTATGACGACACCATATCCAATCGTCTATCTCACTATTATTTAAGCCATCAATAAATGAGGAGTTAACAGGGAATGATGTTTCACCATCTCGCACAACCATGCTTTTATCGTAGTCAAATTGGAATGTGTCATACTGTTTTTTAATTTTATCATAGACTTCCATAAAATGCCACCACTTCATGTAATCATCACCAGCATATTCAAAGCATAGTTTATGTAAGGCATTATCACCCTGCTTGATCTTTTGATAAAGAGAGAATATGTCTTTATAAACAACGGGCTTATTTTGCTTCTCCATATATTGATTTACACTGAAATCTTTTCTTTCAGTGAGTTCAAGAAGCCTTGTTGTTTTGATTTTAATCTGATTACGTACAGAATCTTTACCAACCTTCCATAAATGAACAGGAATCTGTTTCTGCATTCCCTTAGGTCTTAATCCCCAAACCCATGCTTTTGAAGCCAAATCTTTAGCCTCGGGTGATAGTCTTTCATAATCTAAAAGACGAGGATTACGACGCACGCGCCCCACAACCTGCTCATCCAGTTGTTGACTGGTTGTATCTCTTACCTGAAAGAGCATGCAAGCACGGGGTATATCCCACCCCTCCGATATTACCATTTTGAATATAATAACATCTATCGTCGAATGCGCCCCTTTCGCATATTCTTTCCATTTGGAAGGAGGTAATTTCTTTTTAACATCATCATTTGTATCGCACAAAAGATATTTCTTTTTATCTTCCTCTCCCGTGCTCTTATATGCATCTACTATCAACATCCATTTTAGGGATTGATGATTGTTTAATGCCGGTAGTATTTTCTGGTTCCATTCCTCTTCTGCTTTATCTTTATTAGATATCTGAATAATCAAACAAGGATGAACATTCAATAGATTTTCATACCTATTCTTAATATCAATAAAATGATGAAGAGCATCTTCTACGGTAGCATTAATATCTTCATTTAGTATAACTTCCTTAATAAGTTTAGCTGCTATTGCTTCTTCTTCTGTTATTTCAATATCTGGTTTTTGAGCTCTACCCAGTTTAGGTGTCGCGGAAAAATTGAAAGTTCTAGCAAAAAAATCCTTTTCGTCATCAAGATTTTTTGTAGCCTGATGGCATTCGTCTTTAATAAGATAAATCTTCTTTCCCAGCCCCATCCCAAAGTCACCGCAAGTCATGTCGCGAAGAAAATGCTGCATAGCACCTCTTTTCAAAATACTACCTTCCTTATAAAGATCTCGAGGGAGTACATAGACATTATAATCCGTAGGAATATATAGCTCTTCTTCTCCTCCTATTTCTGAATTAATTAGGTAAGGCCTTAGTGATGGAAAATTCCCATTCTCTACATTTCTTACAAAAGAGTTATAATTTTGTTGTGCCAAATTACCTTTTGAGAGAGTAGAAACTAAAAAAATGACGTCCTTCTGTTCAGTTAATATTTGATTCATAAAGTCTGCCATCATGAAAGTTTTTCCACTTCCAGTTGGCGCCTTAAAAGTTAGCACTTTATCTTCACCATGTGCTTTTTTAAAAAGTTCAGAGACTTTTCTTTGCTGTAGTTCTTTCGCTTCCTGCAACATAAGCTCTTAATCTTCTTTAGGTTCCACCATCTGCGTATGAGCGAAATTACTACATACCCACTCTATTTTATCACTAATGCTTGAAAATTTCTCTCTTCCATATAAGGTCTCATCTATCACATCGAAGGGAGTTTTTCCTTGTACCGCACTGCTATTAGATATTTCTTTGATTTCATAGACCTCCAATAAACCTCCGTAGGGTTTATTATCTTCTAACCATTTAAAACCTTTATTCCCATCATAACACTCTCCCGTCATTATTCGTTTTAAGCGTTTTGTTGTAACGTCATATGCGATACCATTAGGATTCATGTCAGTTTTTTCATTTATCTGACATAGCAAAAATGTTCTTTTACCTCCGTCTTTATTTAAATCGAGAACTGCATGTCCGGTGGTTCCAGATCCTGCAAAAAAATCAAGGATAATGGCGTCGGGTTTATCACAAACCATTTGGATTAGTTTTTTTACAAGAATAGTGCCCTTTGGATTCCTAAATATTTGAGATGCATTTTCAAAAATACGGGCCAACTCCTTATTCGCATTATCATTTGAATACTCATTTTCAATATATGTCAAAGTGGTATATGCCTTCCCTTTTTCATCAAAGAATTCCAGTTCGCATTTCCCATTCTTTTTTCTGCATTTCAGATATGATTTGGTATAAATTCGATCTCCTTTTAATTCTAACAATGAATTATCCTTTGCCCATTTTACAGCATCTTTACCCCATCGCCAAGTCCAATCTTTTACACCATGAATACCTTTTAATCTATCTTTATATGCTTTAAAATCGCCACCAGGAATAAAAGTACGACCTTCAAACTCAATAGGGAAATCCATATTTGTACTATATCCCAGAGAATTATAATCAAGAGTTTGCGTTAATGCATATTTTCCCCTTTCTTGAACGAATTCATCTTCGTATTTATATTTAGATAAATCTTCTATCTCCTCTTGACTAAAAATAATATCTTTTGATAAAGTATAGCCTATTACGTAATCATTATTTTTAGCTATAGTCGTTGTTGTTTTACCACCTTTCTTTGTTTGTCTTGGCACATTGAGCAAGAAACAAGATTCGCCAAATACTTCATCAAACAAGCATTTTACATAAGCATGATTTCTATCATCTATGCTACAAAATATAACCCCATCGTCAGTAAGCAATTGCTTTGCCATTAGCAAGCGGAAATATAACATTGATAGAAGATTGTCTCTACTAATTGCATTTGAGTAATTAACAGAGCCAAATGCACCTAAACTATCTTTTGCATATGGTGGATCTATATATATAACATCAACCTTTTTCCTATATTGTATCAAAAGGTTACCGAGAGCATCATAATTATCACCAATAATAAGTTTATGCACAGGCTCCCCTTCTTTTCTTTCTCCAAAACTAAGAGCTTTATTCTTTTCGAAATACTTTATTGTGTTAGACATTACATGCTTCTCTAACCTTTTATCGAAATGAAATCCTGTTCGTTTATATGTTGTACCAAGAGCTGCTATAGCACGAGCATCATCATCGTTTTCTGCTGATGATATGAGCTTTGTGAGAAGTGCAGCATTCTCTGGTTCAAGGATTTTCTCTTCAACTCTATAATTAAGTTCTTCAATTAAACTATTTTTTGTATCGCTCATTATATTCTTTTTCATACTTAAAAAATTTCTTTATTATTTAAATGGATATGTTTCATCATAGATATCACTCAATAGACAACTCTTTCAGTGCCTTCTTAAATGGCTTTCTCATACGGACCACCTTATTATTCTTCTGACGAGGGCTAACAGTCTGGGAAAGGAGCCTTTCGTCATGATTCAAAAACAACTTGATGGCATCGGGGTTTGAGAGATCATATCTGCGAGAGTCGTAGATATGCCACTTATTCAGGTGGCGTTCGTCCATAAATCCTACCTTAACAAGTTTAATGGGATCGCCTTTATAAATGATGCCACAATCAAAATCGGTGGCATACTCCATCAGATGTGGTTTCTTCGTCATAGTATCAACAGGTTATATGGTTACACAATAAAAAACCGCCACCTCTGGCCGAAACCAGAAATGACGGTGAAAATATGAATAAAAATAAAAACTTACCCCCCCCCCATTAAAGATACCAGCCATCCTCAGATTCTGATTGAGAACCTGAAACGCCTTATCTATTTTATGGTATAAGTATATCATCTATATTTTAAGTTTATTATCTGTTTGCAAAGATAGCGCAAAATTTCCACTCTACCAAATATCTATGCTAAAAAAGGTTCTCAGTGATGAGTTTACTTTCTTTTTGCCACCATTGCAGGATGCTTCTGCAAGTTATCCAAACGGTATTGACGGGGTGTAATGCCCTTAAATCTATAGAATGCAGAATAGAAAGACTAGCGGTTTGCAAAGCCCACCATATCACTGACCTCTTCCATTCTCAGATCCTGATAACGCTTATCCACAAGGATACTCATCGCCTCATTAATGCGATGACTATTCACAAATTGAGATATGTCTGCCATCCCTACGGATTGCAGTTGCAAATATATGAAAAGATTTCGAGAATCAAAAGAAAACGCGATAATTTTTTGAAAAAACGCTCAAAAAGTTTGTTTGTTCAGAAAAAAAAGTCGTATCCTTGCACTCGAAATGACCTCCCACGCTTCCCATAGGAACAGCGCACCCGGGGAGGTCTTCGAGTTTTTTAAACCTAATGTTATGATGACATTCAACGAAGTTTTACTCAAAGAACTTAAAATATTCCCTTAAATACTTGCAACTTTCAGAAATAATCCCTATCTTTGCACCGTCAAATGTATGTTTGGCTATCCGGGTAGAATCCCGAGAGGGTAAGACTTCACCGACACTGCCCATTTATAAAGCCGCTTTTTAGCGGCTTTTATTTGTTATAGTTTACAATAAAACTTTTCACGAACTGCTTACCTTCTATTGATTTTCGTGTTACTTGTATTAATTTTCCACGTTTAAAAATCAATATTTCAGTCGCCTGGCGATTCATATGAAAGTACATCACCAGTTCTCTTGCTAATCTACGAGCACTATAATTGGCAGACATGTTTAGAATAATCTGGTTGCATTGCCCTATGGACTCTCGCAACCGATTTATCACAGAAGACTCCCCAGAAATAGTCTTCAAATCATATATTCTATATATGCCTTTCCGCTCAACAATAAGATCGGGTGTTCTAGCGATTCTCGGATTGGGCAATAAGAAAACCTTATATCCTAAAACAACGAGTTTTCGGGCAGCCTTTAGTTGATTCAGATAGTCCATACCCCTCTCTCCTCCTATTCCATAAATAAGATTTTCACCATTGATGGGATGGAAAAGATGCATGTTTGCAATACGCTCTACTTGACGGGAGAACTCGGCCCCAGTCAGTTCATGCAATTTTGCCAATTCCGATGCTATGTCGTTTGTCATTTCTTAGACTCAATTTTAACTGAGTGCAAAAGTACTAAATTAATGGGAAATAAAGAAAGAAAAGGGGGAAAAATTTGTGGGGCTCGGAATTTTGATGTATTTTACACAATCGTGGTCATTTGGTCATGGTCATTTGGTCATTTTCGATTTCGGGAACGCGGTCATTGCTCACTATATATAAATAGAATATTTATATTATAGTGGCGGATTTTGACAG
>OCTX012283363.1_pt1 | contig 10642 bp, 7 predicted proteins | sample 1539691 | NCBI WGS metagenome assembly OCTX01 (sample SAMN02144231, study PRJEB22623) | gut metagenome | biome: sheep rumen | host: Ovis aries | place: New Zealand | reverse complement strand
TTTTCCAATCCGGAGATTGCCGACCGCCTGCACCTCAGCGTTGAAACTGTGAAATGGTATCGGAAACGTTTGCTGGCTAAGTTTGATGTGAAAAACACGGTCAGTCTGGTGGCCTTGGTACTGAAAGAGCATATCCTGCCTGATTGCGGTGATTGAACCCTAAAACAACAAATTGTAAGGTTCTGTGGTGTTTTCAGAGCAAAAAGAAAGGGAAAGAGGGTAGTGACACACCTAAAACTCTACAAAGTGTCAGCATGACGGGATTTTAACATTCAAAAGCTAAGGCAATGAATTGGAGGTAATGGAGAAATGATTAATTTTGCAGTCCATAAAATAGATTCGTTTTATGGATACAAAGTACATTTTCGTCACAGGCGGCGTGGTGTCCTCGTTAGGCAAGGGAATCATCTCCGCCAGTATCGGCAAACTGCTGCAGGCACGGGGCTACGCGGTCACCATCCGGAAGTTCGACCCATACATCAACATCGACCCGGGGACGCTGAACCCCTACGAGCACGGCGAGTGCTACGTCACAGAGGACGGCTTCGAGACCGACCTCGACCTGGGCCACTACGAGCGGTTTACCGACATCCGCACCACGCGCGACAACTCCGTCACCACGGGGCGCATCTACAAGACGGTCATCGACCGCGAGCGCCACGGCGACTACCTGGGCAAGACCATCCAGGTGGTACCGCACATCACCGACGAGATAAAGCGGCGTATCGTGTCCGGCGGGTCTGACTTCGTCATCTGCGAGATCGGCGGCACCATCGGCGACATCGAGAGTGCGCCGTTCATGGAGGCCATCCGCCAGCTGCGGTGGGAGTTGGGGCGCGACGCGGTGTGTGTACACCTGACCTACGTGCCCTACCTGAAGGCGGCCGACGAACTGAAGACGAAGCCGACGCAGCACTCGGTGAAGGAGCTGCAGGGGATGGGCATTCAGCCCGACATCCTCGTGCTGCGCACCGAGCGACACCTCGACGACGCGCTGCGGATGAAGGTGGCCTCGTTCTGCAACGTCGACCTGGAGTGCGTGGTGCAGAGCGAAGACATGGCGAGCATCTACGAGGTGCCGGTGAGCATGCAGCGACAGGGGCTCGACGCGGCCATATTAAGAAAGGTGGGAGCCTCCCCAAAAGCCTCCCCAAGCCCCTCCAAAGGAGGGGGTGTTAAGATACCTAATTCCACGGCTATTTCCGCTGCTTCAAGTAATCAGACACCCCCTCCTTTGGAGGGGCTTGGGGAGGCCTGGACTTCCTGGCTCTCCTTCCTTGACAAACAGCGACATGCCACCCGCGAGGTGCACATCGCGCTGGTGGGCAAGTACGACCTGCAGGACGCCTACAAGAGCATCCGTGAGAGCCTCTGCCTGGCGGGTATATATAATAAGGTGAAGGCACGGCTGCACTTCGTAAATAGCGAGGAGGTGACGACGGAGAACGTCGCCACGCGGTTGGCGGACCTGGCGGGCGTCGTCATCTGTCCGGGCTTTGGCCAGCGGGGCATCGAGGGGAAAATCATTGCCGCCGAATACACACGTACTCACGACATTCCTACCTTCGGCATTTGCCTGGGTATGCAGATGATGGTCATCGAGTTTGCACGTGATGTGCTGGGATGGAAAGATGCGACAAGCAAAGAGACCCTCCCCCAGCCCCTCCCTATAATGGAGGGGAGTAATTACCAAAAGCCTACCTATGTCATCGACCTGATGGAAGAACAGAAGAATATCACACAAATGGGAGGTACAATGAGACTGGGGGCATATGCTTGCCAATTAGTTAAAGGCAGTAAGGCGTTTAAGGCATACACACAGTCAGAACTCTCTACTCCCCTCCCTTATAGGGAGGGGCCGGGGGAGGGTCTGCTCATCAAGGAGCGCCACCGCCACCGCTATGAGTTCAACAATACATACCGCGAGGCTTTCGGGCAGGCGGGCATGCACTGCACGGGCATCAACCCGCAGGCCGACCTGGTGGAGATTGTCGAGATTCCGACCCTGCGATGGTACATCGGCACGCAGTTCCACCCCGAGTATTCGTCGACGGTGCTCCATCCGCATCCGCTGTTTATGAGCTTCGTCAAGGCGTGCGCAGCCAATTGCGCTAATTCGTAAAATCCGTAGTAAGACGTTATGGAAGAACTGAAGCATGAGTGTGGCGTGGCGATGATACGGCTGCTGAAACCGCTGGAGTACTACGAGCGGAAGTACGGCACGTGGGCGTGGGGCTTCAACAAGCTCTACCTGATGATGGAGAAGCAGCACAACCGCGGACAGGAGGGAGCCGGACTGGCCACCGTCAGCCTGACGACGGCGCCCGGCTCGGAGTACATGTTCCGCGAGAAGGCTGAGGGCAAGGACGCCATCACCGAAATCTTCGCTCGGGTGAACAGGGAGATGGCGGGCGAACTCTATATGGGCCACCTGCGCTACTCGACCACGGGCAAGAGCGGACTGCAATACGTGCATCCTTTCCTGCGCCGCAACAACTGGCGGGCGAAGAACCTCTGTCTGTGCGGCAACTTCAACATGACCAACATCGACGAGGTCTTCTCGTTCCTCACGTCGCAAGGACAGTCGCCCCGCATCTATAGCGACTCGTACATCACGCTCGAGCTGATGGGCCACCGGCTGGACCGCGAGGTGGAGCGGCTGTATGCCATCGCAAAGCAGCAGGGCTTGCAGGGCACGGACATCACCGACTATATTGACAACCACGTAGAGATGACTAACGTGCTGCGAACGACGATGGAGCACTACGACGGCGGCTACGTGATGTGCGGTCTGACGGGCAGCGGCGAGATGTTTGCCGTGCGCGACCCCTGGGGCATCCGGCCGGCTTTCTACTATCGCGACGATGAGATTGTAGCCGTTGCCAGTGAGCGCCCCGTGTTGCAGACAACCTTTGACCTGCAGACTGACGACATCTGTGAGCTGCAGCCCGGCGAGTCGCTCATTGTCCGCCGTAACGGCGAGAGCCACCTGGAGCAGATTATGCCCGCACAGAAGCTGAGTGCCTGCTCCTTTGAGCGCATCTACTTCAGCCGGGGCTCCGACCGCGACATCTACCAGGAGCGCAAGCGGCTGGGCGAGCAACTGACGCAGCCCATACTGAAGGCCGTCGGCGGCGACATAGCCCACACCGTCTTTTCATATATACCCAACACGGCCGAGGTGGCCTACTACGGCATGACCGACGGATTCCGCCGCCAGGGCTACAACGTGCGAACCGAGAAGGTGGTGTGGAAGGACATCAAGCTGCGCACCTTCATTGCCGACAACAGCGAGCGCAACGACCTGGCAGCCCACGTCTACGACGTCAGCTACGGTTCGCTGGAGCCCTACGAGGACCATCTCGTCATCATCGACGACTCAATCGTGCGCGGCACCACCCTCCGCGAGAGCATCTTCAAGATTCTCGACCGGCTGCACCCCAAGAAGATTGTCATGGTCAGCTCGTCGCCCCAGATACGCTATCCCGACTTCTACGGCATCGACATGGCCCGGCTGGAAGAGCTCTGCGCCTTCCGTGCCACCATAGCGCTACTGAAGGAGCGCGGCATGCAGCAACTCATAGCCGACGTTTACAAGAAATGCAAAAAGAGCGTGGCGGAAGCCAATTCTTCACTTTTCACTATTCACTCTTCACTTGAAAACCACGTGCGCGCCATCTACGCCCCGTTCACCGTTGAGCAGATAAACCGCAAGATTGTAGAGATGCTGCGCCCCGAAGGCATGCAGGCGCCCATTGAGCTGGTGTTCCAGAGCATAGAGGGCCTGCACAAGGCCTGCCCCAACCACAGCGGCGACTGGTACTTCACGGGCCACTACCCCACCCCCGGCGGCGTGCGCCTGGTCAACCAGGCCTTCGTCAACTACGTAGACAGAGAGAAATCGTAAATAGAAAATAACCAAATCGAAAATAGCATTATGTGTGGAATCGTAGCAATCTTACGCTCGGCGACGAAAGGAGACGCTTGCCAGAGCAAGAACATGAAGCAACCGACGCAGGCCCAGCGCGAAAAGGCCCTGCGCATGAGTCAGAAAATACGCCACCGCGGCCCCGACTGGAGCGGCATCTACTGTGGCGGCAGTGCCATACTGGCCCACGAGCGGCTCTCGATTGTCGACCCTGAGAGCGGCGGACAGCCCCTTTATTCGCCCGACGGCCGACAGGTGCTCGCCGTCAACGGCGAAATCTACAACCACCAGGACATACGCCGCCGGTTTGCCGGACAGTATGACTTCCAGACGGGCAGCGACTGCGAGGTCATCCTGGCGCTCTATCGCGAGCTAAGGGAAAAGGGAACAGTGAATAGTGAAAAATTTGCTACCGCCCTTCTCGAGCAGCTCAGCGGCATCTTCGCCTTCGTGCTCTACGACGCCGAGCGCGACGAATTTCTGATTGCCCGCGACCCCATCGGCGTCATACCTCTTTATATAGGCTACGACGCCGACGGCACCGTCTACGTGGCCAGCGAACTGAAAGCCCTCGAGGGCCAGTGCAAGCGCTACGAGCCGTTCCCGCCCGGACACTACTTTTTCAGTGGAGAGTCCCGTATGCGGCGATATTATCGCCGCGACTGGATGCAGTACGACGCCGTCAAGGACAACCCCGCCAGCGTTGAGGACATCCACGATGCTTTAGAGGCCGCCGTACGCCGTCAGCTTATGTCCGATGTGCCTTACGGCGTGTTGCTCAGCGGCGGCCTCGACAGCAGCGTCATCTCGGCGCTCGCCGAGAAATACAGCGAGCACCGCATTGAAGACGACAGCCGCACCCGTGCCTACTGGCCCCGCCTGCACTCATTCGCCGTGGGCCTAAAGGGGGCACCCGACCTGGCAAAGGCCCGACTCGTGGCCGAGCATATAGGCACCGTTCACCACGAAATCAACTACACCCTGCAGGAGGGACTCGACGCCCTGCGCGACGTCATCTACTACATCGAGACCTACGACGTCACCACCGTGCGCGCCTCGACGCCGATGTACCTGCTGGCCCGCGTCATCAAGTCGATGGGCATCAAGATGGTGCTCTCGGGCGAGGGTGCCGACGAGATTTTCGGCGGCTACCTCTACTTCCACAAGGCCCCGTCGGCACAGGCCTTCCACGAGGAGACCGTCCGCAAGCTCTCAAAGCTGCACCTCTACGACTGTCTGCGCGCCAACAAGAGTCTGTCGGCATGGGGCGTAGAGGGCCGCGTGCCGTTCCTCGACAAGGAGTTCCTCGACGTGGCCATGCGCATCAATCCCGAGGCCAAGATGTGCCCGGGCGCGGTCATCGAGAAGAAGATTGTACGCGAAGCCTTCGCCGACTTGCTGCCCGAGGCCGTCGTCTGGCGCCAGAAGGAGCAGTTCAGCGACGGCGTAGGCTACTCGTGGATTGACACGCTCAAGGCCGTCACGGCCCAGGCCGTCAGCGACGAGCAGATGGCCCACGCCGCCGAGCGATTCCCCATCAACCCGCCCAAGAACAAGGAGGAGTACTACTACCGCTCGATCTTCGCCGAGCACTTCCCCAGCGACTCCGCCGCGCGCAGCGTGCCCTCTGAGGCCAGCGTCGCCTGCTCTACGGCCGTCGCCCTGGAGTGGGACGCCGCCTTCAAGAACATGAACGACCCCAGTGGTCGAGCCGTCAAAGGCGTGCATGAGCAAGCCTATTGACGGAAGCTGCACTACCTGCACTGACGCTGACTATCAAGACGTTACAACCCCCAGACGGCAGTAAATCCTGCACTGGAGCCTGCACTGAAGCCTGCACTGAAGCCTGCAAACAGAGGCTGCAATAAAAACGTTCCCACGGCCTGGGACAAATGTCCCATGGCGTGGGAACAACCAAAAGGCGCCGCCTTTCGCATAGAAAACCGCCGCCTTTCGCCCAGAAACCCGCCGCCTTTCGCCCAGAAACCCGCCGCCTTTCGGCCGGTGCAGGATTCAGTGCAGGCTTCAGTGCAGGTTTTTCTTTTACGAAGGTCTGTAACCGACTGATTTCCAGACGTCAGTGCAAGAAATGCAGGAAGTGCAGGTAAAAAAGAGCGGTATAGTGAGGCACAACAACAAAACTACGAATTTCACGAATGACGCGAAAACTCCATTGGCCAGAGATTGGCGGCAAAGAGCATTCGCTCAATTCGTAAAATTCGTAGTTGATGGCTAAACGCTATCTATAGCGTACGGCTATGCCAGCAGTTTCTTCACCTGCTCGTAGACGTTCTGGCCAGTGTAGCCGAGCTTCTCGTCGAGCACCTTGTAGGGAGCCGAGAAGCCGAAGCTCTGCAGACCCCAGACGCAGCCATCGGCACCGACGAGACCCTCGAGGGTGACGGGCAGACCAGCGGTCAGGCCGAACTTCTTCTTACCGGCGGGCAGCACGCTCTCCTGGTACTCCTTCGGCTGCGAGCGGAACAGACCCTCAGAGGGAACGCTCACCACGCGAACCTTCACGCCGTCCTCGCGGAGCAGCTTGGCACCGGCCTCGAGCGTTGACACCTCAGAGCCGCTGGCCAGCAGGATGACATCGTAGTCGGCATCGCTGCCTGCCACGACGTAGGCACCCTTCTGGGCCTGCGAATAGTCGTTGCCCTCGGGCAGCATGTCGATATTCTGACGCGAGAAGATAAGGGCCGTCGGCGTCTCGGTGTTCTCCATAGCCATGCGCCAGCAGACGGTCGTCTCCTCGGCGTCGGCCGGACGGACGACGAGCACCGAGTTCTTGCCGCTGTGGTTCTTCAGCTTCTCCATCAGTCGGATCTGGGCCTCCTGCTCAACAGGCTCGTGGGTAGGACCGTCCTCGCCGACGCGGAAGGCGTCGTGGGTCCAGATGAACTTCACGGGCAGCTCCATCAGGGCGGCCATGCGGACGGCGGGCTTCATATAGTCGCTGAACACGAAGAACGTACCGCAGGCGGGGATGACACCGCCGTGCAGGGCCATACCGATACAGCAGCAGGCCATCGTCAGCTCGGCCACGCCGGCCTGGAAGAAGGCACCGCTGAAGTCGCCGCGCACCAGGTCGTGGGTCTTCTTCAGGAAGCCGTCGGTCTTGTCGGAGTTCGACAGGTCGGCCGAGGCGCAGATCATGTTGGGCACCTGCTCGGCCAGGGCGCTGAGCACCGTTGCCGAGGCACCGCGGGTGGCGGCACCGGCCTTCTGCTCAATCTTCGTCCAGTCAATCTGGGGAGCCTTGCCGCTGAACCACTCTTCCATCAGCTTGGCCTGCACGGGATGACCCTTGGCCCACTCAGCCTTCTCAGCATAACGCTGGTCGCAAATCTGGCGCAGCTCCTTGGCACGCTTGGCGTAGAGCTCCTGCACCTCGGGGAAGATCTGGAACGGGTCGGCAGGATCAGCACCGAGGTTCTTCATCGTGTTGACGTAGGCATCGCCGCCAAGGGGAGCACCGTGGGTGGCACAGTTCGACTCGTAGCTTGAGCCGTCGGCCTTGCGGGCACCCTTACCCATGACGCAGTGACCGATGATGAGGCTCGGACGCTCCTTCTCGGCCTGGGCCTTCTTGATGGCCTCGCGAATCTGGTCGACGTCGTTACCGTCAATCTTCTGCACGTACCAGCCCCAGGCCTCGTACTTGCGGGCCGTGTCCTCAGAGGTCACCACCTCGGTCTTCGTCGAGAGCTGTATGTCGTTGGCGTCGTAGAACATAATCAGGTTGTCGAGACCCAGGTTGCCGGCAATGCGGCCTGCGCCCTGCGAAATCTCCTCCTGTACGCCGCCGTCCGAGATATAGGCGTAGATGGTCTGGTTCATGACGTTGCCCAGGCGGGCCTTCAGGAACTTGGCAGCGATGGCTGCACCCACGGCGTAGGTGTGACCCTGGCCGAGCGGACCCGAGGTGTTCTCAATGCCGCGCTCAATCTCGCGCTCGGGGTGACCGGGGGTCACCGAGCCCCACTGGCGCAGGTTCTTCAGGTCGTCGAGGGTGAACTTGCCGATGAGGCAGAGCTGTGAGTAGAGCATCGGAGCCATGTGGCCCGGGTCGAGGAAGAAGCGGTCGCGACCCTCCCAAGCGGGATTCTCGGGATCGTAGACGAGAAATTCGCTATACAGGGTGTTGATGAAGTCAGCACCGCCCATGGCACCGCCGGGGTGTCCCGACTTTGCCTTCTCTACCATCGAGGCTGCCAGGATACGTATATTGTCGGCAGCCATGTTCATAACTTTGTTGTCGTTCATAATGAATAATTAATTTATAATAGACAATGTGGGTGCAAAGATACAAAAAAAAATCATAATCGGCCGACTGTTTCGGTTTTTTTTGTAACTTTGCACGCAAATAACAAAAAAAATGACGGAAAGACTAAAAGCAGCTTTGTTCGACCTGGACGGCGTGGTGTTCGACACCGAGCCGCAGTACACCGTGTTCTGGGGTGGTGAGTGCCGCCGTTACCACCCTGACCATCCGGGGCTGGAGCACGAAATCAAGGGCTCGACGCTGACACAGATTTACGACCGCTGGTTCTCGGGCCCCCTTGCCGCCGAACAGCCTGCCATAACCGCACGGCTCGACGCCTTCGAGGCGCAGATGAAATTTGACTACATCGACGGCTTCGAGGCGCTCATAGCCGACCTGCACGCCAACGGCGTAAAGACGGCCGTGGTGACGAGTTCAAACCAACCGAAGATGGAGAGCGTCTACCGCGCCCAGCCTGGCTTCCGCTGCCTTTTCGACGCCATTCTGACGAGCGAGGACTTTGAATACTCGAAGCCTCACCCCGACTGCTACCTGAAGGCCGCCGCCCGTTTCGGTGTCGCCCCCGGCGAGTGCATCGTCTTCGAGGACAGTTTCAACGGACTGAAGTCGGGCCGCGCTGCCGGCATGAAGGTCGTCGGCGTGGCAACCACCAACAGCCGCGAGGCCATCGCCCCACTGTCTGACATTCAGCTCAGCGACTACACCGCCACCGACTACCAGCAGCTCATAGATCTTCTCTGATTTTTTCGCCCTTTTTTCTTGCAATTCTCAGATATTATCACTAATTTTGCAAGCGAGAAGTAAACATCCGACGAAATGAATACGACTGTAGTAATGAATAATCTGCTGAATCTCATTCAGTCAATGGCGTTGACAACCAGCAATAAGCAATGGCTGGCAGACCATCTGTACGAAGAGATAAAGGCGGAAAGTGAGCAGAGAACTTCAGGGACACAAGCCAATGACTGGCCGAAAGTCAGGAGAGAAGATATGGTTATTTCTGAAGAAGTGGCCAATATGTTCCATGTTAATAGTCCTCTTCCCGAAGATTTCGATGAGAAGAAAGCCTACGTGCAATATCTTTATGAGAAGTACAAATGAAGAAGGTCTTTATAGATACTAATGTTTTTATAGATTATGTGGCACAAAGAGGAAAGTTCTATGTGCCTGCTGCTACGATAATCTCACTGTCAAATCAAGGGCTGTTTAGCCTGACGGTTTCGTCTCTCTCGTTTGCCACCGCAAGCTATGTACTGGAAAGTCATTATGACAAGACACCTGACGAAATTGTAGCGAGTTTTAGCCAATTCGTATCCTTTTGTAATATTTCCTCTGTTGACGAAGCTGTTGTCATATCTGCTATAAACAATCCATTCCGTGATTTTGAAGATGCCTTACAGTTTCATACTGCAATGGCTAACGGGGCTGACTGTATAGTAACGAGGAACAAAGGAGACTTCACCACAACGATTATCCCCATTTTGGAACCACAGGAGTTTCTTGATATGTTGGCAGTATAATACAATAAGTCGAACCAATAATTCATCGTGACTATGACATAGCAACAGAACAACAGGGGGAGTTTCAGACGGCACCAGGTGCTGCGCCCCCAAGACGGGTACTATTAACAAACAATCAGTATTAACCAACGAATAAGGATTGCGCGTCAACACCCGTCCGACTGACTTTTTTAGGATTTGAGCTTTTGGCTCTTGTTCTCCACTAATCGAAACCGCCAAACTTCGCATACGAGAACAGGTAGACTGAAGGTTCATGCTCATTTGGGCGTGAACATTATCAGTGCTTGTTTGTATGCATGGTTACTTGGCGGTACCAGATTAGGGAATAAGCATCGGATGGTTTGCGCCTTTTCTTATTATTTCAAAACTTAACGGTATGAATTCGAAGAAAAACTTTTTATTATTGCTTACCATTTTAGCTTCTTTGACAGTAAACGCAGTAGATTATTGGGGTGAAGTTGGAGATGTGATTTCACTTCCAAATCCCACAGTACCTATCAGTGACTATCAGCTATATGATATGACGTACAGTTCAACCAGCAGTCATTTATATGTGTATTCTGGTACAAGTAGTGTTAAAATCGTATCTTATTTCTCTGGCACAGAATATGTCAGATGCGATTATCGTGTTGTCAGACAATGGAGTGTTCCCGGAAGTCCTGTCGTATACGAAGATTGGAAAACTTTAACCACGTACTTCAATATCAGATGTTCTTCCAGTCCCGACCCCGACCCTGATCCAGATCCCGACCCTACCCCCGATGAGGATACTTATAGCCAGGAAAAAACTAAAGAAGGGTATGGAATGTGGTTCTGCTTTCATTGCTGTCCACTAAAAATCGCCAAGCGTTCTTTGAAATGATTGAAATATAGTTTGTTGCAGAGATTTTAAGGGCGAACGGTCTT
>OCTX012143726.1_pt1 | contig 10644 bp, 9 predicted proteins | sample 1539691 | NCBI WGS metagenome assembly OCTX01 (sample SAMN02144231, study PRJEB22623) | gut metagenome | biome: sheep rumen | host: Ovis aries | place: New Zealand | reverse complement strand
CCCTGCGAGCCATTATGTGACGACGAAGGAGAAGCTCGCCGCCGCCATCGACCGCATCCGCACCGAGTGCGACGAGCGCGTGCGATATTTTGAAGCGAACAATCGCCTGCTGGAAGCGCAGCGCATCAAGCAGCGCACCGATTATGACATCGAAATGATGCAGGAGCTGGGCTACTGCTCCGGCATCGAGAACTACTCGCGCGTGATTTCCAACCGCGCGCCCGGCAGCCCGCCGATGACGCTGCTGGATTATTTCCCCAAGGATTTTCTGCTGTTTGTGGACGAGAGCCACGTGACGCTGCCGCAGGTGCGCGCGATGTATCGCGGCGACCGGGCGCGCAAGGAATCGCTGGTGGAATACGGCTTCCGCCTGCCCTCCGCTTTTGATAACCGGCCGCTGAAATACGACGAATTCTGCGAGCGCATCCATCAGCGCGTATACGTTTCCGCCACGCCCGGCGACTATGAAAAGGAGAGGGCCGGGCAGATTGTGGAGCAGATCATCCGCCCGACGGGGCTGCTCGATCCGGAGATCTTTGTCCGTCCCGTGGAGGGGCAGATCGACGATCTGATCGGCGAAATGAACGCCAAGATCGAAAAGGGCCAGCGCTGCCTGGTGACAACGCTCACCAAGCGCATGGCGGAGGATCTGACCGATTACCTGACGGGCGTCGGCATCCGCTGCCGCTATATGCACCACGACATCGGCACCATTGAGCGCATGGAGATCATCCGGGATCTGCGTCTCGGCGAATTTGACGTGCTGGTGGGCATCAACCTCCTGCGCGAGGGGCTGGATATTCCGGAGGTCGGCCTTGTCGCAATTCTGGATGCTGACAAGGAGGGCTTCCTGCGCAGCGAGACAAGCCTGATCCAGACGGTCGGGCGCGCCGCGCGCAACGCCGAGAGCATCGTCATCATGTACGCCGATACGGTGACACCTTCAATGCGCGCCTGCATCAACGAGACCCAGCGCCGCCGCGAAAAGCAGATGGCCTATAACAAGGCGCACGGTATCGTGCCGAAGACGATTGTGAAGAATGTCCGCGAACTGCTGGAGATTTCCACCGACGCATCGGCGGCGCCGACAAAAGCCAACGGCATGAAGATGACCGAGCGCGAGCGCCGTGAGCTGATCGCCTCCCTGGAGACGAAGATGAAAAAGGCGGCACAGATGCTCGAATACGAGATCGCCGCACAGCTGCGCGACGAGATCATCCGTCTGCGCGGTGAATCGCAGCTGAAGAGGTAAGACTATGAAATGCATGATTTTGGACGGCAACAGCATCGTCAACCGCGCTTTTTACGGCATCCGCGCGCTCAACGCGCCGGACGGCACGCCCACCAACGCGGTTTACGGCTTCCTTGCCATCTTGCAGCGGCTGCTGGATGAGCAGAAGCCGGAGGCGCTCTGCGTCAGCTTTGACCGCAAGGAGCCAACCTTCCGCCATCTCGCCGACGCCGATTATAAGGCCACGCGCCATCCCATGCCGGAGGAGCTCGCGCAGCAGATGCCGCTGCTGAAGGAAACGCTGGACGCGATGGGGATTCACCGCTATGAGCTCGCGGGATACGAGGCGGACGATATTCTAGGCACCGTGGCCGCCGCCTGTGAAAAGGCCGGCTGGGACTGCACCATCGTCACCGGCGACAAGGACAGCCTGCAGCTGGTGACCGATCACACGACGGTCTGCCATGTCAAAAGCCGCATGGGACAGACGGAGACCATCCTCTATACGCCGGAGCGCTTTCGCGAGGAATACGGTTTTGCGCCGAAGGGCATGGTCGATCTCAAAGCGCTTATGGGCGACAGCTCGGACAACATTCCCGGCGTGCCAGGCGTGGGCGAAAAGACCGCGCTGGATCTGATGCGCCGTTTCGGCTCGCTTGACGCAATCTACGCCGACTTGGCGGCGCTGGATATCAAGGACAGCCTGCGAAAAAAGCTGGCTGCCGGCGAGGAGAGCGCGCGCAAATCCTATTGGCTCGCGACGATCCTCTGTGAGGTGCCGATGCGCTTTGACCCGGAAGAAAACCGCTGGGATCGGGATTACCGCCCGGAGCTTTACGGCCTCTTTAAGCGTTTCGGCTTCCAGAAATTTATAGAAAAATGGGGGCTTGAGCCCACAGCGGAGGAGAAGTCTGCGCCGGAAAACGAAAGCCTGCCGCGCGTTGAGCTGACAGGGGAGACCCTGCCCGCGCTGATCGACGGGCTCTCCGCCGGAAAGAAGATCGCGGTCTGCGCGCTCGACGGGCTGGAGCGCCTGGAGCTCTGCGATGGGAAAACAGTCTATGTCGTCGGCTGGAACAGCTGCGGCGAGGGCTATCAGGCGCTTTTGCGTGTCCTGTTCAGCGGGAAAACGCCAAAGATTTCCCATAATGTAAAAAATCTGATGAGCCTGCTGCTGAAAGAGGGACTGAGCCTGGACGGCTTTGTATTCGATACGGCGCTGGCTGCTTATCTGCTCGACGCGACCGCGAGCGACTATGCGCCGGAGCGGATTTCCGTACGCTATACCGGCTCGGAGCGCAGCGGGGCTGAGGCAATCTGGGCGCTGTGCGAGCCGCTGCGTGCAAAGCTCCGGGACTTCGGCATGACGAAGCTCTTTGACGACATCGAGATGCCGCTCTGCCGGGTCCTGGCGGAGATGGAAGAGAGCGGCTTCTATGTCGACCGCAAGGCGCTCTATGACTTCGGCGAGAGCCTGAACGCGGGCATTGCCGCGCTGCAGGAGAGCATCTGGCGGCATGCCGGGCACGAATTCAACATTCTTTCTCCCAAGCAGCTCGGCACGGTGCTTTTTGACGAGCTGATGCTGCCCTCGGGCAAAAAGACCAAGACCGGCTGGAGCACCAACGCCGACGTGCTGGAAAAGCTTCGCGGCAAACATCCCATTGTGGATGAGGTGCTGGACTACCGGATGCTGACCAAGCTGAAATCCACCTATGCCGATGGCCTCTTGAAGGTCATCGAGGCCGACGGCCGCATCCATACCAATTTTCAGATGACCGTGACCGCCACGGGACGTCTCTCTTCCACAGAGCCGAACCTGCAGAACATTCCGGTACGACGCGAGCTCGGCGCGCAGATCCGGCGGATGTTCGTCGCCTCGCCCGGCCATGTTCTTGTGGACGCGGATTACAGCCAGATCGAGCTGAGGCTGCTGGCGCATATTTCCGACGACAAAACGATGCAGGCGGCCTTCCTCAGCGGCGAGGATTTCCACAAGGTCACGGCTTCGCAGGTGTTTGACACGCCCCTTGACGAGGTCACGCCGATCCTCCGCAGCCGCGCCAAGGCCGTGAACTTCGGCATCGTCTACGGGATCTCGGCATTCTCTCTTGCGCAGGATATCGGCGTCTGGCCCAACGAGGCCAAGGCCTATATTGACGCCTATCTCGCAAAATACCACGGCGTGCGCGACTATATGAAGCAGATCGTCGAGCAGGCGCGCGCCGACGGCTATGTATCCACGCTCTACGGGCGGCGCCGGGATCTTCCGGAGCTCAAGAGCGCGAACTTCAACATGCGCTCCTTCGGCGAGCGCGTGGCACTGAACATGCCGATTCAGGGCACGGCGGCGGATATCATCAAGCTGGCGATGGTTCGGGTCTTCCGCCGTCTGAAAGACGAGGGCCTCAGGGCAAAGCTGATTCTGCAGGTGCATGATGAGCTGATCGTCGAGTGCCCGGAGGAGGAAGCGGAGCGTGTGCGCGATATTTTGAAGTATGAGATGGAGCACACGGCCGAACTTGCCGTGCCGCTGACGGTCGATGCGCACATCGGCCACAGCTGGGCAGAGGCACACTGAGATGGAGTATCGCATTGTCAGCGCGGAAAAACGCCATTTGGACGCGCTGGTGGAACTCGAGAAGCAGTGCTTTTCGATCCCTTGGACTCGCGGTCAGCTTACAGCCGAGCTGCCCGATGCGCACCATGAGTTTCTGGTGGCGGAAGCGGGGGAGGAAGTGCTCGGCTATGTCGGGATGATGTATGTGCTGGACGAGGGCTATATCTCTAACGTAGCCGTTGCGCCGGCCTTTCGGCGGAAGGGCATTGCCTCCGCGCTGATCACAGCGCTGCTGCGGCGCGCGGAGGAGCTGGCTCTTTCCTTTGTCACGCTCGAGGTGCGCCAGTCCAACGCTCCCGCCATTGCGCTCTATGAAGGCTTTGACTTTCGCCCGGTCGGACGCCGCAAGAACTATTATGACGCGCCGAAGGAAGACGCGATTTTAATGACAACATTTTTGAAATGAGGCAGATGCATTGAAAATACTCGCTTTTGAGTCCACCTGCGACGAGACCGCAGTTGCCGTCGTGGAGGACGGCAGAAAAATCCTCAGCGATCAGATCTTTTCCCAGGCGGATCTGCACGCCGTATACGGCGGCGTGGTGCCGGAAATCGCCTCGCGCTGCCATGTGGAGTCGATTTCGATTCTGGCGCGCCGCGCGATTGAGGCTGCCGGGATCACAAAACAGGACATTGATGCCGTTGCCGTGAGCTATGCACCGGGCCTGATCGGCGCGGTGCTGGTGGGCGTGAACTTTGCCAAATCCGCGGCGCTGGCGCTGGGCGTGCCGCTGATCCCGGTGCACCACATCCGCGGTCATATGGCGGCCAACTACCTGGCCTATCCAGAGCTTGAGCCGCCCTATCTGTGCCTTGCCATTTCCGGCGGCAACACCATGCTGGTGGACGTGCGCGATTATACCGACATGAGGATCATCGGCGCCACCCGCGACGACGCGGCGGGGGAGTGCTTTGACAAAACCGCCCGCGTGCTCGGCCTGCCCTATCCCGGCGGAAAGCCGATCGACCAGCTCTCTCAGGGCGGCGACGACACGCGCTACGTCTTCCCGATCGCGCACGTGGACGGCAATCCCTATGACATGAGCTTTTCCGGGCTCAAGACCGCGGTCATCAATTTGGTCCACAACGCCGAGCAAAAGGGCGAGGTGATTGACCGCGCCGGACTTGCGGCTTCTTTCACAAAGGCCGTCAGCGACAGTCTGGTGCCCCGCACGATGCAGGCGGCGGCTGAACTGGGACGCGACAAAATCGTCATTGCTGGCGGCGTGGCGGCCAATTCCCGCATCCGCGCCGATTTTCAGAAGGCCGCCAAAGAGCACGGCTGTCAGCTGTTCATTCCGCCGCTGAAGCTCTGCGGCGACAACGGCGCCATGATCGGCGCGCAGGCCTATTATGAATACCTCGCCGGCGTACGTGCCGGCAGCGATCTCAACGCATACGCGACCATGGAGCTGTAAATAGAATAAATAGAAACAGAGAGCGGGGGGAGAAATCAATGGGCGTGCACGACGGACACAGGGATCGGCTGAAAGAGCGCTATAACGAATATGGGCTCGACAATTTCAATGACCTCAACGTGCTGGAATTGCTGCTGTTTTACGCCATCCCGCGCCGGGATACGAATGCGCTGGCTCATGCGCTGCTGGATCATTTCGGCTCGCTGGACGCCATTTTCGAGGCCTCGCACCGACAGCTCCAGGAGGTGACGGGGATCGGCAGTCACGCCGCGACGCTGCTCACCCTGGTGCCCGAGATCAGCAAGCGCTGCGCCGTCAGCCGCACGCGCGATATCACGGTGTTCAATAACGCCGATGCGGTCGGGCGCTATCTGATCCCACGTCTTGGCCCGGAAAAAGCCGAAAAAGCGCTGATGCTGAATCTCAATCCCCAGAAGCAGCTCATTTCCTGCATGGAGCTTGGCGCAGGCGTCGTGGATAACGTCAACCTGAATATTCGCCTGATCGTGGAAACGGCGCTGAAGGCGCGCGCCAGCTCCGTGGTGCTCGCGCATAATCATCCCTCCGGCAATCCGGCCCCGTCCCGGGACGACGAGCTGATTACCCGCCGCGTGCGGGACGCGCTGCAGCTTGTCGAAATCACGCTCGACGACCATGTCATTATCGCCGGGCAGGCGTGGTTCTCCTTTGCCGATTCGGGACTGCTGCTTTATCCGATGTCGGGTCGCTATTGAGCGGGGGAGGGCAAATGAAACCCGAAGAGAGAATGCATCCGCTGATTCAGCAGGCGCTGCAGCGCTATTTCAGCTACGGCTGGCAAAACACCCTGATCCTGAATCTGATCCGCTACCGCTTTCATGTCCGCCTGAGCACGCAATGCCTCAAAACCTTCCGCGAGGGGAAATCCTGCACGCCATACTGCGAGAGCCATTGTCCCTGGAAGGACTATATTATGTTAACCTAATTAGCCTGAATCCGCGGAAAAGTGACAGCTCGTTTCCATGCCAAGCCCTGTTTTCTGCGGAGTTCAGGCCGTTTTCCTGTTTGTATGGTGTGGACAAATCTGTTGAAAATGTTGATAACTTTCTGATGAATTTTTATTTTCACGAGTTATGTAACCTTTTTTTACCGGGCTTTTGTGGCCAAATCCAGGCTGAATGGCAAGGAATAGTTCGTGTTTTGATTACAAATAATCGTGTTCGGTAAAAAAGTTACAAGCCTGATATTATTGTGAGTAACAAAATATTACATTCCGTAATATAACATCTTTTTGTTGACTTCTATTCCCGATTGTGTTACTATAACTCGCGCAAACGCTGGTATAGCTCAGTCGGTAGAGCAGCTGATTCGTAATCAGCAGGTCGTGTGTTCGAGTCACATTACCAGCTCCATATTTTGCCCGGAAGTCCAAACAGGCTTCCGGGCTCTTATTTTTTTACAGGATGTGAGGGAATGAATATCTGTTATCGCCTTTATTGCCGCGCGTTTCAGGCGGTGTTCAATCTCGGTGCGCGCTGTCTGCGCTGGCGCCGCCCGACGGTGATTCGCGGCGCCGGCGCCTGTGCTCAAATTCCCCGGCTGCTGCGCCGGGAAGGCGTGAGCAAGGCTATGGTCGTGACCGGGCCGAGCGTCGGCAGGAAGCTCGCGCCGCGGATTCTGCAGGAACTCGACGCGGCTGGCCTTGGCCATGAGCTCTTTGCCGAGGTCGAGTCCAACCCCAGTGTCCGGACGGTGGAGCGCATTTCGGAACGCTATCACAAGAGCGGATGTGATGGTCTGATCGCCGTTGGGGGAGGTTCTCCGATGGACGCGGCCAAAGCGGCGGCGGCGAGAATTGAGCAGCCAAAGCGTTCGCTGGCTCAGATGGCTGGGCTTTTAAAGGTCGGTACCATGATTCCGCCCCTCATTGCAGTTCCGACGACGGCGGGAACCGGTTCCGAAACAACGATTGCGGCGGTCGTCACCGACCCGGATACCCATCATAAATACGCGCTGATGGATCTGCACCTGATCCCGCGCTATGCGGTGCTCGACCCGGAGCTCACGCGGGCGCTGCCGCCGAATATCACCGCGGCCACCGGCATGGACGCGCTGACGCACGCCATCGAAGCTTATCTCTGCTGGACCTACAATACGAAGGAGAGCCTGCGCCTCGCCGAGGAAGCTGTCTGCGGGATTTTTCAATGTCTTGAGCGCGCTTATCGTAACGGCGAGGATATGGAGGCTCGGGAAGCGATGTTGACGGCCTCTTTCCGGGCAGGCTTTGCCTTTACGCGCGCCGGCGTCGGCAACGTGCACGCGATTGCGCACACGCTGGGCGGCCTCTACAACACGCCACACGGCCTTGCCAACGCGGCGATCCTGCCGATCGTCCTGGAGGACTACGGCGCCGCGGTATATCCGAAGCTTTCGCATCTGGCAGAGCTGACCGGCGTAAAAACGTCGGGCAGCGAAGAGGAGAAGGCCCGGGCTCTGATCGCCGAAATCCGCGCCATGAATCAGCGTATGGGCATTCCGACCGGCTTTTCCTTCATCCGCGAGGCGGACATTCCTCAGATGATCCGCTGGGCGCTGGCCGAGGCCAACCCCGTCTATCCGGTGCCGGTTTTGTACGATAAAAAGCGCATGGAAAAGGTCATTCGCCGCGTGATCGACGAGGCGTGACCGCTGACAATAGATTCCTGTATTTGTAAATAATACGTGAATTCGGTCGGAAACAATTGAAAAGAAAACTCAGATTATGATATGTTTTTTATGCAAGGTAAGTAGTAAACATCGACGACGGAAATTTGTCAGAAAGGAGATCATGGTATGTTTACACTGGTTATTGGCTTGATTCTTTCCCTCGTGCTTTATGTGGTGCTCGGCTTCCAGAGAAGCGAAGAGTGGATCACCGACGCCAAGGGCAATTCCCGGAAGGTGAGAAGCAAACAGAAGGAATGGAAGGGCAACCCCCGTCAGCTGCTGTCCCTCGCGGCGCTGGCTGTTGTGCTGCTCCTGAGCAGCATTACCGTGGTCCCCACGGGCTATACCGGCATTCTGACGACCTTCGGCCGGGTGGAAAACCGCACCATCAACGCCGGCGCGCACCTCATTCTGCCCTGGCAGAACGTGGTGAAGATGGATAACCGCACGCAGAAGGTGCAGATCACGACCGAGGCCTTTTCGAGCGATATTCAGCAGGTGAACCTGCAGCTGAGCGTAAACTACTGCATCGACCAGGAGACCGCGCAGGAGCTGTACCGCACGGTCGGCATCAGCTATTATGAAAACGTCATGTATCCGCGGATTCTCGAGAACACAAAGGCTGTATTTTCCCAGTATACCGCCGAGAACCTGATCGGCAAGCGCAACTCCCTCTCCGATCTGATTGCGGAATCGACCTCGACGGATATGAAGCGCTACGGAATCACCATTGTCTCAATCGCCATTGAGGACATTGACTTTACCGACGCCTTTACCACGGCGGTCGAGGCCAAGCAGGTTGCCGCGCAGAACAAGCTCACCGCGGAAACCGAGCAGGCGCAGAAAATCATGGAGGAAGAGGCGATTGCCAAGCGCGCGGTGATTGCGGCCAACGCAGAGGCGGAAAAAGCCGTCATTGCAGCCAACGCCGAGCTTGAGGTCACAAAGATCCAGGCCGAGGCTGCCCTTTACGCCGGCGAGAAAGAGGCGGAAATGAACAAGCGCATTTCCGAATCGCTCTCCGAAAAGCTGATTCAGTACTATTGGATCAAGCAGTGGGACGGTGTTCTGCCGACCACGGTGCTCGGCAGCGAAGGCAGCTACATCATTGACCTGACCGAATAAGTGCAGATTTCACAACATAGCAAAAAAAGAACCGCCCGAAGGGCGCCCTCACGCAAGGAGACGACAGGTTTTGAGCGCTTCTTTTTCGCTCATCCTGCATAGAAAAATCCGGAAATACGACAGTATTCCCGGATTTTTCTATTTTGCCTGAACGAAAAAGCTCTCGCTCAAAACTGCTCCTCACGCAAAAAGAGAGATTTTTGTGGCGGGCAAGGCGAAAAGCGCAGGAATCCTGGCGTTGGATTTCGAGCATTTTCAACGCAGCCCGGCGCGAAAAGATCCTTTTTGCGCTGCCGTATCCTTATGTGAGGGCGCCCAAGGAGGCACTTCGTAAGGAAGCTGTCTCCTTCGGTTTTTTGAGCGCAATACAAAAGAAAAACAGGATATTTAGACGTAGTTGACCATGCTGAATAGGGATGGTATGATTATCCTGACAAATGGGGATTTGTGGAGGGAAAATACAAGTGGATTACGCAGTTGTTTTGTATATGAATGAAGAAAAGACCGCGATGGTGAAAGAGTGGATTAAAGAACTTGCACCCATTTGTGGGAGCGATTATTGTCTTGGCACTGAGCCACACGTCACGATTTGTGCAATTATTGCCGATGATGAGGAACTCGTAAAGGAAGAAGTTGCGAAACTGAGCAAAGTAATAAAAAAGGGCGAAATAAAGGTGGGGAGTCTCGGCGTCTTTAATCCATTTGTTTTATTCTTGTCACCTGTAGTGGATCCCTATTTGCTCGAATCCAGTCAGATTGCTAATGACTATATGCTGAAAGTTTCAGAAGTTGGGAATAAAGGAAGATATATTCCGGGTAATTGGGTGCCACATATGGCGGTGGCTATGAAAATGGGAAGAGACGGTCTCTATAAAGGCTTTGAAAGACTGTCTGAAATATTCATTCCGTTTTGCGCTGAGATTAACAGGATGGCGCTGATCAAGTGGGAGAAGGATAATCCGTATCAGGAACTTGCCGTATATGGTTTGAATTAGTTTCTGTGAGCGATTCATTCCAGCTTGCTAAGATTCCACGAGGACAGGGAAAAGCCTTCCCCTTGAGGGGAAGGTGGCGCGGCGTCAGCCGCGACGGATGAGGTGGAAAGTCTTGAATCAAACGAGCAACTCCAAATTAAGAAAAAACGCACAGAGGCTGCGCCGCGAGATGACGAAAGAGGAGCGCCGACTCTGGTATGACTTCCTGAAACAGCTTCCTGTAACAGTCAACAGACAAAAGGTTATCGGCCATTACATTGTGGACTTCTACTGTGCCTCGCCTAAGCTTGCGATCGAGTTGGACGGCTCGCAGCACTATGAGGACGAGGGCGCCGCTTCCGATCGGGAACGAGACCATGCTCTGAACTCGCTCGGGATTACCGTCGTGCGATATTCTAATAACGACCTCAACAGGAATTTCGATGGGGTGTGTGCTGACCTTTTGAGGCGGCTCGGCCTGACGGGTATTGAGTAAACGCAGAAAGACACCTCATCAGTCAGCCTTGCGGCTGACAGCTTCCCCTCAAGGGGAAGCCTTTGGCGAGTTCACCCCTGTCCACGATTCTAACG
>OCTX012269141.1_pt1 | contig 10645 bp, 4 predicted proteins | sample 1539691 | NCBI WGS metagenome assembly OCTX01 (sample SAMN02144231, study PRJEB22623) | gut metagenome | biome: sheep rumen | host: Ovis aries | place: New Zealand | reverse complement strand
TACAGATAAGAGGCACTTATCTGACAGGCAGGAGGCATATAGCTCATATCTTCATCACGGTATTGGCCCACACAGATTCTTGTAGAACCTTTTTTTATTTCCCCTTTTCAGGTTCTGCAAGAAAGTGTGTGGGTATCTGCTCCGCCACTCACTCCTCCCCATAATTGGTCATATTCAGCTCAGTGTAGGCGTGTGTTGGCGGCTGAGACGTCGGTATGAGACAAACTTGAAAGTATGTGAAACGTGAGAGAAAGCGACACGTTCGGAATAGTCTTAAATTTGCGGCGTTGAAATATTTTTACTATTATTGTAACATATTTACTACTAATTATAAACCAATCAAGTTAAGTTTTATGTTAAAATTCAAATCACTGGAAAAGCCTTTAGTGTTGCTGTTCCTGCTCTGTTTGTTCCCCATGGGAGCGCTGGCTCAGAGCTTGGTTAAAGGAACGGTGAATGATGAAGCCGGTGAACCGATTATCGGTGCGTCGGTGACAGTAGTTGGAACGAGAACAGGTGGTGTGACCGACCTGAACGGAAAGTTCAGCGTCTCGGCCTCCAGTAACGACCGTCTCGAAATCTCTTATGTCGGCTATGTCACCCAGCGTGTGAACGTCAGCGGACGCCAGAACATCAGCGTCGTGCTGAAGGAAGACGCCCAGATGCTCTCCGACGTGGTCGTCGTGGGTTATGGTACGATGAAGAAGAGCGACATCTCTGGTTCGGTGGCCACACTCGACCAGGAGGCCGTGATGAAGCGTGTGCCGCAGAACATCGGTCAGGCCCTGCAGGGTGCTGCCGCCGGTGTGCAGGTGTTCATGCAGGACGGTTCGCCTGACGGACGTGCTGCTATCCGCATCCGTGGTATCGGTACCATCAATGGCGACGCCTCTCCCCTCTATGTCGTAGACGGAGTTCAGGTGGGCAACAATGCCGACTTCGTGAACCCCGGCGACATCGAGCGCATCGAGATTCTGAAGGACGCCTCGGCTACTGCCATCTATGGTTCGGCTGGTGCTAACGGTGTCGTGATGATTACCACCAAGCGTGGTGTCAAGGGCAAGGCCAACATTACCGTGACGGCCGACTACGGTCTGCAGACGCTGCCCTATACCCTCGACGTGCTGGACCTCGGCACCTATGCCAAGGCCATCAAGGAGGCTAAGGCCAACGACGGCGGTATGTTCATCAACAGGGTCTGGGACAAGAACGACTTCAGCGACCTGAACACCATTGACTGGCAGAAGGAGATGACGCGCGCCGCCCTGAAGCAGCAGTATGGCGTGACCGTCAACGGCGGTACGGAGAAGACCCTCTACAACCTTTCGTTCGGCTACAACGACATCAACGGTATCGTCGTCAACACCAACTACAAGCGCTTCACCACACGCGCCAACATCAGCACTAAGGTGAATAAGTACTTGGAAATCGGTGGTGACATCAACTATACCCACAGTGAGAGCCGCGGCTCGAACATGTCGCTGGGTAACAACCAGAACATGTCGTCGCTGCGTGACTTCGCTTCGCTGACACCCACGCTGGACTACTATCTTGATAATGACCCGGCCAAGGAGCTCATCCACGTCAACCTGGTGAACGGCGACGGCACCTACGGCACTGGCTCACAGCAGACCGTGAACAACTGGGAGGGTAACACCACCATCGGTGCTAACCCCTACGCCTCACAGATGGAGAACGGCGACCGTGCCCGCAATGGCTACGACCGCATCCAGACCACGGCCTTTGCCGACCTGACCCTCCTCCAGCTGAAGAACCACAAGGTCGACCTCCGCAGCCAGGGAACCTATACATACTGGGGCAACAACAGCTCTGACTACACCGGCGGTCGCCACCGCTACAACATGATTGGCGGCAAGCTGACTGAGGTGCCCATGCAGGCCGACCAGGCTTATGCCCTCTCACTGAACAACAGCCACGGCTACAGCCTCGGCATCCAGACCTATCTGACCTACACGCTTGATTACGACATCCACAATCTGACCCTGATGGTCGGTAATGAGGTGAATAAGTCGTGGGGACAGTGGGTGAGCGCCAGCGCACGTGAATTCCCCTCCATCCTGAACCGCGACATCCAGCTGACCGAAAAACCTGATAACATCCAGGGTAACGGTGCTTACAATCCTGACATCCGCACCATTTCATACTTCGGACGTGCTTCTTACAACCTGATGGACCGCTACGTGCTGACTGGAACCATCCGTCGTGACGGTAGCTCGAACTTCGGTCAGGGCAACCGCTGGGGTACATTCCCCTCAGTGGCCGGTGCATGGCGTATCAGCGAGGAGCCGTTCATGAAGGACCTGAAGTTTGTCGACAACCTGAAGCTCCGTGTCGGTTGGGGTCAGACAGGTAACGCCGGTAACATGACCGGTAAGGCCGTCTACGCCCTGAGCGCAAAGGACGTGGCCTATAACTATTATGGTGAGAATGGTGTTTCGGGTGCCTTCGGCGGCAATCGTAACCGCGACACTGGTTGGTATGCTCCGCTGGTGGACACTAACCTGAAGTGGGAGACCAACGAGATGCTGAACTTCGGTATCGACTTCGCATTCCTCGGCAACTGGGACATCACCCTCGACTATTTCATCAAGACCACGAAGGACCTGCTCCTCAATCAGCAGTTCCGTCCGTCGGCAGGCGACACGCAGGTCTACACCAACTACGGTGAGATTGAGAACAAGGGCTTTGAATTCGCCATCGGCTATCACAAGCAGGTGAACAAGGACTTCGGCTGGAATGCCCGTCTGACCGGTTCTACTATTAAGAATAAGGTGAAGAAGATGGGCGGCCCGCTCTACAGCACCTGTTCTGCCAACAGCGGCGCCAGCAACTACGATAACTCGCAGGTCGGTGCCATCGACGGCAACGGTCACTGGAACAACCACTCCGTCTGTATGGAGGGTGAGGCTATCGGCTCATATTTCGGCTATGTGTTCGACGGCTATATCAAGGACCAGGCTGACCTCGACGCTTATTACAACTACTTTATGGAAGGTCATCAGAAGTTCTCCGATGGTGATACCGAGTCGAAGGTTGATCCGGGCAACGGTCACCCGCTGGCTATCGGCGATGCTAAGTTCAAGGATATCAACGGCGACCATGTGCTCGACGTGAACGACCGCCAGATTCTGGGCAACGGCTTCCCCGCCCTGAACTTCGGCCTAAACATTGGCGCCACCTATAAGGACTGGGACTTCAGCCTCTACATGTATGGCGTTCTTGGCCAGGACATCCTTTCTTACTCGGCCATGAAGCTGAGCTCCATGACCCAGCTCGACGACCAGACCACGCCTAACATCCTGCAGGATGCCTACGCAGACGCTTTCCGCAACGGTGGCGGTTCACTGCCTCGCCTGTCTATCGGTGACTATGCCCGTAACACCCGTGTCAGCGACCTCTGGATCAAGAGCGGCGACTTCCTCCGCATCTCTAACCTCCAGGTGGGCTACACACTGCCGAAGTCAGTTTCCAACATGCTGTCAATCCAGAAGGCTCGTGTCTATCTCGGCGTGAACAACCTGCTTTGCATCTCGTCATACAACAAGTACGGCGATCCTGAAGTCGGTACAGGTTCTATCCTCTTCCAAGGCCTTGATACCGGTCGTTATCCGCAGCCCCGTACCTTCATGGGTGGTGTGAGCGTTACCTTCTAATAAAACGAATTAAGCGTACTAAACGAATTCAAGCTATCAAGATTAAAGCATACAAATATGAAAACAAAATATTTTATTTTCGGAACGGCGCTGTGCAGCATGATGGCCGTAGGCCTGACATCCTGTGACAACGACGAGTTCCTGACGGTCGACAAATACGACTCTATCGATCCCTCTGGAATGTTTGAGAAGAACTCCAATGCCATCAAAGGTCTGAACGGCGTCTATGACCTGATGTATCCCGATGACAAGTTCGACGGCGACTGGGGCTTCAAGCCCAACCTCTTCACCGGTTGCCACCCGACCATCGACACCCAAGCTACAGGATGGGATAAGAACTGGAACTCTCAGGCCTGGAACCCCGGTTCCTCTGAGCTGCTCTCCGGCTGGAAGCAGGTCTACGCCGGTATCTGCCGTGCCAACGACTATATCTCTGGTATTGAAGCTGCTACGCCCAACCTTGAGTTTACAGAGAAGTACTGGAAGAGCCTGCGTGGTGAGGCCCATGCCCTCCGTGGTTTCTACTACCACTGGCTGGCAACCACATTCGGCCGCGTGCCTATGCTGGCCACAGGTGAGAACTATTCAAACACTCCTGCAAAGGCCCGCGCAGAAACCTATGTCGAGATGTGGGACTTCATTATCCAGGACTTCAAGACCGCTGCCGAGCTGCTCGAGTGGCAACCTCTCGATGGTCAGTTTGGTCGTGCTACCAAGGGTATGGCACTTGCTTACCTCGGCGATGCCTATATGTGGAAGGCCTATCGTCTGACCGAGGGTGCTAACGGACAGCAGCAGGACGCCGCTCAGGCCCAGCAGCTGTATAAGGATGCTGCCGCCTGCTTCAAGCAGATTCTCGACAGCCATACCTATAAGCTTAACGAGTCGTTCACCACGCTGTGGGATCCCGCTTCGGCATGGGGACCCGAAGCCGTCTGGGTGGAGCAGCTCGACGAGGGCACCAACTGGGGACAGTGGGGCAACCTCACCTCGAAGCTGATGCTGAAGTGGTACACCGCATGTCCTGAGAACGGAGGATGGGGCTCGCTCTACCTCTCTTGGGAGTGGTACTCCTGCTATGAGAAGGGCGACAAGCGCCGCGCTGGTTCTTGCTACACGGGTGCTGTGCCTCAGATTGACCCGAGCAATCCTGCCTACGACCCGAAGTATGAGGGCTGGTATGAGCCTGCCATCTACGGTGTGAACCCCTATCTGCAGGAAGTCCTTGGTAAGGGCGGCTCTGGAACCAACACCAAGCAGTTCCACTTCAACAACGGTGAGTGGGCTCCTTCTATCTGGAGCTCGAAGATGTGGCGTACCGCCTCTGCCGACTACAAGTCATGGGGTGACGGTCACTGGAGCCCGACACCTATCTACTGGAAGCGTCTGCCCAACGTGATGCTCGACTATGCTGAGTGCCTGTTCCGCACTGAGGGTGAGAACTCTGCAACGGCTTGGGCACAGCTCGACCAGCTGCGTGAGCGTGCCTTCGGTAAGCTCGAGGCCGGTAAGGAAAATGAACTTACCAGCAAGTACCTGCCTTACTACAACAGCTTCGCTGAGTGGACTGGACGTGTTGAGGGTGAGAACGAGGCCGGCGGTCCGTTCGTGAAGAACCGCACAGAATATCCTATTCCCTTCGGCAGCAACGACGAACTGCGCACGGATGCCAAGACCTACTACACCCAGTATGCTGCTCAGAAGGGCTTCAAGTCGCCCGTCTGGAAGGTGGCAGTCAACACCGAGCGCCGTAAGGAGTTCAACTGCGAGTGGTGCCTCCGTCCGGATATGCAGAAGTCTGGCTTCATGGCCGACCACGTGGCTACCAACTATCCTACTCGAAACGTGGAGAACCTGAAGGATGTGCCCTGGACCAACCGCGACTATGAGTACAACGACCTCAAGATGGATATGCCTATCCCTGCAGACGAGATCACCAAGAACCCGCTCTGCGACCAGAACCCGGCATACATCGGTGCGGAGTAATTCGTAATTCGTAAATTCGTAAATCGTAAATGAATAAGATGCTGCGCCCAATGCGACGCAGCATCTTTTTTTTGCTATTATTTGGCGGTTACGGGAAATTGTTGTACTTTTGTAGCCATGATTAGGTGCAGTTTATTGTTTATTGTTTACTGTTTACTATTTATTGTCTGCGGCTGCTCGTCATCGCCTAACCGTTTCGACGGTACTGACGAGGAGCGGGAGTACGATGCGCTGCAGCTGAAAGGCAAGTGGGAGCAGATAGTCGAGAAGAACCGTCAGCAGCCTGCCCATTCGCTGGCCTGCCGCAAGGTGGTGTGCCTGGCGCAGTATAGGCTGGGGCTTGGCGGGCCGAATGTCGTCCGTGACTGCCTTGCCGACTCGCGTGATGTGCTGACGAGCGAGCTGGCCGCCATGATGATGAGCGACGTGTACATGCAGCTGGGCATGGTGACGATGGCACAGCGCAGCGCCTTCGAGGTGATGGTGAAGAAGGACGGCGTCGAGGACTGTGAGCGGCCTCTGCGACGGCTTGCCGAGACGGCTCTCATCACGGGGCAATACGAACTGGCGCTGAAATACATAGCCATCGTAGAGCAGCACTTCTCCAGCAAGGAGTGGGTCGGCGAAATGAGAGCCCTCGCCCTGCATCCCGAGCAGATACGCCAGCATAAAGTCTTCAACAAACTTCGTGAAAACTATGAAAAGACAGAAGACCAGTTTTTCTTGTAGCTGTTGGCTGTTGGGTGTTGGGTGTTGGTTGTTAACCCTTGGCTGTTCATCCAATAAGCCGGAGGATGCCGTGCAGGCCGATGAGCTGCCGCAGATTTACCCCGACTATGTTGGTGTGACCGTCCCCCTCGACATCGCCCCGCTCGACTTTGCCATGCTCAGCGACAGCGTCTCGGCCATCGACGTGGAGGTGACGGGCGGCAAAGGCGGCTCGCTGCATGCTTCAAATGCCGGGGATTACAAATCTCCTCCCACGGCCGAGTTCGACATCGACGAGTGGCACCGTCTCTTGGCTGCCAACCGTGGCGACAGCCTCACCGTGACGGTCTGTGCCCGGCAGGACGGCCGCTGGACACGCTACCGCGACTTCAGCATCTACGTCAGCCGTGACTCCATCGGCGCCTGGGGCATCACCTACCGCCGCATTCCCCCCGGCTATGAGCAATACGGCCTGATGGGCCTCTACCAGCGCTGCCTGAGCGACTTCGAGGAATCGCCTTTGGTAGAGAACAGACAGTCGCCCGGCACCTGCCTGAACTGCCACACCGCCAACCGCACCAACCCCGACCAGTATGTCTACCATGCCCGCGGTGACAATGCCGGAACCTTTATGCACAACACCCAACACCCAACTGTTCAAGGGGATTTGCAATCCCCGTACACCCAACACCTGACTGTTCAAGGGGATTTGCAATCCCCGAACACCCAACGCCCAACGCCCCTTAATATGGTCTACCCCTACTGGCATCCCAGTGGGCGCTACATCGCGTTCTCGTCGAACAAGACGTCGCAGATGTTCCACCTCTCAGGCCGTAAGCGCATAGAGGTCTACGACTCCTCGTCGGACGTTTATATCTACGACACGGAGACCCAGACCGCCCTGACCGACACCCTTATCATGCGCAAATACTGGGCCGAGAACACCCCTGCCTTCTCACCCGACGGCCGTTGGCTCTACTTCACCACGGCCCGCCGCCAGGTCTATCCTACCGACTACGACAAGGAGCGCTACAGCCTGTGCCGCGTCAGCTTCGATGAGTCGACGGGGCGTATAGGCCAGACCGTCGACACACTCATCAGCGCCGACGAGACGGGCAAGAGCGTCACCTGGCCGCGCCTCTCCTACGACGGCCGATACCTCATGTATACACAGGTGGACTACGGCTATTTCTCCATCTGGCACCCCGAGGCCGACCTCTGGCTCCTCGGCCTTAGAGGTGATGAGGGACACGTGATAGGTGACAAACGTCCTTTAGATGAAGTGAACAGCGACCGCTCTGACAGCTTCCACAACTGGTCGCTCAACAGCCGCTGGTTCCTCTTCACCAGCCGTCGTGACGACGGGCTTTACACCCGCGTCTATTTCTCCTCCATCGACGACACCGGCCATGCCACCAAACCCTTCATGCTGCCCCAGCGTAACCCGAAGGTCTTCTACCGACTGTTGCTGCACTCCTACAACACCCCCGATTTTACGTTGCATAGGGTTGTCACCGATGTTGCCGAGGCTAATGAATAGGAATAAGTGAACAGTGAATAGTGAATTGTGAACTATTTGAAACAATAACAAAAAACGAAATCGCGCATACTTACTATCTTTGCAGCGCATTAGTAGGAGACGACGTGTCCCACGTCGCAATCCAGCAGATTGTTGCGACGTGAGACACGTCGCCTCCTACTGCAAAGCGCCGTAATAACTATTAGTTATATAGAAGCGAACAAAGATAGTAAAAGTATGAAGCGACTCATTCTTTCCCTCTTTGCCCTTGCGCAGATAGCCGTGCTCTCGGCAGCCGGCCAGTTCATCAGTTTCTCACCGCAGCCCGGGGCCATCGCCCTCTCCAATGCCGCCATCGGCTACAGCGAGGCCGACTACGAGGGCGTGAAGATTGCCCTGCGCAGCCTGCAGGCCGACATGGAGCGCGTCTTCGGCCATGCTCCCCAACTCCTTACCTCCGCAACTCCACAGCTCCTCGTGGGCACTATCGGCAAGAACCCCTCCATCGACGCCCTGAAACTGTCGGGGCTGAAAGGCTGCCGTGAGAAGTTCGTCATCACCAACGCCGACGGCAAGGTGGTCATCGCCGGCAGCGACCGCCGCGGCACCATCTACGGCATCTATGAGCTCAGCCGACAGCTGGGCGTCTCGCCCTGGTACTGGTGGGCCGATGCTCCCGTCACGAAGCACGACGAGGCCTTCTTCCTGCCCGGCACCTACACCGACGGCGAGCCCGCCGTGGAGTTCCGTGGGCTGTTCCTCAACGACGAGGCCCCCTGCCTCACGTCGTGGGTGAAGAACACCTGGGGCACCGAATACGGCGACCACCGCTTCTACGAGCGCGTCTTCGAGCTGATACTGCGGCTGAAGGGCAACTTCCTCTGGCCCGCCATGTGGAGCTGGGCCTTCTATGCCGACGACCCGCAGAACGGGCCTACCGCCGACCGCATGGGCGTCATCATAGGCACCAGCCACCACGAGCCCATGGCCCGCAACCACCAGGAGTATGCCCGTCGGCGAAAGGAGTGGGGGGCATGGAACTATGAGACCAACCAGCAGAAGCTCGACCAGTTCTTCCGCGAGGGCATAGAGCGCATGAAGGGCACCGAGGACATCGTCACCATCGGTATGCGCGGCGACGGCGACGAGGCCATGAGCGACAAGGCCGACACACGCCTCATGGAGCGTATCATCAACAACCAGCGCCGCATCATCAAGGACGTCACCGGCAAGCCCGCCGAAAAGACTACCCAGGTGTGGGCCCTCTATAAGGAGGTGCAGGACTACTACGACGCCGGCCTGCGCGTGCCCGACGACGTGACCATCCTCATCAGCGACGACAACTGGGGCGACATACGCCGCGTGCCCATCACCCCGAAGGAGCGCAGCCGCAAGGGCGGATGGGGCATCTACTACCACGTGGACTATGTAGGAGCACCCCGCAACACCAAGTGGCTCAACGTCACACAGACGCAGCAGATGTTTGAACAGCTATCCCTGGCCTACGACTTCGGCATACAGCGCCTGTGGATTCTCAACGTCGGCGACCTCAAGCCCATGGAATACCCCATACAGCTCTTCATGGACATGGCCTGGAACCCGCGTGAGTATACCCTGCAGAACGTTACCGGCCACACCCGCCGCTTCTTCCAGTCCGCGCTCGGCAGTTCCTCTGCCGAGGCTGTCGCCGCCGAGGCCGCCGACATCTACAACCAGAACTGCCAGTACATGGCCCGCGTGACGCCCGAGATGCTCGACGCCCGCACCTACAACGTGCAGACCGGCGAGTGGCGCCGCGTGGCCGACGACTACCAGCGCCTGGAGCTGCGCGCCCTGCGGCTCTATGACCAGGTGCCCGACCAGGCACGCGACTTCTACCGCCAGACGCTGCTCTTCCCCGTCCAGGCCATGGCCAACCTCTACGACATGTACTACGCCCAGGCCATGAACCTGTACCTGGCCCGCCTTAACGACCCCGACGCCAACGGCTGGGCCCGGCGCGTGGAGCAGTGCTTCCGCCGTGATTCGCTCCTCTGCGCCGCTTACAACAACGACATCGCCGGCGGCAAGTGGCGCGGCATGATGACGCAGAAGCACATAGGCTACCGCTCGTGGAACGACAACTTCCCCCACGACCTCCTGCCCGCTGTCCGGTATGTTGCTGTATCACAGCAACAACCCCAGTCCTCCACCGGCGGCTACACCTTCAGCCCCTCCGCCGGCTACGTCTCGATGGAGGCCGAGCACTTCTACAAGGCCGTCGCCTCCAGCGGCACCGCCTGGACCGTCTATCCCTACTACGGACGCACACGCAGCGCCGTGGCCCTCACGCCCTACACCGCCCCCGTCGACGGCGCCACGCTGACCTACCGCTTCTCCCTGCCCTCCGCCACCATTCCCGGTGCGTCAGCAGCGGGCCCCTCCGCCACTATTCCCGGTGCGTCAGCAGCGGGCCCCTTCTGGCCGTCCCTCGACTCCGTCCGCGTGCACATCGTGGTGAAGTCCACCCTCGACTTCCTCAACGTCGGAGGCCATGAGTACACCGTCAGCCTCGACGGCTCAGACCCCCAGACCGTCAACTTCAACAAGACGCTCGTAGACCGCCAGCCCTACATGTACTCCGAGTTCTACCCCACCATCGCCCGCCGCGTCGTGGAGAAGGTCGTCACCCTGCCTGTCGGCCGCTCTGTGGGAGGAGATTCGCAATCCCCGGCCTATCACGAGCTGACCCTCACCCCCCGCCATCCCGGCATCGTCT
>OCTX014551110.1_pt1 | contig 10646 bp, 10 predicted proteins | sample 1539691 | NCBI WGS metagenome assembly OCTX01 (sample SAMN02144231, study PRJEB22623) | gut metagenome | biome: sheep rumen | host: Ovis aries | place: New Zealand | reverse complement strand
TGCCACTTTAACACCGCTTTGTTTCTTCCAAGATGTTAATCCCTAAAAAAGTGCTATAGTTTTTGCAAGAAAAGAAATTAGTTTGTATCTTTGTGGCAAAAATATAGAAAGACGATGGAAGACAGTAAACGCAAGAAGGAAGGTCTGAAACTGCTGGGCGCAGAGGCGAAGTACTATGACAACTACGCTCCCGAGGTGCTGGAGACGTTCGAGAACATGCATCCTGACAACGACTACTGGGTGCGGTTCAACTGCCCGGAGTTCACCACGTTGTGCCCCATCACGGGCCAGCCCGACTTTGCAGAGATACGCATCATGTATATCCCGGACAAGAGAATGGTGGAAAGCAAGAGTCTGAAACTCTATCTTTTCAGTTTCCGCAGCCACGGCGATTTCCATGAGGACTGTGTCAACGTGATAATGAAAGACCTCATACGCCTGATGGACCCTAAATATATAGAGGTGATAGGGTTGTTCCTGCCGCGCGGCGGCATCAGCATCTATCCCTTCGCCAACTACGGCAGGCCAGGCACCAAGTATGAGCGGCTGGCAGAGAAGCGATTCGCCGAGGTAAGCATCGAACGCTGACAAAACACTTCCAGAATCCCCTTCCAACTCCCCCGAGGGGGAGAGGAGCCTAAACATGCCCTCCCAATGGGAAGGATATGGGTTACAGAGCGTGAAGGAGTGTTGGTGTGCAGACAATACCGACTGAGAAACCGAAATCAATGACAACAAGCAAACAATGCTGATGTCGGAACTCCTGAACTACTAAACTCCTGAACTCCAAAAACAGATATTGACATGGCAGACAAGAATAATAATATACATAACCAAATATGACCAATAAACTAAAAGGCATCTTGAGATTTTTTGGGCACAACAAATACTGGATTGTGCTCATCATCGGCGTGCTCGTAGTGGGCGTGGTTGACGAGAACTCCTTCCTGAAGAGGGTGCAACTGGAGAGCAAAATAAGCGACCTTAAGGACCAGGTGGAGGAGTATAACAGTCAGTATGAGCGCGATATGACCCGCCTGCGCGAACTGGAGACCAACCCCAAGGCGATAGAGAAGATAGCGCGTGAGAGATATTTCATGAAGGCCGACGACGAGGACATCTTCGTCTTGTCTGACGATAAAGAACTTTACGGAGTAGAGAATGAGACAACTGACTAAGACCGAGAGCCTGATAATGGTGGTCGGGGCGCTGCTGATGGCTGTGGCTGCCGTGATGTATGTGCTTGCCATACGCAAGCCTGCTGCGTGGATGATGCTTGCAGGCACTGGAGCATTCGTGGCGATGCAGATGCGACAGAAGTATGAGGGCACCAACCTCACCATACGCCGTCTGCGCTCGATAATGACCGTTGGCAACATTTTCTTCGTGCTGGCGGCACTGCTGATGGTGGAGAACGCCTACCAGTTCCTGCTGCCGAAGTTCATGGAGAACGGCATCGAGGGATATAATGCGTATGTACATTATATACACAACAACTGGGTGGTGACGCTGCTCGTGGGTGCCGTGATAGAACTGTACACAACACACAGAATATCGTCTGAACTGGAAAAAGAGGCAAAAAAACTATAAAAGAACCCCCAAATGTTTTAAATAGCATAAAAAATTTTCTCTACTTCAAGAATACATTGTATTTTTGCCAGTGCTTATCAGAACGAAACTTATGAACAGAATCTTATATGCGTTGATGGCAATAGTGTTGCTTGCATCGTGTTCTACCTCTTACAACATAACTGGTACGTCGAGCGTGCAGATGCTTGACGGCAAAAAACTATACCTGAAGAATGTCAGAAACAACGAGAAGGTGAACATCGACTCGTGCGACGTGGTGCACGGACAATTCAAGTTCTATGGAAACATCGACTCGGTGAGAGTGGTGAATCTTTTCATCGACGACATCTACGTCACTCCTATCGTGCTGGAGAGCGGCGACATCTTCGTAAAGATAGACAACTCTCAGGCAACAGTGGGAGGCACAGAACTCAATCAGGAACTGGACCGCTTCATGAAATCATTCTTCCGTCTGCAAGACAAGGTGATGGACATTGAGCACGAGCAGAACCAGAGCATCATGGAAGGACTGGACGAGCAAGCGACAATGACCTCGCTCTATAACAAACTTATCGGACTGAGCCAGCAGAAGGACACGCTGTTCACATCGGTTGTCACAACTAACTACGAGAACGTGCTCGGACCATGGGCATTCGTATATAGAGTTTCTTACGAGACCGATCCTTATAATTACCCTTATCCCTCGTGGATGACCAATGTGCTCTACACCCGTGCTATGCAGGAACTGCCATCGTGGATAGAGTATATCATGGCTAAGGCACCTATAGAGTTCAAGCAGGATGCAGAGGTGGCAAGTCTATACAAAGCATTCCAGGAACAGCAGAATGCCATAGACCCCAACGACAACACCGTGCCGCCTGTGGAACAGACGCTGCCAGTGACCCCTACTCCCAACGACTTGGCGCGTCCGGCGCAGCCTTCGGAGCAAGCAGAATAAAATCTTATGGGAAACAAGACTATTATCAGAAACGTCAAGATAGTGAATGAGGGATTGAGCCAACGCGGTTCAATCCTCATTGTAAATGACCGTATCAAAGATATATTCAAGGGCGAGGTGCCCGACATGCAGGACGCGATGATAGTGGAAGGCGATGGCTGCGTGGCAATGCCGGGCATCATCGACGACCACGTTCACTTCCGCGAGCCGGGACTGACACATAAGGCAGACATCGAGAGCGAGAGCCGCGCGGCGGCGTATGGCGGTGTGACATCGTTCTTCGACATGCCCAATACCAGTCCGCAGACCACCACACTCGAGACTCTTGAGCAGAAACGTGAGATGGCAAGCAAGACAAGTCATGTTAACTATGCCTTCTTCATCGGAGCCACTAACGACAATCTGGACGTGCTGCGTGCTGTTGACGAGCATCGCGTTCCGGGCATAAAACTGTTCATGGGCTCAAGCACAGGCAATATGCTTGTTGACCGCCGTGCCGCGCTTGAGCAGATTTTCAGCAGCGCACGTCTGCCCATAATGACCCACTGTGAGGACACCGCCATCATAAACCAGAACATGCAGAAGGTAAAGGAACGCTATGGCGAAGACCCCGACGTGACGCATCACCCGGAGATTCGCTCGGCTGAGGCATGCTATGAGAGTACGCTGATGGCCGTGGAACTGGCACGCCGCTATGACGCACGCCTGCATGTAGCACATCTCACCACTGCCCGCGAACTGGAACTATTCACCCCCAACGACCACAACATTACCGCCGAGGCGGTCATTGCGCACCTGATGTTCTGCGATGAAGACTACAAACGGCTGGGCACCGCAATAAAGTGCAACCCCGCAGTGAAGTCGTCTGCCGACCGCGATATGCTGCGCCAAGCACTTACCGACGGCAGGATAGCCACCGTTGGCACCGACCATGCACCCCACCTGTGGAGCGAGAAACAGGGCGGCTGCGCACGGGCGGCATCGGGAATGCCCATGATACAGTTCTCGCTGGTGTCGATGCTCGAACTCGTTGACAAAGGAGTGCTGGGCATAGAGCGCGTTGCCGAACTGATGTGCCATGCTCCCGCACGGCTGTTTGAGGTGCGCGAGCGCGGTTTCCTGCGCCCAGGCATGAAGGCAGATATTGTCATCGCAAGGCGTGGCGAGCCGTGGAAGGTAACCAAGGACATCATACAGAGCAAGTGCGGATGGAGCCCTCTGGAGGGACATGAGTTCTCGTGGCGCGTGGAACACACGTTCTGCAACGGTCGCCATATATATAATAAAGGTGTGTTCTGCTCTGACTGCAAGGGCGAGGAACTGCTCTTCAGATAGCATTCTCCTCTATCATCCACCACCTTTCAACCATCACCAGCAATGACCATCCAACTCGATTATAACATCAATGACGTAAGACCCTACATCAACTGGATTTATTTCTTTCATGCATGGAGCATGAACGGCAAGCCCGAAGAGGAGAAAGAGAAGTTGAGAAGGGACGCGGAGACAATGCTCGACAAAATGTCGGGCAAATTTCGCACGCACGTCTTGTTTGCCATTTGCCGTGCCAACAGCGACGGCGACGACATCATAATGGATGGCATACGCCTGCCTATGCTTCGCCAGCAGACAACGACGGGAGGCAGAGGACCGTTCCTCTCGCTTGCCGATTTCGTCCGACCTAAGTCGCAGGGCATTGAAGACAGGGTGGGCGTGTTCATGGCCGCCACCGACCGCAATATGGAAAAGACAGACAGCGACGACCCTTACAGCCGCATGCTGGCACAGACTCTCTCCGACCGTCTTGCCGAGGCAACGGTAGAGAAGATGCACCTTGAAGTGAGAAAACGCTACTGGGGCTATGCTAAAGACGAAGATTTGAGCATCAATGACCTGCTCAACGAGCGTTTCACAGGCATCCGTCCTGCCGTGGGCTATCCCTCACTACCCGATACTGGCATCAACTTCATAATACACAAGATGCTCGGTGCACGCAGGATTGGCATAAGGCTGACGCAGAGCGGCATGATGATACCGCACGCATCGGTAAGCGGACTGATGATTGCCCACCCTGCTGCGCGCTATTTCTCGGTGGGAAAGATTGGCGAAGACCAACTTGCCGACTATGCCAGCCGCCGCGGAATACCTGTTGAGACGGCACGCCGCTTCCTCGCGTCGAATCTTATTTAAAAGACTCGAAGCAAGGAAAGGAGATAAAACACAAAAAAACTTATCACGCCTCATGATATCAAGAATATACATACTACTGATACTTGCCATCGTGCTGCCATTCTTCTATGTCGATTACGGCATGATGAGAGAGCGTTGGCGAGGTTGCAAATGGAAGCGGCTGCTGTGGTGGTTGCCGTGCATCGGCATGCTGGTTTACACTTCGTTGCTGGCTCGTCTGCGCAGTTTCGCACCACTGGAGACGTGGCAGTTGTTCCTCTATCTGCTGTTGCTCGGTGTCATCATCGTGCCTGCCGCGGTGTTCGCCTTATGCTCTATGGCAGGAGCGCTATGTAAACGCAAAGGATGGGCGCGTCGCAATCATGGGCGCAGAGTGGGCATGGTGCTGGGCGTGGTATGCATGCTGCTGGTGGTTTACGGTGCTTTCTTCGGTGGCAAGGGAGTGAATGTTCGCCATGTGGAGTATTCTTCCGACCATTTGCCAGCATCGTTCGACGGGTACAGGATAGCCCTTTTCAGCGATGCCCATGTGGGAAGTTACATCTGGGGAAGCATAGGACAGTTGGATATCGTGGTCGACTCGCTGAATGCTCAGCATGCAAATATGATCGCGTTTACGGGAGACTTGCAGAACATGCACCCCGACGAACTGCTTCCTGCCATACCTGTACTGAAGAAACTGAGTGCCCGTGACGGCATCTTCTCCGTACTTGGCAATCACGACTACGGCGACTATCTGCGGGCAGATGCTATCACCACACAGAAGAATCATCAGTTGATGCTCGACCGTCAGAAAGAGATGGGATGGTGCCTGCTTATCGACGACAACCGCGTGATAAGACATAATGGCGACAGTATCTTCGTTGCGGGAATGCAAAACGATGGCAAAGTGCCTATACCTGTCAAGGGAAATCCTGAAAAAGCAATGAAAGGTGTGCCACAGGAGGCCTTCACAGTGATGCTTGAACATGACCCAACGTCGTGGCGGCGAACCGTGCTGCCGCGCACCTCGGCACAACTGACTCTCAGCGGGCACACCCATGGAGGACAGTTGAACATTGCAGGAATCTCACCGGCAGCCATCACTAACAACGAGTATGACGGCATGTATAATGACGAGAGTGGCCGTGCACTGTTCGTTACCTCAGGCATCAGCGGCTTTGTCCCCTTCCGAATAGGAATTAAGCCAGAAGTGGTCGTCATTACATTACACAGGAAAAATTGACAATTATACTATTTTACGATTTTACTATTTTACGATTTTACATTTTTTCAATCGTGAAATAGTCCAATCGTGAAATTGTAAAATAGTGAAATTGTAAAATAGTGAAATCGTCCAATAAACCTATTGGTCGGGGTTCTCTACAAAGCCTTGATACTCAGGTGCCAGCGCTGACATGATGGCGGCATAACTCTTGTCCATGGCGTTCTTTATGTTGTCAGCGCCCTGTCCTGTAGGTGCTATCGGCTTGTGTATTGTCAGCGTGAGAGGGTGCCAGTGAACGAAGTGCCAGTCCTTGGTGCGAGGCATCACGTTGAACGAGCCATTGATGGTCAGCGGCACCACAGGCAGTTGCAGTTCGTCGGCAAGCATGAACGCGCCACGTCGGAATGCGCCCATGTGACCTGTGAACGAGCGCGCTCCTTCGGGGAACACCACCACGCTGGTGCCATGGCGAAGTATGTCGCGTGCCTTCTCGTATGTCTGCTTTATCTTGCTCGGTCCTCGTTTGTCCACAAATATCTGGTTGCTCTTCTGGCAGGCATAACCCACAAACGGAATCTTCTTCAACTGGTGCTTCATCATCCACTTGAAGTTGCGGCACAGGTGTCCGAAGATAAGGAAGATATCGAACGCCCCCTGATGGTTTGAGACGAAGACATAACTTTGCCCCTTCTCAAGGTTCTCGCGTCCTTCCACCTTCACAGGGATGAACAGCACGCGCAATATGAACTTCGCCCACCACTTGCCTGGATAGTAGCCCCAGTAACTGGCATCGCCTATAGCGGTGCCGATGCCCACTGTGAGTGCCGTGAGGATGGTTGCTATGATAAGCAATGGTATGAACACCAATATCTGGTAAATGCAATACAGGAAATGCAGCATGTTTTGAATTTCGTGTTACTATAATTTTTAGTTACATATTGTCGCCTTCAGCGATTAAGAATCATGGGTCACGCTTTGGGCAGCGGAGGATATTTCCTTGTCCAGCCGTCCCATCTCAGACGCATCACGCCGAAGAAAGCCTCGCCAAAGATGCCGCCGCTCATCTTTGAGACGCCCTCCCTGCGGTTTACGAAAATCACAGGAACCTCCTTTATCTTGAACCCTATCTTATAGGCGGTATATTTCATCTCTATCTGGAAACCGTAGCCCTTGAACCGTATCTTGTCCAGTTCTATGGTCTGCAGCACGCGACGCTTGTAGCACTTGAAGCCCGCTGTGGTGTCGTGAACGTTGAAGCCTGTCACCACGCGCACATATTTCGATGCGAAATAACTCATCAGCACCCGTCCTATGGGCCAGTTGACGACGTTCACACCGCTTACATAGCGCGAGCCTATGGCAAGGTCGTAACCCTCGTCGGCACATGCGCTGTAGAGGCGTGGCAGGTCGTTGGGGTCGTGACTGAAGTCGGCATCCATCTCGAAGATGTAGTCGTAGTTATGCTCCAGCGCCCACTTAAATCCCGTGATATAGGCGGTGCCGAGTCCCAGTTTCCCCGAGCGCTCTATTATGAATAGCCTGTCGCCGAACTCGCTGTCTATCAGTGAGTGAACGATGCCGGCGGTGCCGTCGGGCGATCCGTCGTCGATGACGAGGATATGGAACACCTTCTCGAGAGCGAAAACCGCGCGGATTATCTTCTCGATGTTCTCCTTCTCGTTGTAGGTCGGAATGATAACTATACTGTCTTCCATATTATTGGTCGTTTAGGTGTTTTGGCGTTTGGGCCAAGCACAAAGTTCATAGTTCAAAGTTCAAAGTTTAATACCATTGCACGGCATTCGAGTAACTCGAGCGTTTGTCGTACTTCAGTGCGTCGGTGAGCGTCGATGCGTTACACCTGAAGGTGAAGTTGTAACTGGTGTATGGAGCGAGCACCACCGAGCACGACATGTTGAAGCAGTGCAGGTCGCGGTTGAGCGATGCTGTGGTCATGCTTATCTTGTGGTTCTCGAAGTCGTATCCGCTTCTGAAACTGATGTTCCATCCTTCGCTGATGCGTATGTTTCCCGAGACGTTCAGCGTCTGCGTGAACTTATACCCGTAGCGCATGGTCTTGGTGTTGAACTTTCCTCCAACATTCTCGCGCATAGAGATGCCGTAACCGATGGTGAGCGACCAGGGCATCGAGAACGCCATATATCCGTCGTCGTCGGTCTCTGCCTTGTTGGTTGTCCGTTTCTTGGCGGCATGCGCTCCTTTCTCCATGTCTTCGTCTATGTTGCTCTCAATGTTCGTGTCTATTCCCTCGTCGTCGTTTTCTTTGTCCTTTTCTTCTTCGTCAGAGCCGCCGCCGAACCACTTCTTTAGTTTCTCGGGGTTCAGCGTCACGTTGAAGGTCTGCGACATTCCCTGGAATCGTCCGAATCTGCCGCGTCCCCACTCGGTGTGAGTGCCGATGTATGGATGTCCGTTCTCGTCGAGGTCGTAGGCATAGGTGGCGAAGCGCGCGTTCATAGAGAAGGTGTAGTTCTTCCACCATTTCAGTCGAATGCCCACATTAAGGTCACTCCACGGCCTCTCCTTGTCAGCCATGTTGTATCCCATGTTCAGCGACAGTTCGTCGATGATGCTCAGTTTCTTGAATCCCGTGGAGTCATTGTCCGAGCGCACCTTCATCTCGACGTTGTTGTTCAGGGTGAAGTTGATTGACCCCGTCTTGTTCTTGTTCGATGTGCCGTAAATATATCCGTCGAAAGGAGAATAGTCAACCATAGTGACGTTGCCGTCAGCATCGGTTCGGGCATACTGCTCGAAGAAGCCGTAACGCGAGTTGGCGAAACTTGGCGCGTAACTGAACGACACCGTAGGCGTGAGCACGTGTCTTATAGCAACAATCTTGTCGCCGAAGATTTTCCTTGACGGTATGTACATACCATAGAGTTTCGTCGAGGCCTGCAGGTTCAGCGACCAGTTGTAAACGTTGTAGAACCCGTTCAGGGTGTCGCGCACCTCCTTCTGTTCGTCCTCGTCCCACGAGCGCATCGTCTTTTTGAAGTACATGCGGTCGGTGAAGTTGAACGAGGGGCTGATGTTCAGATAGTCGAACAATGTGAAACTTGCCTTTATCGGAATGTTATGGCTAATACCGTTGTTCCAGTCCTTTGAGAAGTTAGAGTGCAGCAGTTTGCTCTCCTTCGTCTTTATTGAGTTCCTTATCTGTCCTGTGTAAGCGATGTTGATTTTCTCGTACCAGCGTTCCTTTCCCGCCATGTGCTTCCGCTTGAACGGATAGAACGGAGTCACCATAACGTCAAGGCTGGGCAGCGTCATCTCTATTGTCGTGTCGCGCATGTTCTGGTCGAGGTTCACCGTTCCTCTCAGCGTCATTCCAAGGCTTGAGAACGTGGTGTTCCAACTCACCGACGATGTACGTGTACTCTGTGTCATCGCCTGCGGGTTATACATCGACGTGAGGTTGTAGCGCTCGAAACTCGACGTGGCGAAGTTCACGCGTGCCGACAGCGTGGTGAAGGGGTTCGCCTTAGCATCCTGGGTGTGGTTCCACTGTATCTTGAAACTCTCTGTCTCGTAGAAGTCGGGCATGCCCTTCTCGCCGTTCTTCGTGTCCTGATAACTCATGAGGAACGTGCCGCTGTATTTATAGCGCTTGCGGTAGTTGGATGTGGCTGTTATGCCCCACGAGCCCTTGGTGTATATCTCGCCTATCAGTTTCAGGTCCATCTTGTCGCTGATGGCGAAGTAGTAACCACCGTCGCGCAGATAGAAGCCGCGCGTGCTCTCGTCGCCGTACGACGGCATGATGAAACCGCTGGAATATTTCTTTGTAAAGGGGAAGAAGCCATAGGGGATGGCAAGCGGCAGAGGCACGTCGCACACCACGAGATAGGCGGGACCGAACACCACGTCCTTGCCAGGACGAACCTTCGCTCTCGAGAGTGCGATGTAGAAGTCGGGATGCTCTTCGTCGCACGTCGTATATCGCCCATGCTCCAGATACAGCACTCCCGAGGAGTCGCGCTTCGAGCGCTCGCTGGTCAGGAAGCCGTCCTCCTGCTCGGTGTAAACATCGCTGATGTAGCCTTTCTTCGTCTTGAAGTTGAACGACATCTCCTTGCTCTCATACTGGTCGTTGCCCATCTTGAACACCGGCATGCCGTCAATATTGCCCAGCGTGTCGGCGATGCCCATGGCATGCACCAAATTGCTGTCCATGTTGATATACACCTTCTCGCTCTGCAGGTCCATGTTCTCATACTTCACGTTGGTCTTGCCGTAGAGATGTGCCGTGCGCGTGGCGGCGTAATACACTATAGAGTCGTTCGCCGCATACTCCACAGGGGCGTCGATGCCGTTGGCCTTTTTCCTGTTGATGCTGTCCAGACGTATCGAGTCGTCGATAATCTTGTTGTGCATCATGATTGCCTGCCTTAGCGAGTCGGTCGCCGTGGAGTCACCGCCTGTCGAGTCTTCCGGCTCCTCTGCAACGGGAATCTGAGGTACCATCAACGTCTCGGTGAAGTCAGAGTCGGTGTCGATGGTGTCGTTCACACCTTTTTTATATGTTCCTTTGAGCATGGGCACGTTGACAGCGGCCATCATGAAAATGAAGGTGCAAAGCATAAGTATAATCAACGAATTTCTTCTCATTAGAGCATATTTGGCTGCAAAGTTACAACTTATTTTTATTTTTCCCCACCCTTTGCCCCGTTTTTATAAGGTTTAACGGTTTTTCTCTTT
>OCTX012257906.1_pt1 | contig 10647 bp, 7 predicted proteins | sample 1539691 | NCBI WGS metagenome assembly OCTX01 (sample SAMN02144231, study PRJEB22623) | gut metagenome | biome: sheep rumen | host: Ovis aries | place: New Zealand | reverse complement strand
ATTATCCTGGATCTGATCTTGATTGTTACATAATTACTTCTTGGATCTCACAGATAAAAAATGAAATTGTAAAAGCAGTTAAGCAGTATGATGAAAATCATGAGACGAAGTATATTGAAGCTGCAATCGCCGCAGAAATGTATCGTCTTATTCTGAATGGTGAATATAGAGAAAAGACATTGAATGGTCTTTCGTCTGAGTATTTACTTACCGACCACAAACCAAAAGATACAAATACATGCCATTCGGTTGCGTGGAAGTCTTTATTAGCAATGATGCGTCAGAAAAATGCTGACATGGATAACAGAGAAACTGTTAGACAGTATTTCAGATTGGTTCAAGGAAATACGAAGTCATCTTTTATTGTACTTGACCCAATAGGCCTCGCTAAGACAATAAGACGAGTAAAGTCGAATCACCTGCTAATACCAGGAGAGGAATTTCAAAAAGAAGATAAGGTAAAGCTAAGAAAAGATGTATATTCTTTCTTAGGTGATATCACTAGTCGCATAGACAGTGTTGCTAAAGCCGAGGTGAAGATGGCAGAGGTGGTGATTCAGCCCATATATGAGTGCTTTGACGATGATGAAATAGATGAAGACGATATTTCTGATTTCTTGGCAACTGTGAAAAGATTTTACGATGAAATCAATAGTACCCAAATTAATATAAAAAACGTACCAACAGACACTATTAAAAAAGGTACTAAACAGATTGCTAAAGCAATTGGTGATATTGGTAAAGCGCTTAATGAAAAAGATCCGTTAGCAATATTAATGGCTTTCTCTGGTGATCCGGTAGGGACAATTCAACCATTTGTCAAGTTACTTGAACAAATAACAAAAGATATTAATGATGTTGATAAGGAAATTGCCTCGCGGATTATTAAATTGGGTCCAACGGAAAGTGAAGAAGTAATGGCTGAGCGATATTCTTTGGAAAACCAAAAAATTGATGCTGATATGCTATTAATAGAAGAATTACGGTGATGGATATGATGGAAAATGTACTCATTAAAAAGATAAAAGAAATGCAGGATCTCCGTCAACGTGAAGAAAGACGAGACAATAAAGCTGCCCAGGAAGTGACAGATCATAAGTTTAAAGATATAACTACTCAAGTGCATGAATTGGTTTTAGCCTTGCTTTATGCAAAGAAGAATATGGGATTTCAACTCAATGATGAAATCCTATCCGGGTTACAAACAATAGTGGTAAATCAGAAAAATGCTATTCGTACAGGATATGCAGATCGTGATACGGTGTTGAAGGTTGAAGCTGATTTGAAGGATATTACAACAACCATTAAGAAAGAGTGGAACAAGCGATACAAAGCACTTACAGATGCAACAATTAGTACTTTAAAAGTAATATCTGGCGTAGATTCTGAAAAAGTGGCTATGTGTCTGACTGGAATTGGCAAAGGAGAGAATTGGACTTCTGATATAGAAGAATATAAAACTATGCTGGGCAGCATAAAGAGTGCCGAGGACTTAATAAATAGTCTGGGATTAGATCAACAGATTATTGCATTTCTGCAGAAGATGAATAGTGGGAAAGCTACGGCTGTTGATTTAGATGAGAAGGTATTAGAATGGTTACGTCGAGAGTCGCTTGATAAGCGCGTGAGATTATCTTTTGCCAGTTCTATAAGAAGATAATGTCATACTAAAACAATAAAAGCATTAATAGAAGATAATTCAATTGAAAACAGATATACTTAAGTATATACTTAAGTATATCTGTTTTTTTAGGGGGAAGTATGGATTTTGTATATAAGTTCCCTGTAGTCAGGGGTATACAGGCAAATAGAGAATATTATATTGCAATGGTACCGTTAAAAATGCTGTCTAAGCTGTTTTTAGATGATGGTGAGTATATACCTCCGGAATATCGGGCTCAGCGAAGATTAAATGAAGCCAGAATCCCTGTTATATGCAAATATATTCTAAATAACAGAGATACATACGTGTTTTCTGCTTTAGCTGCTTCAATAGATGGAAAGTATAAATTTCTGTCAGACGCGCTGAATCCGGATGTTGGGATATTAGAAGTTTCGATGGACGCGAAGTTTCTGATCAACGATGGACAACATCGTAAATCAGCAATTTTAGAAGCTATGAAAGAAGATCCTTCGCTTGAAAATGAAGATATATCTATCGTTTTCTATGCAGATAAAGGACTTGCTCGGAGCCAACAGATATTTACGGATTTGAACAAAAATGCAGTAAAGACATCGAACTCAATCTCTGAATTATATGATTCTCGAGATGTCATAGCAGTTATGACAAGAAACGTCATATGGAACATTGATTTCCTAAATACCTATACTGATAAAGAGAAAGATAATTTAGGAAAGTACTCATCAAATCTTTTTACGCTAAATACATTCTATACCGCAAATAAGATAATAGTAGGTAGAAATGTGAATTCAGATACAGAACCTTTTATATTGAACTTTTGGTCGCTAGTTGTTCAACATATGGTTGAATGGAATGAATTAAGGAATAAAGAAATAACTAAAGTTGATTTGCGCGAGAATTATATAGCTACACAAAACATTGTGATTCAAGCGCTGGGCCGAATAGGAAATTATTTCTATTTGAATCAAGAAGAAGATATGCCACGTAAGATTATGTCCTTAGAACAAATTAATTGGCATAGAAGTGCTAAAGAATGGCAATTAAGGGCAATAGGTCCAAATGGTAGGATTATTGCCAATAAAAAGGCTGCTATCCTTATTTCTAACGTTATAAAAAGCCAAATGGGGATAGCTTTGACAAAAGAAGAACAGCATGCAGAAAATGCATTGCTTAAATCGATGTAGGGGCGGGTGAAAAAATGTCAATTGATAGAACAACAATAACTGATTTGATGGAGACTATAAGAAACTTATATTTATCAGATGACATTCCTTGGATGGTCGGATATTCAGGCGGAAAAGATAGTACAGCCGCCCTACAACTAGTATGGATGTCAATAGAAAGTCTCCCTGAGGAAAAGAGAAAAAAGACAATATATGTAATGAATACGGATACGCTGGTAGAATCTCCAGTGGTCTCGCGCTGGGTCGAAAAATCACTAAGTGCAATGAGAAATATGGCGATTCATAAGAGGCTTCCAATTGTACCTGTAAGACTTACCCCGGATTATGATAATACATTTTGGGTAAATTTGCTTGGTAGAGGATATCCGTTCCCAAGAATGAAGTACAGATGGTGTACTGACCGCTTAAAGATTCAACCAGTTAACAAATTCATCAAAGATAAAATAGCAGAGCACGGAGAGGTTATACTTGTTCTGGGTACAAGAAAAGCAGAAAGTTCGAGACGTAATCAGACAATGACTAATTTGGAAAAGAAGAGGGTCCGGGAATTGCTTAGCCCTAACCCAACGCTTGCAAATGAGCTCGTATTCTCTCCTCTGGAAGCCTGGACGAACGATGATGTCTGGATTTTCTTGATGCAATATAAAAACCCGTGGGGATATTCTAACAGGGACCTTTTGACTATGTATCGAGGCGCAACTGCAGATAATGAATGCCCTTTGATGGTGGATAAGGATCTTCCCTCTTGTGGAAAGAGCCGCTTCGGTTGTTGGGTCTGTACGATGGTTGAGAAAGACACATCTATGGAGGCTATGATAGCCAACGATGACGAAAAAGTATGGATGTCAGCCTTACTTGATTTTAGAAACGAGTTCGGTAACGAAGAGGGTGATAAGGATCGTCGTAGTTTTCGAAGAATGCATGGGAATATCCAAGGTAATTATCGCAAATTGTTTCATGGACCATATAAGAAAGAAATCCGGGAAGAATGGTTAGAAAAATTATTAACAATACAAAAGGAAATTAATCAAACAGGCCCAGAAGAATTTCGTGATTTAGAATTAATTCGCATACAAGAGTTACAGGCAATCCGAAGAATATGGGTATTTGATAAACATGAATTTGATGATGCTGTACCTCGGATTTATCAAAAAGTCATAGGAAAGCCTTTTGAAGATCCTAGTTGGATTACTTCAGAAGCGTTTGGAAAAGAAGAGTGGGACGTGTTATATGATGTGTGTAAAAATCTTTATGGTGATTACGAGTTAGCCTTCGAGATGATGTATAGTCTTGTAGACATAGAAAAAAATGCATCTGGAATGAATCAAAGAAAAGAGATAATGGATAATATTCAGTCTACAATAGGGAAGACTTTTTATCAGAATGAAGAGGATGCGACGCAGTATTATTTGGATAAGATGAATAGGAAAAAGCATCATGGTGGAAAGTATAATGAAAAGTTCCTAGATTATGGTAATCAGGCTGAATATACTGATGCACCGGAAGATTCGGGGGATGAAGGATGATACTTAAAGAATTAACCTTACATAATTTTGGGGTCTATGCGGGAACTAACACGTTTAGATTTTCTGGTGAAAAACCTATTGTTCTGATTGGAGGGATGAACGGGAGAGGGAAGACAACCTTCCTTGAAGCAATCCTGATTGCATTATATGGTCCAAACTCGATTGTATACACAGAAAGTAAATATCCCTCATATAATAAATATTTAAGATCATTAGTGAATAAAGATAATTGGACGCAGAGTAGTTATGTGGAATTAGAATTCTTCATGAACGATGAGACGAACGATACATTTTTAGTTAGGCGCGAATGGGATGCTCTTTCCAAAATCACTAAAGAACATATATTTGTTTCGAAGAATGGTGTTGAAGATTCTTTTCTGACACAAAACTGGGCTATGTTTGTTGAGAACATTTTACCTTGCGCATTATCAAGCTTCTATTTTTTTGATGGAGAGAAAATAGCTGAGCTTGCAATAGATGACACAAATAAACAAATGAAAGATTCTATTCGTTCAATGCTTGGCATTACGGTATTGGATGTATTAGAGAATGATTTGGAGCGCTGTATAAGAAAAATACACAATATGGGGAAGCACCAAGAATCTGATGCTGCAGTAGAAGTTGTACGTAAAGAACGTGATACTGCGATATCAGATCTAGAGAAAATCGACCGTTCAATTGAAATGCTGACCTTACGGCTTGGCGAAACGAATACTTCGATTGAACAGTTGCGTGAAGAGTATGAGGCAAAAGGTGGTGCTGTGTTCGAAAAACGTCAGGATATGATACAGAATAGGGCTACTATTCAAACTGCAATAAGCACTAACAAGGAGGAGTTAGTATCTATTGCGGCAACGGAACTGCCTCTTGTTCTCGTGAAGGACTTAATTGGAGAAATAAAACTTCAGGCAGAAGATGAGTATGACGATTTTATTATGGAACAAGCATTAGAACAGATGGACACATATCTAGCTGCTTTCTCTGATTATCGTAAAAGCTCTGTTGAAGAAAGCCAGAGTTTTATAGAGTTTATCAAATTAAAGAGTCAAGAAGAAAAAGTTGAAAGAATATACGAACTGTCAAATCATGCTCTGTTTCAAACTAATACACTTTATGAGACATCTTTGGATAATGCTATAAAAAATGCTCGGGTGAAATTAGGAGAAAAGCATGCTCTAAAGAAACAACTTGATGACCTTGATAGTTATCTTTCTCTTGATATAAATGAAAACGAAATAGGAACTATATATAACAGAATCTGTGAACAGCAGGAAGTGCTGGTTCAGTTACAGGTGGAATTGGCAAGCCTTCAGCAGAAAAGAAGTACAGTAAATGCTAATGTAATTGCGAAAACAGCGGAGTTCAAAAGGGTCGTTGAAGATTATCTTCAGAGCGTTGAAATGCGAGATGATTCTGATCGAATGCTCAAATATGCAAATATTGCTGTCCAGATTACTGAAGCATATAGAGTGGAATTACAAAAACGAAAAACTGGAGATTTAGGCAGAACTATAACTAAGTGTTATAAAAGACTGGCAAATAAAAAGAAGCTTATACAGGAAATTGTCATGGATCCAGAAACGTTGGACATGAAATATCTTGATGAAGATGGTAATGAGGTCTTAAAAGAATCGCTATCTGCCGGTGAAAAACAGCTTATGGTTATCGCTATTCTATGGGCTTTAGCTATATGCTCAAAGAAAAAACTTCCGGTCATAATTGATACACCGCTGTCGAGACTAGACTCTCAACATAGGACATCGATAATTACTTCGTATTTTCCAAATGCAAGTGAACAAACCATTATTCTGTCTACGGATACTGAAATAGATCGCAATTATTATGACATGATAAGCGCCTATGTAGGTGATGAATTTACTCTGGAATATAATGAAGCTTCAAAGAGCACAACTATCAGGAAAGGTTATTTTCTAACAAATGATTATTAAGCAAGTGCGCCTGTCACAGCAGGCTAAAGATCAGCTCTCTCGCTTAAAAGGTAAGACTGGAATAAAGAATTGGAACATTTTATGCAGATGGGCACTTTGTTATTCTCTTTCGGAGAAAACTTTACCTACGGATATACCAGTTTCTAGTGACAGTAATTTAGAGATGTCATGGTATACATTCGGTGGTGAATACTATGAGGTTTACGAGGCTTTGGTAAAAGCCTGGTGTATTTCTATGGGGTTGCCTAGTGACGATGATACTGTGGCAAAATACTTTAGACTAAATTTAGAACGGGGAATTTCGCATTTGTGTGGAACTGGTTTTATAAAAAACATTGATGACCTACTTAATTTGGTGGTGAAATAAATGGGAGTATATTTGGACTATAATGCATCAGCTCCTATCGATTCGAGAGTTTTAGAAGTAATGGTGGATGTGTATAAGAATAGTATAGGCAATGCTGATAGCAGGACTCATGAATATGGAGAAAATGCGAGAACTATTGTAGAGAATGCAAGAAGGCAAGTCGCATCTGTTCTTGGTGTCAGGTCAGATGAAGTTTTTTTTACTAGTGGTGCAACGGAGAGTAATAATATAGCAATCCAGGGATTGCAAGCATATGCCGAACAGACAGGAAAAAAACATATTATTTCGTCTACTATTGAACATAAAGCTGTATTAGAAACTGTCAAGGAAATGGGAAAGAGAGGGTTTCAAATAGATTTGATTGACCCTGATATTACAGGAAGAGTTAGACTTGATAAGATTTTCAGTAAAGTTCGAGAAGATACTCTGTTGGTCAGCCTTATGCATGTGAACAATGAGACCGGTATAATTCAGCCGGTGAAAGAACTAGGTGAGTTTTTAGCTGGGAAAAACATCCTTTTTCATGTAGATGCAACCCAAAGTTGTGGCAAACTTGTAAATGAACTACAGGCGATTAAGTATAATATGCTTTCATTTAGTGCACATAAGTTGCAAGGTCCACAAGGCATTGGAGGATTGATACTCAGAAAACAGTCCCATAAACTTCCACCAATTAAGAGTATAACTTTTGGCGGTCAACAAGAACATGGAATACGTCCAGGAACGATTCCAGTTGCACTCGCAGCCGGATGTGGAAAGGCATGCGAAATAGCTGAATTGGAGCATACAACTAACAATTTAGCACTGATTAGAATAAAAAAGGAACTAATTGGAGTTCTTGACGATTCTGGAATGGAATATTTTTTTAATGGGGATCAAGAATATTGCATTAATAGTACGATGAATATATGCTTCCCGGGTGTAGATTCAGAGGCGTTAATGCTTTCTACTAAGCATTTATGTGGAATTTCTAACGGATCTGCATGTACTTCAAAAAGCTATGCACCAAGCTATGTTTTATCGGCGATGGGCGTACCAGATGATCTGATTGAGTGTTCAATTAGAGTAAGCTGGGGACCAGATACACCTTTAAAAGATGCAAAGAACAGTTTTAAAGCTCTATTAGAAAAAGCAAAGCAAATCAAATTCTAGGCTGGGGAGGGCCGCTTATGGATACTGATTTGAATCTAAATATAATATATGAAAATAATCTTGATACTGGCAAATTCTCAAGAATGTTCAATAACAAGTCTCAAAGTTACAAATTTTATTGGTTTGAAGCTTTGCTGAATCTTACTAAATCTACAGAAAAAGATTTAACATTTGAAGATGTAATAGATGAGATGATTTGTGAGGCATGGCATACAGTTACTCATTATCATTTGCGTTTGGGGCCAACTGTTAATGGAAATGCGGAGAACTTTTTGGAACATGCTATAAATACACTTAACAGTTCAGTCGAGAATATATCACAGAATCCTTCCAGAGAAGAATTGAAGACTGCAATAAAGAAAGCAGATAAGGAGTTAAAACGAGACAAGACACGGCTCGCAGACTATGTACCATATAAACTATTGTCTCCATTTTTTGATTCTGTAGGTTTAGAAGAAGGCCTTGATTATATTAAGCATGATAAGCATAGCCGATTAATAGCGTATATGGCTAAATTTTCATGTGATGAGAGAGTGTTCTATATTATTTTAGATGGCATTGGGCTTCAGAAAAAAATACACTTGAATCCTCATTGGCGCTGCTTTCTCTTAAAGAATTATTCTGTAATTCAAAGCTGGGTTCAATATAATAAAGCTCAGTTCCTGCAGGATAGAAATCCTGGTGTTCCAGGCATTATTTATAAGATATCCCCTGAAAGTGATGATATAAGGAAATTAGACCAGGCTAGAATACTGTGGAAAACGACGGTTGAGGTAACCGGACACCCTATAAAAGAGATATATACAGGAAGAGACATTCCACTGGATGAGCTTTCGATTGATCATTTCGTACCACGGTCTTATATATCTAACGATGAGTTATGGAACTTAACGCCTATGAGGAAGTTGTTAAATTCAAGTAAGAATAACAAACTACCCTCATGGAACGATTTTTTCTATTCGTTTGCTAGATATCAGTACTATTTATATAGCTTAGTTTTTCCAAAGCATGCTGAAGAACAATCACGGTTGTTGAAAGGCAGGTTTGAAAAATGCAGAAAGAACAACATAAATGCTATTTGGGCAGCGGAGAACTTATATATAGCTGGAAACACAGAAGAGCAGTTTGTTAATATTTTGCGTCATAATTTGAAACCGGTGTATGATGCTGCGCGTTTACAGGGATATGATGTTTGGAATACTACTCAGCTATAATATATAATAGAATTAGAAATTTCTTGTGATTATAAATGGGAAAAATCATGATGCCAGATAAGAAAATAGGTTAATACAAATCCAAAGAAGAGCTTTTCTTAACTATTACCGGAATATACAGAATTCGGCAATTGCTGACAAGAAAGGCTGAGACAGAGGAGAAAGAACTGCCCCCAGATATCGGTCATCATAGAATTTATTCAAAATGAGTGCATAAGGTTGAAACAGAGCTCAGATTCGGCACCTGACGATCACAGGTATGATTATTGGTGCTGAAAGAGGTCATTCGAAGCTTGCTTTGGAATTATAAGGCAATATAGTAAAAGGAACAGGAGCTGCAGGGAACCTTATTATAAATAGTAGATTATAAAAAGAAGAGATTATCCATTGAATGCCGCCGAATAAAAGAATAGCTCTATAAGATGATGCCAGATGAATTCAGTTATACAGACTCAGGCTACATGACAATGATAATGGGAAAGAAAAGACTGTACATTTGTCCTGAAGCTATCACATCACTTATTTAGGAGGAAAGGTATGAAGAATCAGTACGTTGGTGATATCGGAGACTATGGAAAATATGGCCTGCTCAGATATCTGTCAAACCATGGTATAAGGATTGGGATAAACTGGTATTTGACGGAAAATGACAGATCTAACGATGGCATTTATATAAGTTATTTGAATCAGTCTTCAAACCGTTGTTGTGATCCTGAATTATTTGATACGCTTAAGGAAATAGCTCCTCTTTTGGACAAGAATGTGCAAATGATAGAGAATGCCGGCATCGTTTCTAATGCCGATTATTACAGTGCTATTCTTAAGAATAGTAACTCAGATTTAAAAGCAAAAAAGATAAACAGGCGGCTATGGTACAACAATTCCAATCTTTTTCTTAAAGATGCGGAGCTAATATTTGCTGATCCTGATAATGGGATCAGCTACAGGAAGACTGCCGCTAATAAGGACAGCGAAAAGTATGTACTGCCGGAGGAAATCGTTGAATATTATCATAGTGGAAAAGATGTAGTCTTTTACTGTCATAAAGGCCGGAGAAAGCAGGATGAATGGGAAGAGGCCAAGACAGGAATCAGGAAGTGGATCAGAGATGCACAAATTCTTGCTGTCACTTTTCATAGAGGGACTCAAAGGTCATACATATTTGTACTTCATCCGGACAGTTATCGAAGATACGAGCAGATACTAACTGATTTCTTGAGTACAGAATGGAATAGTATGTTCACCTGGGAGAATATCGAAGGAAATGTATCTGTGAGATCACATTTTTTGAATAAAGTATCCGGCATTAGTTTAGAACCATTGGATTTAATGTTTTCCATATGCAAGGTTACAGACTACACAGAAATAGATATTGAGAGTCCTTTTGTATTTACCGGAAGGACAGAATCGGAAAAATCATTAGTCTGCCCAACTACTCTTGTTCCACAAAACACAACTGACCGTGAAGACGAATGGCGGGTTTTCCGCATTTGCGGGAAACTGGATTTTTCGTTAGTAGGAATACTGTCAGGAATCACAGGTATTCTTGCAGAGGGTGGGATAAGTGTGTTTGCAATCTCAACATATGATACAGATTATGTCCTGGTAAAAGA
>OCTX012233220.1_pt1 | contig 10648 bp, 10 predicted proteins | sample 1539691 | NCBI WGS metagenome assembly OCTX01 (sample SAMN02144231, study PRJEB22623) | gut metagenome | biome: sheep rumen | host: Ovis aries | place: New Zealand | reverse complement strand
GGAGATGCGGGCGGCGGAAGGCCTTCCGCCGGTAGAGAAACCGGTCATAACGAAAGTTTCGGGAGAATAAGCCTAAAATTTTTACTTTTTTTCTATGACAAAAAGACTTTGGCACGGAATTCGCAATAAATTCTGTCGAATAGTTTTTTCATAGGTTAAGTTTTAGGTTAGAATTGCGACCGCCGCTTGCTGGGAAGCACGCGGCGGTATTCTTTTATGCTGAATATCAGCGGATTACAATGTTATTCCGATGCGAGATTTCAAGACCGACAATTCCCCCGAGTAACAAACGAGTAACAAAAGGTGCAAAAAATATCGCCCCCTGGAGTAGCAACATACGGGGCAAAACCGTAAACCAGGGAGCGATATGTGTGGGGGTCTCGCGGACCACCACAAAGGTATGCAAAATTTTCCGATATCCAACACCGGAGCGGTGAAAATCCTCCCCTGGTGGTTGAGGTCCGGAGGTCTCCGTCCAGGATCCTCCACAGAGGGCGCTCTTCCACCCGTGGATGGCCTCGCCGCCTCGGGGTGGAGGCCGGAGGCGGCGTCAGGACTTAATCCCGCCCTTTCCCTTCAGCGCGTCCTGGAAGGCAGTCACGGTGGAGGCCGCGGCTTCGGCCTGCCGCTGCTTCGAGGTGAGCAAGTCCTTCAGGGTGTCGGCGATAATCTCGACGTCGACGAAGAGACCGTCGAAGGACACCCCCAGGCGGGTCAGCCGCTTGATGAGACCGGAGGCCTCCACGTCGGGGTCCGACTGCAGGGCGAATAACATATCGCGGGCTTTCTTTGCTTCATCGAAAGCTTTGATGAGCGGATCCATGAGAAGGAACATCTGCGAGGATGCCGCGAGCAGCTTGTTGTGGTTCTCGTCCATCTCGTTACTTCGTGTAATAGTTCTTCTTGTTCGTGTTGTTGATGACGGTCACCAGCTTGTCACCGTCCGCTTCCAGGGTGCCGGTGACGTAGACGTTCACCTCCCGGGTCTCATAGTCACCGCCTCCGCTGCTGCCGGAATAGCCACCCGAGTAGCCTCCACCAGCCGCGCTGTAGTCACCAGAGGCCACTGCGGAGAGGGAGGACTTGACGGCGGAACCGAGGGCCACCAGGGCCGTGCCCGCCGCGATAGCGAGATACCACTGGCCGGACTTCAGCGCCATCTGGATGCCCATATCCGCGACGCCCACCTGGATGGCTATCTTGCCCACGGCGATCGCCAGGTCCCCGAAGGCGGAGGTGGCCGCGTTCTTGAAGTCCTCCCAGGCGTTGCCGCCTCCCGCGAGCGTGCCCACCAGGTTGCCGATGATCTCGCCGGTGCGGACGAAGGAAGACTCCAGAAGGGACTCCACCTCCTTCGTGAGGTCGTGGATCTGGTCCGTGTTCGCCTTTATCCCGATGCCGACCCGGAAGTCCCCCAGCTGGGCCGTCAGGGTTTCCTTGAAGAGCTGCACGTCCTCCTGGCGCGGTATGATGGAGAGGGACGGGCCGGAGACCCCGGGGAAGTTCGGGGCGGAAACACCGGACACCCCGGAGAGCGATTCCGCCATGTCCGCCCACTTCGAGCGCGCCGCCGCGATGCTCTCCTGGAGTTGTTTCTGCTGCTCGAGCAGCTTGTTCATCCGGGCGATCTCCGCTTCCGAGGCCTTGCCGATGGAATTCTTCACCAGTAGCAGGGCGGTCTCTTCCTGCGTGATAGCGCGCCCCACCTCATACTTGCGGGCTTCCTGGGCGAGCGTCGCGTCGGCGGCGGCTATGTCGTCGGTGGCGAGGCCCGAGCGCTCCCGGTAAAGGTCCGCGAGCCTGGCTTCCAGGTCCGCGGTCATGGCCCGCTTCTGGGCGAGCATGAGCTCGATCTTATAGATGGCGTCCTCGCGCTCCGCCGTGGAGGCCGCGGCGTCCTTCGCGACCTGCATTTTCACCGCGATATCGTCGTTCAGTTTCGCCAGCTCCACGGCCTGCTCCTTGCGCCTGCGCTCCAGCTCATAGATCTGTTTGGACAGTTCCTCCGCCTTCCGCGCGTTCTCTTCCGCGACGGGGTATTTCCCCGCCTGGGAGCGGGCCGTGCCCATGGGGTTGAAGAAAGCTCCACTGGTGAAGTAGTCGGAGATGATCGCCTTAAACTCTCCGCCAAACTTCGCCAGTGAGCTCGAGATATTTGCCATCGTCTTCCCGGTCTCGCCGCTCATATCGCGGAGGACCTGCCGGTAGGTGTCCACATAGGCCGCCGTCGTCATCTCTATGTTCGCCCCTTCCACGGTCTTCTTGAAAGCATCCGCCTCCTTCTGGAGCTCGCGGAAACCAGCGACCGCCGCAGAGATCCCGAGACCTGCGAGGGCGCCCCCGACGGGACCGATTGACTTCAGGATGTTGCCGAAGGCGGCCACCCCGGCGTTACCGCACTCCGAGAGCCTCTGCCCCAGCCCGGTGAGGGCGGAGGTGAACTGCCCCACCTTCGCGGTGTTCACGCCGAAGGCCTTGCCGATGCCGTCCATCGCGGAAGCCGTGGTCTTGTCCAGATCACGCAGGCCCTGCTTGACGGACTTTGCGCCCTTCTCGAAGTCTCCGGTATCGGCACCGATGATTATTTTCATGTTAGGATCCTTTGCCATAGAATACAGTTTTATTGCCGTCACAAATATACGAATATCTCTTCATAATTTCAATATGTTGCAGGCCGTAACCTAAAGTATAGCTTTAAGATATGCGACTGCGCGTTTCATTTCGCAAAACTCCGAATTGGCGAAACGGAAGCCACCGCTCCAGGTCATTTCGGTAAATTCCGAATTGGCGAAATAGCGAGGCATCTGCGGTCACCGGTGGCGACGTTGGCGACGGTTGAGAGCCTTCCGGAAGGCGTCGTAAGAGGGGTACCGGTTGCAGTTATACTCCGCCTGGAATTCCTCTTCCATACGCTCGTAGCACTCCCGGCGCGTGAGCCGTTCACCGGCGCGGGACGCTGCCCGCAGACGCTCCCAGAAGACCTCCACGAAGCCGTCCGCAGATACCATCCTTTTCAAGTCGTCCATCCGGCGTCAGTCGTTTTCCTCGTCCCACTTCTCGGATGCACTCTTCGGGGGAACCTCTTCGCTCTTCAGGCGCTTGCGCCCCGTCGGGGTCAGCCCGAGCAGCACGGCGTTCTGCGCGATGGCGGACTGCGCCTTGCGGAAGATGCCGTAAGAAGGATTTTCCTTCAGCCGCTTGCCGTGATACTTGTCTTCTTCCTCCAGGACGAGGCCGCGCTTCTCCAGGTCCTTGCAGGCGAGCCTGGCGAGGACCACGCTCTGGGCATAGGACGCGATCACCGGCAGGTCGGTGAGCCGGAGCATCTGGCGCTGGTCCAGGTCGGTGACGACGTTACGGAAGATCCGCCGCTGCTTGTCAGTCAGTGAGCGGTAGTCTCCGCTGTTGTAGATCATTGTTCTCTCTTCGTTTGTCATGGCAGGATTTTTTTTGGGGATAGCGAAAATGGTTCTCGTAGATTTGCAACCGGGGGCGTGGTCTTGGATGAAATGCCCGGAAGAGATTTTCACCCCCTACCCCCTGGGGTGCCTGGTCCCTCCCCGTCCTCCGTCCCCTCGCGAGGACCGCCTTCCGCACGGAGCAGTTGCTCCAGGAATTTGTCGAGCTCCGATTTCGGCGGTGGCTCTTCGCTCTTCAGGCGCTTGCGTCCGGTGGGGGTGAGCCCGAGCTTGATGGCCGTCGCCTCATAGGCCGCCTGCGCCTTGTTCATTATGTCCACCGCCGGATTTGTCTTGTACTTCGTAAAGCCCCGGTCCTTGAATTCGATGACGGTCCCGAGGCGCTGGACGTCTCGCGCTGCGGTCCTGGCGAGGACGACGTTCCGCGCATAGGCGGCGATCACCGGGACGTCGGAAGGGTTGAAGATCCCGCGCTCCGTGAGCGTGTCCACCATGTTCCGGAACACCGTCCGCTCCGGATCCGTCAGCGCCTTGTAGTCCGCTGAGTTGTACGTTTTGTTTCTCTCTTTTGTCTTCATAGTCCATCATGGGGTTTTGCCCCTCAAAAACGAGATATGTCTTCCGCGAGACCGGGGGCGTGGTCTTGGACGAAATGCCCGGAAGAGATTTCCACCCCCTACGGGGTAGGTGTGCCGTCCTCTGGCACATAGTCGGGGTTTCGGTGCATTTTGTTACTCGTTTGTTACTCGGGCCGTTTTTCACCCCTCCGGAGGACGTCGAGACGGGTGCTCCGGAGGGGCGCGGAGAAGGCCGCAGACGGACGCTCTCCCGGACGGTGGAGGAAGACTTCACCGGAAGGCCGCGCCTCGTCCAGGCGGGAGTTCTGCCGCGCTGGCGGAGCCCCTGGTGCCGGAGGCCGGAGACCCGCCGCGGAGAGAGGCGCGCGGCCTCCACCGGGACGACGCGCAGCTGGGGATGAAGGAGGTGAAGAGCGAGCGCCCGAGGGTCCTTCTTCAGGGCGTAAACAATCCCTCGCGCGCACGCGCGGACACATTTCCGCGTGTTCACGTCCTCGGGTGTCGCTCTATATCCTTGTATATCCATATATCAAAGTTTTGACTGAAATTGTGTTTACTTTGTTTACAAGTGTCCGTAATCCTTTGGTGGTCAATAAGTTGCAGTGCAACAAAATGCGCAAACAAATGTGTTTCAAACGTCGCCTTTGTTTACAGCCCCACGCTCCGCTGGTGTAAACACAAACCGCCCCACGGCGTTCTGTTGCGCCTTCTGTTTACAATTTGTGTTTACACCTCCCAGGGCTCCGCGTCCTCGTCCTTCCGGGGGGTGCCGCCCTCCGGATGGTGCACCAGATAGATCCGCTGGGTGCCGTAGCCGGAGATGCGCCGCGTGGTCTTCGTGTCCTCCACCCAGGGGATGCGCCGGAGCAGCTGGTTGATATCCCGCGTCTTCCATTTCGTGCGCTCGTCCAACTTCTCACCGAAGCACTCACAGAGGACCTCCACGGCGGACACCGTCTCCCGCCGGATGGTCTCCGCAGGCTCGCCTTCATGGACATAGCGGAACCAGCCGCGGCGGACCTCGATCGTGAGCTCGTCCCAGTTCGCCGGCAGCGGCTTCTGCAGGAAGTCCTCAATAACTCCCTGCCGGTCGTCACCGGCGGCCTCGTTGTGGTCGTCCTGCCCGCGGCGGGCCTCCACCTCCAGGGCGCCGTCCAGGTAGAGCTTTTCCCCGGCCTTCCATCGCACGACGGCCTCCGCCCAGATCTGGTCCACCTCCCCGGGCAGATCCCCGAAGACGTCCTTCACCGGCGGGACCTTCCCGCAGTCGATCACCCAGAAACGTCGGTTTCCGGTGCTGCCCTTCAGGAAGGTGCCCTCGTTGGTCGTGGCGAAGAAGACGCACTGCCGGAAGACGGTCGTCTGGTGCCGGTCGTAGGGTCTCCTATATTTGTCGTCCTGCTTCGAGATGAAGGCCTTGTAGGCCTCGGACGTCGCCTTCTTGTAGTTCAGCAGTTCGCCCATCTCGATGAGCCACCGGCCCCTGATAAGGTCCATCGCCTCCTTCCCCTCGATGCTCGTCAGGCTGTCCGAAAACCAGCGGTTCTTCTTCGCCATCACGCGGATGAGGGAGGACTTGCCGATGCCCTCCGGGCCGATGAGCGTCAGGACGTAATCGTATTTGCACCCCGGCGCCATCACGCGGGCGACGGCGGCGGTGAAGTGCTTCCGCGTCATGGCCCGGGCGACGGGCGTGTCCTTCGCTCCCAGGTAGTCCACCAGCAGGGTGTCGAGGCGCTGCCGCCCGTCCCACTTCAGCCCGTCGAGGTATTCCTTCAGCGGATGGAAGCCGTAGTCGAAGGCGGCCACCGCCTCCAGCGCCGCCTGCAGGTCGGCCTTCTTGCTCCCCCTGATCTTGTAGTGCTCTTCCATGTACACCAGCAGGCCGGTGTCGTCGGTGTCCTCCCACTCGTAGCTGTTCCCGTGTTCGGGGATGATCCTCTTCCTCCAGGGCAGGTCCGCGACGAGCTCGACGCGCCCGGACATTTCGTTATAGCGGACGGTCTTCTTCACCAGCGGGTCCACCTTCAGCAGCTCCATGTACACCGACAGCTCGCCCTTGTTCCCCCGCTTCTCCGCGAAGATGAGGGCCTGCTTCATCTTGTCGCGGTCGTCCTCCAGCAGTCCGGCGAAGTCCTCCGCGGCCTCCCGGAGGCGCGTGTCCGCCATCTCGGAGAGCACGCGGCGGTCCTCCTTCGCCGCCTTCTCCATCGCCTTGAAGCTGGGGAAGGTCGCCACCGGTGCGTCCGGGTCGGCCTTCTTGTCCAGCTTGCCGTAGAGGTGGAGGCGCACCAGGTCGAAGGCGTTGCAGAGCCGCCCGCAGCAGGGGTCCGTCCCGTGGTGGGAGTAGGCCCATTTGTCGTCATAGACGACGAGCCCGCCGGTGGTGGTGCCCTGGGCGTAGGTCCAGCGGTCCGGGTGGGCAGTGGGGACGTACACCTCCGGAAGGAAGGCCTCGATCGCCGCGGTGATGCCGTAGCTCCGGCAGAAGGCGCCGATGATGCCCTGCTTCGCGGTGGGGTCTTCCTGCCTGGGGCCGTGCTTCACCGGGAGGGCAGGCTGCTCGAAGACGTCCCCCTCCGGCCATTGGGTCGCGTCCGTCCAGTCGGAATAAGACGCGAGGGCCTCGTCCGCGTCGAGCGGAGCGCCCTCCCCCGTCAGGTGGATAAACTCCCCGTCCTTCGAGGCAGAAGGCCAGTACATAAGGCGCGAGGGCTCGAAGGTGGAGCGGTCGAAGAGCTCCAGCCCGATATCGTCGGCCACCTTCCGCGCGATGGGTTCGTATTCGTCCGGGGAGACCTCCCTGGAGAGCGGGATCACCAGGCGGAAGCGCGGGGCCTCCGGCGTGTGGCTGTGCGTGGAATAGATGCACCAGGCCGTCCCCGCGAGCCGTTCCTTCACCAGCTCGGGCGTGTCCTTCCTGCCGAAATCGATATCCAGCGTGATGAGGGAGCGACCCGTCACGGAGTCCGCCTTCCGGCGGCCCTGCGAGAGGATGCCACCGACGAAGCCGCCGACGTCCTTCACGTCCGCCCGCTGGGGCTTCGTCATGGCCTTGTACTGGGCGACGGTCTCGCTGGTGCGCCTGCACTCCCCGAGCATCGACGCGAAGGTGTGCCAGTCCCATTCCCTCCGCTTCCAGGTGGTGTCCCTCCGGGATCCACCCACATATACGGCGTACCGGTCCATAGCTACCGGGGATTAGCGGCGCAATACATGGCGGCGACGGAGTCGGTCTCCGCTGCCGTGGGGACGGACTGCATCCTGGCCTGCTTCCAGGTCTCCAGCGCCGTACGCTCGAAGAGGATGAGGCGCCCGCCATACTTGATGAAGGGGATCTGCTTGGTGCTCGTCAGGCGGTAGAGGTAGCTCTTCTTGAGGCCCAGGAAGGCGGCGGCTTCCGTCGCGTTGAGGTGGTTCTGCCCCGTTTTCATGTCGTTTGCCATAGTTATGCTGTCAATTTTTGTGCAAATATAACAACATAACTAATTGTAAGTCAAATACTTATACACACATAAAACTATGCTTTCAGTTCTTTATGTGTGTCGGCCTCCACGCGCCCGGGATGCTATCCTTCCTTGTGTCAGACGGTTATGCTTCCCGAGGCCGGAGACGAGGGCGCTCGCCTCCACCGGCCACCTCCACACCGCACACCTCCACGCCTGGATGAAGACGGCCTCCACACCTGGATGGAAGCCACCGCCACGTCCGGATGGAAGCGACCTCCACGGCGGACAAAAAGCCCGTAGACGCAGCGGTCCCGGCGCATGGGCCTGGTGGCCGTCCGCGTCGGGATCGTCGCTCTGGTGGCAGGCTGCGCCCCCTGCCGGGGCCACCGCGTCAAAGAGCAGCCGGTCTCGTGGTGTTCGCCCACACGTCGAGGCGTTCATCAAGCTGTTTCTTGATGAGAGCGCGGACGGAGTCGAAGGCTCCGGCCTCTTCGGGGTCCAGTTCCAGTATGAGCCCGTCGTTGTCGCTCGGTCCGCGCAGGGCGGTCACGGCGCTGTAGTAGTAATCCATGGCGGCCTCGACGCTGCGGAGAGCGGCCAGCAGGTTGGCCGTGATGGGGCTAATCACGGGGGCGTCGGAGGTGATGACGGGGGCCGTGGTGGAGGTGATGGGGGTGGTGGTAGGTGTTTCCATGATGCTGTAGTTTATTGGGTTTGCTTGTTGTCGGGATGGAGTCCGCACCGGGAGACCGGCGGAGGCTCCGGAGGTGTGGCGGCGGTCCTCGCCTCCACTATTTCGCAGAGGTCGCGCCGGTGCCCTGGAGGCCGTCGAAAATCCGGTCGATGGCTGCCGCCCCGCGGACGGTCTTCTGCTTTCCCTCGTTGAGCAGGGAGAGCAGACGCCGCACGCTCCGGCGCTGGGGCTCCGGGATGGAGAAGGCGTTGAGCACTGGGACGGCGTAGTTCCGGAGGACGTTCTTCTCCGGGAGCTGCTTCCAGTAGCGCCAGATGAAATAACCGAGCAGGGCAGGTCCGCCGGTCCACGCCAGGGGCACCAGCGGAGGCTGCAGGAAGTCCGCGCCGTCCCGGAAGGGTTCCAGGTCGAAATGCTTCCGGAAGGTCTCCAGAGGGCCGGAAATGAGGCCAGCGGAGGCCAGTCCTGAATATATGGCGGAGACGGTCCCGCCGGGGAGGCGTCCGCGGTCGTCGAAGGACGTGCGCGCCGGTCGCTTCACCTCGTCCAGGGCCTTCTTCATGCCGTCGGTGAGCTCCAGTCTCTTCAGGCGGGAGACCTCGCCACCGGAGGGCCGGGTGCCCACCTGGCGGCAGATCCGGCAGGCGAAGATGAAGAAGATCCGGAGGGCTTTCCTCTGTGCGATCACCTTCGCGCGGTCTTCCTGCTGCCGTCTCTCCCACTCCGCCGCCTGCTCCGGCGTCGGCTGGGTGTCGAAGGCCTCCCACGGAGAGAGGCGCGTGTCCAGATAGTCGAGATCCTCCCGGAGCGCCGCTCTCGCCTGGGCGAGGTCGCGGAGGCCCAGGACGGCGTCGCGGACGGCCCTCCCCGGCTCGTCGAGGTAGAAGATATCGGCGTGCCGGATATAGTCGTCCAGGCGGTGGAAGATTTCGTCGAGGTGCTTTTCTGGCTCCAGCCTCCACTCCATCGGCAGGTTCTCATATTCTTTGAGCAGTCCCATGGCGCGGAAGGTTAGAGGGTGAAGAGGCCGCTGGTGAGGTTCACGGCGTCCTGCTTCTTCTTGTCGATGATGGCGGCGTAGACCTGCGTCACCTTGATATCGCTGTGCCCGAGCAGCTTGCTGGTGGTGTAGAGGTCCGCCCCGAGCGTGAGCATGAGCGTGGCGAAGGTGTGGCGCGCGCAGTGGAAGGTGACGTCCTTCGTGATGCCAGCACGCTGCGCCCACTTCTTCACGTCCTTGTTGGTGGTCTGGAAGCCGGGGAGGGTAAACACCAGGTCCTCCGGCCCCTTGTCGCCCCTCTCGGGGAGAAACTTCCGGGCCTCGTCGCTCAAAGGGAGGTACAGCAGGCGCTGCGTCTTCTGCATCCTCGTTTCCACCTGCCACGTCTCGCCGGAGGTGTTGATCCGGCCCCACGTCAGGGCCTTGATATCGCTCCACCGGAGGCCGCACATACATGAGAAGAGGAAGGCGTCCCGCACCTGCGCGTTGGGGCAGGGCGTGAGGGACAGCGTCCGGATCTCGTCGGCGGTGAGGTAGGCCCTCTCCGCCTGCTCCAGGCGGGCGCGCTGCTCGGTCTCCAGAAGGTTCGCGGGGTTGCTCCGGATGAGGCCCTTCTTCACCGCCTCGTTGAGGGCGGCGACGAGCTTCGAGAAATAGAGGTTGCAGGTGTTCGCGGAGAGCTTGCCGCCGTCCTTGATGGGCTCCAGTTCGCCGTCCTTGTTCGTCCTCATCCTGGGGGATCCCTTCAGGTACTGCACGAAGCCGACGCAGAAGGCCTTGTCCACCGCGGCCAACGTGATGGGCCTCCCCTTGTAGCGGGCTTCGATATAGCGCCCCAGGTGGAGGCATGCCGTCCGGATGGAGTCGGCGTTGTTCGCGGTGGTCCTGCCTGCATCCCTCGCGGCCTTCAGGGCGCCGTCCTGGCGCTGCTTCATCCAGTCGAGCAGCAGGATCCTCTCCGCCTTCCGGTCGCTCAAGCCTGCCTCGCCGCTCACGATCTCGCGGATGCGTATCGCCTTGATGGCGTTGGCGGAGTCGAGCGTGAGAGCGTTGGCCGTCTTGTCGGCCTCCGTCCTCTCGGGGATGAGATAGAGTTTCAGGAATTCATAGGAGCGCACCCCGTCCCGGTAGATATCCAGGTAGATGCTCTTGCTCCCGTTCTTCAGGTCCTTGAAGCGGACCGATACGGGCTCTTTCGCCTTCAGTTGTTTCTTCGGTCGTCCCATTTTTGTCGTATGTTGCTGGGGCAAAGATAGGCATTATTTCCGAGAAAAGTAACAAACGAGTAACAAAAATGGCTGAAAGTAACAAAATGTATATCAATTAGAGTAAATAAAACGCAGTCAAAAACAAGCGTAAATAGCAGATTATCAGTATATTTAATTTTACTTACTTTGATATACTTTTACCCGTGCGAGGTTTTAGGTTAGAATTGCGACCGCCGCTTGTTGGGAAACACGCGGCGGTATTCTTTTATGCCCCTGGGGCACTCCAGAGGCCTTTTTTCT
>OCTX012161021.1_pt1 | contig 10651 bp, 8 predicted proteins | sample 1539691 | NCBI WGS metagenome assembly OCTX01 (sample SAMN02144231, study PRJEB22623) | gut metagenome | biome: sheep rumen | host: Ovis aries | place: New Zealand | reverse complement strand
TCTTACAGTCACGGCCCGATTCTGCCCAAGAATCCGGAGCTGTGCGACGAGATCTTAAGAAGCGCCCTGGAGCGCAGGTACGGGCGGGCGGATCTTTCGCCGCTGGAGGACCGATTCGAGAAGCTGGCCCATGAGAAGGTGCTGGAGCGGGTGCTGTCGGACCGCAACTCCGGCGACTGAGTCCGCGGCGCAGGGAAGGGAAGTAAGACGAAGACACAGGAAGCAAAAGATTATTTCTGGAATTCCGCTGCGGGAATTCTGAATGCGGGACAATCCGTACTGATTCTGATGATCATCAACCGGGTGCTTGGACTGGAGGCATCCGGGTTATTTTCGATTGCATTCGCGACCGGAAACCTCTTCATGAACTTCGGCAATTTCGGCGTCCGGAATGTCCAGGTGTCTGATCAGAAACAGCAGTACAGCTGCAGGCTGTATTTTCTTCACAGAGGCATCACGACGGCACTGATGCTGGTCTTCGCCGGCGCCTATGTGCTCTATAAAGCCGGCACGGGCTATACGCCCTACAAGGCGGGCGTGGTCTATGCCATGTGTCTCCTGAAGGCAGTGGACTGTCTCGAGGACGCCGCGGCAGGACGCCTGCAGCAGCGGGGACATCTGGATCTGGCGGGCAAAATGATCCTGCTCCGCCTGCTTATCAGCCTGGGGCTTCTGTGTGTGCTGCTGAAGGCGGACGGAGGGCTGCTGATGCCGACCCTTGCCGCCGCGGGCGCGGCGATCCTCACAGTGCTGATCTACTGCACGGCTGTCCGGGAGCCGCTTGCGCTTTACGAGAAGGCCGGCGGGAGCGGAAGCAGCGCAAAGCGGCTGCTGGCACTGACGCGGACGACGCTGCCGGTCTGCGCGGCAAACTGCCTCTCCTTTTATCTGATCAATGCGCCCAAGTATGCGATCGATGCTCAGCTGGATGAAACGGCACAGGCGCGCTATACCTTTATCGCCATGCCGGTCTTCGTGATTCAGCTGCTGAACCAGTTCCTGTACCAGCCGCTGCTGGTAAAAATGACACTGGCCTGGGCGGAAAAACCCGAAAATCCCCGCAGGGATCCTTTCCTGCGGCTGGTCGGAAAGGTGCTGGCCGGCCTTCTTGCCATCACTGCAGTTGTGCTTCTCTGCGGTTATCTGCTGGGCATTCCGGTGCTTGGCATGCTGTATTCGGCGGACCTCTCGGATTTAAAGACGGAGCTGATGCTGCTGCTTCTGGGCGGCGCATTTCTCGCTCTGTGCGGTTTTCTGACCGCGCTGCTGACCATTGTCCGGGCACAGAAGCTGATTCCCTTTGTATACCTGCTGGCTGCAGTGATCTCGGCGGCGGTGATGCCCCGGGCGGTGGCAGAGACAGGCCTTCACGGCGCCTCTTACGGCTATCTTCTGATCATGATGCTGACGGCCGCACTGCTGGTCCTGCTGTTTGCCGGCGCGCTCGCGAAGCGATACAAAGCGCACAATTTGTGATAGAATGACTTGATATGCTTTTCAACAACCTGACGTACGCCATCTTCATACCGGTCGTTTTCATCCTGTACCGCATCGTCCCGATCCGGTATCGCTGGGCGCTTCTTCTCGCGGTCAGTTACTGGTTCTGTGCTCAGCTGGACATCCGGTTTCTGCTGGTTCTGTTCATTCAGAGCCTTTTCGCGTACGTCTTCGGCATTCTGATCGACACAGCGAAAACGGAGAGGGCGCGCAGGCGTTTTACGGCGGGAGCGGCGGCCGAGCTTCTCGGCGGTCTTGTGATCTTCAAGTATCTCGGCTTCTTCACAGAAAACCTGAATGCGCTCCTGTATCATCTGACACCCCATGGCGAAAATTTCCTGCAGATCCCGGTTCCGCAGCTTTTTGTTCCGATCGGCATTTCTTTTTACACCCTGCAGGTGCTGGGATATATTCTGGATGTCAGCAGAGGAAAATACCGCGCCGAGTGGCATTTCGGGCGCTTTCTTCTTTTTGCCTCCTTTTTCCCGCAGCTGATTTCCGGACCGATCGGGCGGGGCGACAAGCTGCTTCCGCAGTACAGGCGCCTCAGAAAGCCGAACGGAAGACAGATTTCCATGGGACTGAAGCGCATGGCCTGGGGCTACTTTAAGAAGCTGGCCATCGCGGACGTCCTGGCTGTGACGGTGAACAAGATTTTCGGCGCGCCGGACATTTATATCGGCCTGATTTTTCCGGCGAGCGTGCTGATGTATACGATCGAGCTGTACTGCGATTTCTCCGGCTACTCGGACATCGCCGTCGGCACGGCGCAGCTGTTCGGCGTCGAGCTGGATCAGAACTTCAATACACCCTATCTCTCGCAGAATGTGCGTGAGTTCTGGAACCGCTGGCATATCTCTCTGTCCGGCTGGTTCAGGGATTATCTTTATATCCCGCTGGGCGGCAGCCACTACGGCATTCCGAAGCGGGTGCGCAACACGCTGATTGTCATGCTGATCAGCGGCCTGTGGCACGGTGCCTCCTGGACGTTCCTGTTCTGGGGTCTGCTCCACGGCCTGTATCAGAGCGCGGATGTGCTGATCACGAGGACCCACGGGCCTAAGAAGGTCAATGAGGACTACCCGAAGCCGGTCCGGATTCTCCGGACGATCGTGACCTTTTCACTGATCAGCTTCGCATGGCTGTTCTTCAGGGCGGACTCCATGAAGACAGCCCTCACTTTCATGAAGGGAACCTTTACCGGGATCGAAGATCCGATTCAGTATCTCAAAACTTTTGTGATCTGTCTGGATATGCCGTATATGCAGATGGTCTGGATCAGTATTCCGGTCATCATCCTGGTTATTGCGGATTTTGTCTCCTTCCTGAAGAAAAAGGAGATTGTGGAACTGGTGTCGGCCGGCCGCCCCGCCGTGCGCTATACCGTCTATGTATTGCTGCTGGTGGGGATTCTGCTGTTTTCACAGAAAGGCGTGACCGCGGAATTTATTTATTCCGGTTTTTGACAAAATGCTAAGAACAGAAGGAAATGAAAATTTCACACGGAGGAGAAGAGTCAGAAGGAACACGCGGCTCGGCAGCACGCTGCTGAAGGTCGCCGGCGTGTGCGCCGCCGCAATTCTTGTGGTGCTGTTTCTGAACTGGCTCTATCTGCAGGACGGGCAGAACCGATACCACGAGCTGGACAAATTCGGCTGGATCGGCGAGGGACACGAGCCATCGTATCTCTCCAACGTGGGCAGCTCCCACGGCGCCTACGGACTGGATTACAGTGAAATTGAGGCGCAGGGCCTGCGGTGCTTTAATTTTGCCCTGCCGAGCCAGATGTTTGACCAGGATCTGGCGGTGCTGCAGCAGTTTCAGGAGGGTCTTGCCCCCGGCGGTGTGATGCTGATCCCGATTTCTTATTTCTCCTTCAACGACGAGACGGTGACGGAGGTGGAGCGGGAAGGCCGGGCGACAAGATATTATCAGTTTGTGGATCCGGAGTATATTCCGGATTACGACTGGTTTGTCGATCTCACGACGCACCGCATGCCGGTTTTAAGCGGCGGCTACAAGCTGCTGCTGGTTCCCTCACACATCATTGAGCAGAAAAAAGCGGACCGGGAGGCGGAAGAGGCGAGGCTTTCACTGCATGTCCTGGCTGCGGAAAGCGAAGAGAGCGCGGAGACGGCTGACGCAGAGGCGGAAAACAGCGAAGCGGAGGCTGCGCAGGAGGACGCTGAACTCGATGAGTTCGAACAGGTCGGCTGGGACCGGTTCGTGCGGCATTTTGAGAACAAACCGGATTACTTCCTTCCGGAGCGGGAGCAGCAGCTGCGGGATCTGATCGCCTTCTGCAGGGAAAAGGAAGTGACGCCGGTCCTCATCACCATGCCCTTCCACCGGGCTTACACGGATCTGATTCATGAGGATTTCCTGGAGACTTTTGACCAGGAGGTGGACAGGATCGCGCAGGAGACCGGAACAAATTATTACAACTACGGTATGGACGAACGGTTCAGAGACAACCGGGCGCTGTTTGGCAACGCGGATCATCTGAATGAGGAAGGCGCCCTGTATTTCACACAGCTGATCTGCAGCGAAATCCCGGAAATCCGGGAGATGCTGGAGCAGCACGGGATTACGCCGTAAAGAACAAGGCGGCCAGAACAAAGGAGAAAAGATGATGCCATATCCTTTTGACGCGGATGAACTGCTGAAAAAATCGAAAAAGCTCCGCCGGGAGCTTCTCTCGGATGGCTCGTCCCGCATTCGGAAAAAGATCGCCGTACTGGGCGGCTCCACAACCCATGACATCGTCCGGATGATGGAGCTGTTTTTGCTGGACGAGGGCATTGAGCCGGTTTTTTACGAGTCGGAATACGCTCAGTATTATGAGGACGCGGTCTTCGGAAATCCGGAGCTGGATGCTTTTATGCCGGATGTGGTCTATATCCACACCACCTTCCGGAATCTGAAGGAGCTGCCCGCCCCGGAGAGCAGCGAAGAGGAGGCGGATGCACTGGCGCAGGCCGCCCTGGAAAAGCTCGAGAGCTGCTGGCAGGGCATTCACAGCCGGTACCACTGCCCGGTCATCCAGAATAATTACGAATATCCGCCCTTCCGGGTGCTCGGAAACAGTGAGGCGGTGGAAGTGCAGGGAACCGTCCGTTTCGTGCGGACTCTGAATGAGCGGATGGCGGAGCGAATTCGCCGGTGCCGACAGGAGAGCGGGCCGGCCGTCTATCTGCACGACTACAATTACCTCGCCGCGCGCATCGGTCTGGACCGGTTTCTGGACGATGCTTTCTGGAATCTTTATAAGTACGCGCTGTCCATGCAGTCCATTCCGGAACTTGCGTACAGCGTCACGCGCATCGTCAAATCGCTGTTCGGCCGGAACAAAAAGATTCTCGCGCTGGATCTGGACAACACCCTCTGGGGCGGCGTGATCGGAGACGACGGCCCGGACGGCATCGAGCTGGGCGAGGAGACGGCGCTCGGGGAGACCTTCCGGGAATTCCAGTCCTACGTGAAGAAACTGAAAGGCATCGGCGTGATGCTGGCCGTCGACTCCAAGAACGATGAGGAAAACGCGCTCGCGGGCTTAAACCACCCGGAGAGCATTTTAAAGCCGGAGGATTTTGTGAGCATCCGGGCGAACTGGGATCCGAAGAGCCTGAACCTGGTCCGCATCGCGGAGGACGTGGGCATCCTTCCGGAGTCGGCGGTTTTCGCCGACGACAATCCCGCGGAGCGGGAAATCATCCGGCAGCAGGTGCCGGGCGCGGCCGTGCCGGAGCTGGGCTCGCCGGAAGACTATATCCGCATCCTGGATCACGCGGGTTATTTCGAAGTCACGTCCCTGACCGACGATGACAGGAGCCGCAGCGAGATGGTCCGGGCGAACGCGGAGCGGAAAAAGGCGCAGAGCTCCTTCGCGGATTACGGGGAATATCTGAAATCCCTGGAGATGAAGGCGCAGATCGGCCCCTTCGAGAAGCTGTATTTCCCGCGGATCACCCAGCTGACCAACAAGAGCAACCAGTTCAATCTGACGACAAAGCGCTGCACGGAGGAAGAAATCGCGCAGGCCGCCGCGGACCCGGAAATGGTGACGCTGTGCGGGCGGCTCTCGGACAAATTCGGCGACAACGGCATCGTCTCCCTGATTATCGGCAGCGAGGCGATGATGACCGCGGACGCGCAGGGACAAAAAGAGGGAGAGCCGGAGGGAAAAGGCATCGCGACCGGGCAGAAAGCGCTCCTCATCGACCTGTGGCTGATGAGCTGCCGCGTCTTGAAACGGGATATGGAATACGCTATGATGGATGAACTGGCGGTCGAATGCATGCGGCGCGGTCTGTCCGCCATCTTCGGATACTACTATCCGACGGCAAAAAACGGCATGGTCCGGGATTTTTACGACCGCATGGGCTTTACGAAAATACACGAGGATCCCGCCGGCAATACCGTCTGGCGCTATGATCTTCCAAATGTCTATACCGCGAAGAACCGGTATATTCAGATCGAAAAATAAACGAAGGAAAACACAGTGGTCTTCAGTTCAATGGTGTTTCTGTGGATCTTCTTCCCGGCTGTCTTTGTTCTCAGCCGCCTGATCCGGAAACCGAAACAACAGAATATCGTTCTTCTGCTGGCGAGCCTCTTCTTCTATGCGTGGGGAGAGCCTCGGTATATTTTCCTTCTGCTTTTCTCCGTGCTGATGAACTGGAGCTTCGGCCTTCTCATTGACCGGGACCGGCCCCGGGCCAGACTCTGGCTGATCCTGTCGGTGATCGGCAATCTGGGACTTCTGGGATATTTCAAGTACTGCAATTTCTTCCTCAGGACGCTGGACCGGCTTCTGCCGTCTGTCTCCGTTCCAATGACGAATATTGCGCTTCCCATCGGTATCTCCTTCTTCACCTTCCAGGCCATGAGCTATGTCATTGACCTGTACAGAGGAGAGATCAAAGTCCAGAAGAACCTGCTGAACCTGATGCTGTACATCTCCTTCTTCCCGCAGCTGATCGCGGGCCCGATCGTGCGCTACATCGACATCGAGACGCAGATTGAGAACCGCAGTCCCGGAAGAGAGGATCTCGCGCAGGGCTTCAGGCGCTTCGTCTACGGTCTGGGCAAAAAGGTGATCCTGGCCAATATGCTGGCGGTCTCCGCAGACAGTCTGTTCGCCCTCGCGCCGGAGCAGATGAGCTCTCTGTATGCCTGGGCGGCGGCGCTGTTCTACTCCCTGCAGATTTATTACGACTTCTCCGGCTATTCGGACATGGCCATCGGCATGGGCCGGATGTTCGGCTTTAACTTCCTGGAGAACTTCCGCTATCCGTATATTTCCATGTCCATCCAGGAATTCTGGCGCAGATGGCACATCTCCCTTTCCACCTGGTTCCGGGAATATCTGTATATTCCGCTGGGTGGAAACCGAAAAGGGAAACTGCGGACCTATCTGAACCTGTTTATTGTCTTCGCCACCACGGGACTGTGGCACGGCGCGAGCTGGAACTTTGTCGGCTGGGGTCTCTACCACGGCCTGTTCCTGATTCTGGAGCGCATGGGCTTTTCCAATATTCTGAAAAAGGATAAAACCCATTTCCTCTCCCGTGTCTACACGCTGGTGGTGGTGATGATCGGCTGGGTCTTCTTCCGCGTGGAATCCGTGCGGCAGGGCTTTGCGATTGTGCAGAGAATGCTGCTGCCCTGGAAATATACCGCACCGGGACCGGGCGTCGTGTCGGGCGTTCTGTTCAGCAGCCAGACGATCCTGGCGATGATTCTGGGCGTGATCGGATGCGGGCTGATGCAGCGGATCTTTTCAAAATACAGACGGCTCGGGCATATTTCGGAGTCCTTTATAAACAGCCCGTGGGAAGCACTGTGGCTGACGATTGTTCTGTTTTACTCGATCCTGCTGCTGGCAAACAATACTTATAATCCGTTTATTTATTTCCGCTTCTGAGCGGCGAAAGAGAAGCTGACACATGAAGAAAGCACTGCAGCAATATTATATCGTGCTGATGGCCGGGCTGATTGTCCTCCCGGTACTGCTTTTTGCGTTGTTCGGACGCTTTCTGGACACACAGAACTACGAAAACCGCACGCTGGCGCAGATGCCCTCGCTGACCGGCGAAGAACGCGTGAGCATCGAGGAGTACCCCTCCGCATTCGAGGAGTGGTTCAATGAAAACCTTCCTTTCCGGAACCAGCTGATTACCCTGAACGGCCTGTTCGACTATTATGTGCTGAAAACCTCCTCCTCGAAGTCCGTCATTGTCGGTAAAGAGGGCTGGCTGTTCTACAAAGGCGCACAGGTAAACGACGAAGATCCGGTGTCGGATTACAACGGCTCCAATCTCTTCACGCAGGAGGAGCTGGAGAAGATCCGGACGAATATGGTCACGGCGCGGGACGAGCTGGCGGCGCAGGGGAAAGAGTTCATTATTTTCATCGCGCCTAATAAAGAGCGGGTCTACAGCGAATATATGCCCGGCTCCTACGGGGAAATGGCGGAGCACGGCCGGATGCGCCAGGTCATCGACTATCTCCGGGAGACGACGGACCTGCAGGTGGTCTGCCCCTATGACACGCTGATGGAGTACAAGAAAAACCATCCGGACACGCCGGTCTATTACCGGTTCGACACCCACTGGAACTATCTGGGTGCCTATATCGGGGCGCGCGAGCTGAATTTTGCCTTCGGATACTTCCTGCCTGGACCGGACGACACGACGTGGGAGTACGGGGATGCGCCTTCGGGCGATCTGGCCAGACTCATTCATCTGGAAAAGATCTTAAAGGACCCGGATGCCTTCTACGTGAAGGACTACACGAATTATGCGATGACCGAGGACGTGAACGCGCTGGGCAACGAGTTCCGGTTCCATAATATTTATGAGAGCGGAGACCCCCGCAAGCTGTTTATCATCGGAGATTCCTTCTCCGCCGTCATGGCAAAATTTGCCTGCTGTCAGTTTAATGACTCTTACGTGAATTTCTATTATAATTACAATCACATGATGCTGCTGCAGGAGAACCCGGACATCGTGGTGTACGAGACGGTGGAGCGGTATATGAAAAATATGCTGGACTTCTCGCTGGAGGACGGCATCGGCGCGAAACAGCCGGAGGAGCTGTGACGGAACTGCCGGCAGAAAGGCTTAAGGCACGAAAGGAAAGAAGATGAGCAGAGAAGAAATCTTTGAGAAGCTGAATGAAGTATTCCGCGACGTTTTTGACGACGAGGAGATCGAGGTCGGCGAAGAGACGACAGCCGCGGATATTGACGGCTGGGATTCGCTGGAGCACATCAATCTGATCGCCGCGGTGGAGCAGGAATTCGGCGTGAAGTTCACCATGGGACAGGTGGTCACCATGAAAAATGTGGGCGAGATGGTCCGCCTGATCGAAGAAAAAATCTGAAGAAAAGCTCGCCTGACAGGCGCTTTTCAAGGCTTTTTCAGGGCTGTGCCGCGGTTATGCCTCGGGGTCGTCGATCACCTCGATCATACCCAGGGCGGGATGCAGCAGGAAAACAACGTTCCGGTTCTCCAGTGCGGGAGCCGGAGCTTTTTCTGTAATCGGGAGATAGCCCATCTCCCGGAGCGCGGAAAGATCCTCCGGAAAATGTGCGGAGAGATAGCAGATGTGATAGGGCGCGTTCTTCATGCGCTGCAGAAGACCGGAGACGTCGGAGTCCTTCCGGTAAGGGCTGACCAGCTCGATGCAGGTTGCGTCCTTCTCGATAAAGGAAATGTCAATGCCGCGGGATTCGTCGCGCACCCAGTCCGCCCGGACCCGGTAGCCCAGATCCTCAAAGGCAGCTCTGGCCGCGTCTTTTTTCCGCACAAGATAGCCGATATGATGTATCTTCAGATTCAGCATAGTCTCTCTTCTCCGTTTCCGGGCTGACCCGTTCATGCTATAATAACTGCGGTGCGCACACCTATTTGTTAGTATAACACAAACTTTAAGCCGGAAAGATACATAAGGGCTCCGGCGTCCGTCCGGGCCTTTATGTATCTTGAAAGCATATGAATGTGTAATGGATATCACCTCTTTTTATTTTTTGTGTTTTTATGCAGTTCTGCTGCTTCTGTATTATGTACTGCCAAGGCGCCTCCAGTGGCCGCTGCTGCTGGCGGCGAGTCTGTTTGTGTACGGCGCGCCGTGGCACCGGATTCTGCTGGTCTGGCCGCTTGCGGCCTGTGCGGTGACCTGGGGCGCTGCGCAGCTGATCCGCCGGATCGGGCCTTCGGGTGAAAAACGCGGCCTGTGTCGGACGATCCTGATTGCCGACGCGGTGATTCTGATCGGCATTCTCTTTGCCTTCAAATATATCCGGTACGGAAGGGCCATCGATGTGCCTCCGGGTCTGTCCTTTTACACCTTTGCCCTTTTGGGATACGCGATCGACGTCTACAACGAAATTGCCGAGCCGCAGAAAAACCCGGCGCGGGTCGGTCTCTACGGCATGTATTTCCCGCTCATGGTCTCGGGCCCTGTGCTGCGTTTCCGCGAGGACGCGGGGCAGCTTTTCGAACATCACGCCTTTTCCTATGAAAATCTGACTTTCGGCCTGCAGCGGATGCTCTACGGCTTCTTCAAGAAGCTGGTCATCGCCGAGCGCGCCGGCGTCATCGCGGCCGCGGTCTTCGGCAGTTATACCGCCGAGGGCGGGGATCCCTACGGGGGCTGGACCGTTCTTCTGGGTATTCTGATGTTCACCATCCAGCTCTACACGGATTTTTCCGGGTGCATGGATATCGTGCTGGGTCTCTCCGAGACCTTCGGCCTGCGCCTGCCGGAGAACTTCCGCACACCGTTCTTCGCGAAGACCATCGCCGAGTACTGGCGGCGCTGGCACATCACGCTGGGCGTGTGGATGAAGGAATATGTCTTTTATCCGCTGCTGCGCTCCGCCGCGTTCACGAAGCTCGGCAAGACGCTCCGGGCAAAATGCGGCAAGAAGACCGGGAAGCAGCTCACGACCTTTGCGGCTATGTTCCTGCTCTGGTTCCTCATCGGTCTGTGGCACGGCGGCGACATCAAGTATGTCATCGGCTCCGGTCTGCTGCACTGGTTCTACATCGTGTTCGGCGAGGCGACGCTCCCCTTCTTTAAGAAACTGAACGGAAAGCTTCACATCCCCATGGAGGGGCGGGCTGCCGACATTTTCCGCGTGATCCGG
>OCTX012203197.1_pt1 | contig 10655 bp, 6 predicted proteins | sample 1539691 | NCBI WGS metagenome assembly OCTX01 (sample SAMN02144231, study PRJEB22623) | gut metagenome | biome: sheep rumen | host: Ovis aries | place: New Zealand | reverse complement strand
ATCATAGTCATCTTCATCTTCTGTATAATCCGGACCAAACAATACAGTATCACAGTTACTACACTTCCAGATTTCCTTATCTTCATCAAAACCATATTGATCATCTAATACAGAACCGCAATGTGGACATGTATGATTGATTTCTTTTATTTCATATTCTTCACCATCTTCATGCTCGCAATATTCTATCTCATTTATATAGCCACATTCTGTACATTTCCATTTATCATATTCATCTGAGAATCCTGGTTGATTACTTAAAATAGCTCCACAATCATCGCAAAACCATACAATGCCAGGAAACCTGCTTCCAATAGAATCACCATATAAAACCTGTCCACAAGATGTACATTTCCACGCAGGCAGGTCTGGATCAAATCCATATTGGTTATCTAAAATACTGCCACAATTAGTGCAATAATATTTAGTATTAGTCATATTGTTTTCACCTACTTCTATCAAACTAATGGAATTGTACGGAAATGGCTTCATTATTTATAATCGTTTCTACAATCTTCTCTGGATAATGAACTATTTATGTAGAACACATTTAAAAATAATCAGTTCTTGATAGTAAACTTTTATTACTATTATCTGAAAGAATATCCTTTATAATGCATAAACAAATATTACTTTATTCATATCTTATAATGATGCAATTTAGAACAAATCTATTATAATAGTAGTCAATCCTCTAAAGGGAGCTCTATACTTCATTTCTGATTTGATAGCCTGAAAAATAGAGAAAAATACCGGAATGAAAATACTAAAAGGCAGAGCATACGGCTTTTTTTCGACATGCTCTGCCTTATATTCCGACTATCTCAGCATCAGCTTTTTCCATTTTTGCTCATATTCAATGGGATCTTCAATGAAACTATAATCAAATTTGGTAAGGAACTTTCCATTCGATTCAACTGTCATAGTAAGGCTTGTCCACATCTCATTTTCTGATAGGGTCTTTCTTTCTGATGATATAACCTTGTCAATTTCCATAAACTGTTTAATAAGCTGAGCTTTTGTCATAATACCCAGATTAAAGCAATCTGTATATTTGCCTTTTCCGGAACTTACATAATATTTAATACTATAACTATTATCATCATACATTGCATACAGTATTACCTTATCCCATTCATCAGGCAGCCCCAACTGTAATATATCAAAAACGTTTTGGAACAATGCATTGTTCATCATCTACTCCCTTCTATTTGGAAAAATCCTGACAGACTGCTCCCCATTAATCGAATATGTGAAGGATATCGCCGTCGGGCGATGTGATTTTCCTTCATATAGTGGTTCAATCTGAACACGTACATCTTTACCATCAGCCACCTGTCTAGCAAGACTATTCTCTAAGTTTTTGTAATCATTCTTATTTAGGACCGCATCTTGCGCTATTGCATTCTCCAGGCCATCCTTGCCTCCAAATTGGTCGCCCACTAAGTGACCTTTTTCATCGGTTTCCTCATTTTCATCCCCTTTTCCTATATCGCGGAGGGAATCTTTAATTTGCTTGTAACCTAGGTGGTCTTTCAAATGTAGTTTACCAGAGGCTTCTATAATACGTCCCTGATGATCTGTCTTGTAGTCATATCCGTTGACAGTATATTCCTTATCAGGAAGCAATTCTTTGTCAATCCTATAAAGGTTTCCATTGTCATCATATGAATTATTATGCCCATCTTCAAAAACAACTTTTGGATAACCGGTCGACTCTCCCTTGACTTCATTCAGGTTTTCTCCGATATCCGAAGAATTGTTAACAGACATCTTATCATCCCAAAACGCTTTTGCGTCTTCTACTGACAAATCAGTTTCAGGTTTAATGTCCCTGTATTGATGATTTTTAAAATCTTCTATTTCCAATCCCTTGATTTCATTCATCAATAAACACCGCCTTTTTCCTGATATACTTCCGTATAGCGTGTAAATACATCTTTATATGACGCATCTCTAATTGACTGTTCATATAATATCAAGCCAATTACAGCATCTATTTGCTCCTCAGAGTATTTTTTTATGCTTGGATTTAAAGCATTAACCGTCATCTGAGTCCACTGATGGATTTCATTACATTTCCGTGAAATACGTATCGCTTCCTCAGCCTTCAGAAAATCATATACTAATAATCTAAAGGATACTTTTCTGCTTTCGCCATTTGACGTAAGGTATTCCATAAAGTCTTTTTTCACGTTGCTGCTCAGCTGGGACTTTAGCACAATTTCCTTAATCTTTATAAAATCATCACGAGTCTCTTTTTTTGCAATTATCTGCTTCATTATGCTTCCAAGAAGCGATTCCGTCGCCAGGTCAATGTTATTATAATATGAAAAATCATTGTCCCTCTGGGCAAAATGATACAGGGATTCATCATGATTGAATCTGTCTACTTTGCAAAGTACCGGCTGTATCCATTCATTCTGATAGACCGCAGCAACCCCCCTGGGAAGTTTTGCCAGTTCCACGATTTGATCATCATTCAGACCTGCAGATTTTCCAACAAGATTTCTGTCACTTTCATCCGGCAGCCGCATGATAATCTTTGTATTTGTATTTCTTATAACGGACATATCCATTAGCCCAGGTGCCTGATCTACAATGACAAATCCCTCACCGTATGTACGCATTTCAGCGATTGCATTTGCAAGCATTTCCACACTTTTCCCCAGAAGATTGGCGCTTTCTGTACTCTGTTCGCTGGAGGTTCTTCTAAGGATATTATGGGCTTCTTCTAATACAGTAAGGTGATTAAGTTCCTGATTCATACCAGACGCACTGGATAATCTGTATTCCTGTATCTTCAGAACAAGCATTCCCATAATCAGTGATTTTGTTTCTGAAGATCCAACGCGGCTTAGATCTATAATGACATTATTGTCAAACAGCTGCTCTTCTGTTAATTCATCTGAAGAAAAAATAAGCCCGTTAATGCCATTAGTTAAGGACTCTAATCTTGTGAGCAATGAACCCTTATAAGCTCCCTTGTTTTCTGCATCATATTCACTCGATTCAATGATAGTTTTAATGTTTTCAGCGACATCCGCAAATGAAGGGTATAAATGTTCGTCATATCGATTTGTTGAACGAACCATATCCCAGCCACAATTAATATAGGATTTCTCTACGGCGGATTTTAAAACAGCCGGCATAGCCGCATACATCGGCCAGCATACATTAAAAATCTCTACCAGTCTGTCCAGATGCTCCAGAACATGAATCTCTTTAGGAAAACTAAATGGGTTAATACGAAGCAACGGCATAATAACAGGGTTTGTCCCATAAACTGACACATCCTTTTGCTTCCCGAAAACGTGCTTGTATTCTCCCTTAGCAGGCTCAATAACCAGGAATTTTATCCCTTTTTTCCTTGCTTTACGGATAATCTGGTAAACCGTATTACTTTTACCAGAGCCTGTACTGCCTGTTATAAATGTATGCGAAGCCAGTGACTGGCAAGCCAGTTTTACCTTATTTCTCTCCTCCCTGTTCATATGAAAAATACTTCCCAACTCGATAACGGGGGCATCCTTGAAAGAATCGTCATAGCTTACAACATTCCTTCCAAATTCCGCGCATTCCAAAATTGGCAATCCGGCTATAGCTTTCTGAGGAAAGTTCAGGGAATATGCCAGTTCTTTTCCGGACAAGCTGGTAGTGGCAGTAACTACCGTAGGGTACTCATAAAACTCTTTATCTACTTCAACGATACCTGGATTCAGTCCAAACAATGGATGACGCAACATCCGAAGATAATCGCAGATTTCTTTTGTAGTTACTCTTTCTTCATCAACATTTCCACGCCATACATTCACTGCTGATTTGGACATATAAGAGTCTTCGCCAATTGTAAGCGCCAAATATGAATGCGCAACATTGTTCGCCACATTATAATCTTCACTTAATACATAAGCCGCAAAATCCCACATTCCCAGTGCAGAACTTTGTTCCATACGCTTCATTTGGCTTTCCAGAAGATCAAGTGCATGTTTGATATTGTAGTTCGTGAAAGTTTGTGTAATACCCTCATTCTTCCCTATCATAGCCGTAATGGAAGAAGAACGGGCAAAACTGGCTCCAAAGTTCCCGCCGAAACTGACGCTTTTAGAAATTCCTGCTGTAGTTGCTATTGCCTTTGTTACAGCTCTTCCTACTGTATTGGCTACTGCGGTACCGGTAGTTTCCGCAACGGATTTGGAAATAGTATTTGAGACCCCTCTTGAAATCGTTTCAGCTGCTGTTTTACCTATAGACTCTCCGGTACTTCGGTTCCACGTATGATTGTAGTTTGCACTGGACGTAGCAGATACCGATCCGGGAATAGGGCCACCTCCAAGCTGCCCTGTTACAGATTCTCCACCGCCTTTGGAGTCGCTAACCCCACTGGATTCAAAGTTTGACGAGCTTACACCCTTAGAATTTGATTGATTATAGTTTTCTATTTTTGATGTACCTTTCGATTCTTGGGTACTATGTTGCTCAGATATTGATTCTGCGCTCTGATCTGAAATAGCGTCTGACTCCATATTGGAAAAATTCTGTCCATTTTGCACACCTGCACTGGCGCCAATATTTACACCGGCTGTGGCGGAAGCTCCAATTGATTTGTTCTCAGTAAAATGGTAATCGGTCTGCCATGAGGCATACGGAACCAGACCGGAATAAAACTCACCTAATCTGAGTTTTCTCTCTTCAATATCATTTATTGGAGTTGCTAATAATATAATTGTATATTCCTTCTTTTTTGATTCTGGAACAATTCCATCCAGCAGTTTCTCAATAGTTTGGCTGACAAACTTCTCTGATTTTTCGGTAGGTATATTAGACGCGCTTGCAATAGAATATACTCTGTCATTTTCAAAGCAGGGAACAATTCCTGAATCTGTATCACCCAATTCACTTCCAGGAAAGTTTCCTTTGACAGCCTCAATCAATCTGTCTTTGTATAATTCCACTGTAGTGTTGTTATCATCATTATCTGTATTTACGACTGCTAAATAGACATTTGTTTTCTTCTGGGTTCGATTAAAAATGAGCGCAATATTACATCGCTCGTTCGACAGAACAGCATATACATTTACTAGCTTTTCAAGACTGTTTTCTTTTTTATCTGAAACCCATTTTGTAATATTGAAAAAGCGAATATTATGCTCAGCATCGAACGGATTCTCATACACTTTATCCTGGCTTATGGGCAAATATAAAGTTTTTATTTGAGGGAGAAATGCATTGAATATTTCAATGCTGCTTGCAGCCATCAGTCGCTCTGTTTGAGCACGTGCCACTGTATCATCTGGATCAGGCATTTCCAATAGATACTTCTCACGACCTATTTGGACTTCTTCTAACTGTACTGGAGATAAAACCGAAAGCTTTGATAATTTATCACCTGCTTTTGCAGCTAATGTATTAAAGATACCCATTATTTCCAACCTTCAAAAACTCAAACTTCAGAAACATCACTATCATCTTTCCATGCTATCATTTCATTAATTGCTGTAAGCGCATCACTGATAGCTTTCTTCTGCTCAGCCAATTCAATAATTCTATCCGAATCATCTCTGATCATATCAGCAAGATCTCTTAAGTTAGGATTATATTCTGTTATATTCAACTCAATCAGTGAACAAAGAGACTGCTCCCATGTTTGAAAACAGGAAAAACAATCCTTATTGATATCGTATGCCATATTATAAATATTGCTGTTGATTTTCCGATTATATGAATACGTCAGTCGTTTTATATCGAGTTTCTCTGTATCTCCCAGATTGTAGCCGAGTATATTCCCTCTGAGATATTTTTTCTTAATAAAAATATCATCCTCATCATCTTTTAATTCAAGAGGTTCATAATTAAGAATAATGCTAGATATTTCATCCCGTTGAGAAGTCGATAAAGCTTCTGATCCTGCAACAACTGTTACCAGCTGATCTCTTAATGTCTGCGCCTTCTCCCGCCAGTATAAACTTAGTTCATCGTTGACAAGAACATGGGCGCTCACCATGTTATCGCGGTACTTTTTATTAACGAATTCAATCACCCGGTCAGAAGTCTTTCTTTCGATATTTTTATTTGTTTCATCTCTGGATTTTCTTGTATTTTGAAAATCCTGAACATCCTGAACCAACTCTTCCTTCATTTCTTTAAGGTTAATCTCATTTCCATTAAAGAAATCAATAAACAAATTTCCTCCATTTTTGATCGCACTATTCAGCAAATGCACCCATGACTGTTTATGAGCATCCTGCTGTTCAGAGAAATTCTCTTCTTCTGAATATTCCGTTCTGATTTCCTCATCAAATAGATTCACTTCTTCAATACTCAAAGTATAATCATTATTTTTATCAAGAAAATCTTTAATATGTGTCTTTGATGTTTTTTTATACTCCCGCTCTGATACATCAGCCTGATTTTTCAGTTCATCTATCAGTTCTTTTTTTACCCCCTCCAATTCTCTGTTTCTGGCATCTCGCGCTCTTTCCAGACGTTCTGTTCTTTGTTCAATACGCGCATTTGTTTCACCAATTACCTGGTTAAGGAACAAATATACCATCTGACATTTATTATATGCTGAATATTTGCTGGCAAAGATTTCCATCGACAGTTCTATACAAAACAGTCCACTGTTAGCATAAATAACGTCTTCATAGGCTTCAGAACACATACTCGCTTTTGTTTTCAGCTGTTCAGGCATGATATTGTATTTATATAGAGACATATAGTCCATGTCCTTAGGATCAGAATACACTGCCTGATTAGTGCGAAATGTTTTTCTGTAGAATTTATCAGAAAGCCTGCCTTCATTCTTAGCCCCAAGACCCATGATGGAAGAGACAAAGAATATCCCCGCAGAGTACATTTTTTCTACTGCCGTATACTCCAGTATCTGTTGTATTTGGTTACTTGAAAAGCCATGTTCAGGAAGATCTGATCCATCCGCTTTATTTAGAACGATCATCGTAAAGCGTTTATCTAACGCTTTAATTTCTAATACCTGATCACATAATTCTGCATTGTCATTTGTATCAAGTGACTCATATGTAGATATCCAAACCGGAATGCCATTTGAGAATCCTTTAAGTGCTTCCGCAAGAACTTTGCTGTGATCAACGTTGGAGGCAGAATTTGATCCGGGTGTGTCAAAAATAACATATGAGTTACCTGACTGACCTAAAATACCTTTTTTTGAGAAAGGGAACTCAAGATCAATAACAGTACCAACTTCTGTACCATTATTATCTTTTCTGTCTATCCCATTTATTATTGTTAGCGTCGCATTTACATGTGAAGCCAAATTGTGAGCAGGACAATCATCTATTGCTAATTTTACTTTTTCAAGAAGTGGACTGTCTCCGTCACCTTTTAAAATCCTATACTTCTCACTCTCAAATAACAGATCAATTTCCGTACTTAGATAATCAAAACGAATTCTTGCATAGTCAGGTTGTGCTGAATTTGAAATCTTGTAAATTTTAGCAGTTACCGGATCGCCGCCACTTGGAAGAACTTCGCTGCCGATTAGCGCATTTATAAATGTAGATTTGCCTGAGCTATAATTACCAAACACACAGATCGGTACAATATCTTTAAGTGCGTCTGATACCTTATGTAAATCTTCCATGCTACTGGTATCATCACGAATAATCTTCGAGATTATAGGCTCAACCTTTTCGAATGTTTCCCGGGCTTCATTCCTGATAAACCGGGCATTTTCCAAATATCTGGAGGACTGACTTGTGTTAATATTTTCATTTGAATATTCAGTATTACATACATCCTGTAACTCTTTATATTCGTCATTTGTCCCTTCAAAAACGATATCGATCGACTCATTTCTGGCACGATATTCCTTAATAACGATGTCCATTATTTCCTTTATTTTGAAAGGAAGAAATGCTCGCTCAGATTCATCTTCTCTTAATCTACTGAGCTGATTTTTCTCTCTAATATCTTCCCAACAGTTTGAACTTTCATCAAATATGTAATATGAAATCTCTCTGTTATACGGATTGCTGACAATCTTAATTCTGGACATCTTGTCTCTCCCATTCTGTAAGTACTAAACTAAGTGAGTATACTTATTGATTAAGTGTTGTTTCTATATACAGCCTGTAGATTCTAATTTCAATAAAGAGCTGTTGCAATGTTTTGTGCTTTGTCTACATTTTATTGCATTTATCATAATCTTATCAATATGCTGCGGTAATAATAATTATCGTCTCAGCAATCTAAAAAAAGGCTTTCACGGCCACGACCACCCAAACAGTTGATTATCATCAAAAATAAGGTCCCCTTGCTAATCTTGACTTGCTCCCATATATACAAAAATAGTTTCCAGAAGTTCGTCAAATTATTTCATCTTCATCCGTGAATCTCTATCTTTCATATCTATTCGAACAATACAAAAGAGATTTTGGAATGCAATTGTATAATAATGCCGAAAAAAACTCGTAGTGCCTTAATTCTTATGAATTCCCCATATACTTGTTTATTATCAATTATCTAATTTCGTATCCATCTCAGCTACTATGTATGGCACTTTTATCGTTGACAGGTCTTCTATCATTATATCTCTGTCGCCTTATTATTTGGTCTGCACATTGCAGCATTTTTTGGCACTACATTAGCAACTGACATCTGCCGATTGCCTTGAATCTCAATATCTTCATATCTGCGATGACGGAATCCTTACCCTTAATGAGCTTTTTTAATGCTCTGACAAAGAATCTCTTTATCTCATCTTCAAATAAACTTGGCGTACCGCACTTCTGCTTCCCGATTAGAAAGTCTATCTTCTCTCATCATAATTTATTCATATCACAATAATTCTTAATTCGATCATTCCGCTTATTCAGAAAATCAAATTCCTTTTCAATAAACATAAAATACTCATCAATCGTCTTTGGAAGTCCACTTTCTTGAAAGTATCCATCTCCGCACCAAATGATAACTTTAGAATAATCATCAGCAACCGCATCCTGCAAAAAGAAAAAATCAACATATCCCTTGAAATCCACGAACAAATCATAGAATTTGCAATCCGCTTTTATGGTTTCATAAAGAGGACTGGTTTGGCCGTTATAGTATCTTCTTATACATTCCAATGTCAGATCCCACCTGTCCGAAATGTAAAGATTAGTCCCTCTGTTTTGGTTCATACTTGACAGATGTTTTGGAAATATAATCATCCCGCCAATGGTATAGAATTTTCTTATGAGATCTTCATAGTAACTTTTATAGTCCCCGACTTTCTTCTTCACCTGATCGATCATATACTTATATTTCTTATATCTGAAGGTGGCAGTAATTGAGTCGCTTCCAAACCGGAAATCTTTCCAGGTTAAATAATACGATCCGCTCCCTGCTCGAAGGTCCATTACCTCACCATTCGGCAGCAGTTTGCTCCAGAGCTCTTTGTGGTATTTTTGTAATGTCGGACTGGCATTATCCGGGTCTGAGCCTCCTGATCCCAGGCCTGCATTCCTTTCCCAAAAACCATCCCAGTATCCAGGTGAATCAGTTGTAAAATCGAATCTTGTATCAATCATCATCGTATTCTTTCATACAACGCAAAAGTAATCCTGCCGAAAAAATACTGCAGTCTATAAGACTATCAATCTTTCCAATTAGGACAACATCTGACCTTATATTTACAAATATGGTTATTTCGATTATTATGGCACAATTCCTCAATCAACTCCACCCTACTCATGAATATAACATTCCCCCCAATTCTTACTAAAAATCTGTAGTACAATAAAAACACAACATCCATCTCTAACCTGCTGCTATTATAGGATTATTATAGATTTCACACTGGGAGACGCTATGGCTGAATACACAGAACATCTAGAAAACCTCGGTAACGATATCGATCCCTTCGACGGAGACCCCAAGGATTTTGCCGACCAGTTAATGGCCGTCGCCGCACAGTTCCGTTCCTTCGATGAGGCAATCTCCCTGTTCATAACCGAACATGGATATGAAGGTGATTTGGAAGACACTGGCCGCAAAATCTCTTTTATAGAAGACAGGTTTAACGCAGAGAACGTCCCGGTACCCAGAAATATCAGGAAATGGTTCACCGATAAAATATCCATTGAAAAGGATCCTACCGGCTACCAGTTCTGCTTTGTCTTTCATCTGGATATAGACGAATCAAATGATTTCTTCCGCCGTGTCTGTCTCGAAAGGGGCTTTGACTGCCACTCTGTCAGAGAAGCGGTCTATTATTACTGCCTGAAGAATCGTATCCCTTACCGGGAAGCCATGACCATTTTGGATAGAGCAGCCGCCTCTTTTTCTCAGGAGGCGGTCAGTGTGAACGCCGAAATTCCATATACTTCTATCATAAGGACTGAGATAGACAGGATGAATTCTGTTGAGGATCTTATATCTTACATAACAGACAACCGCTATATCTTTGCCGTCAGCAAAGTCACTTCAACAGAACAGGTCAGAGCGCTTTGGAACGATATCTCCTCTCCCGGCGGACTTGCGGATCAGGAGCTGGAGAACCATTTTTTTGATTATATGGATGACAGTTCTGCCGGACAGAAAAAGGGCAGAAAGCGATCCACCTGGGAAATCTACAAGCAAATTCTGGGATTATCCGGTGAAAAGATACCTGCCATCGAGAAAAACAGATCCATCAA
>OCTX011696455.1_pt1 | contig 10658 bp, 10 predicted proteins | sample 1539691 | NCBI WGS metagenome assembly OCTX01 (sample SAMN02144231, study PRJEB22623) | gut metagenome | biome: sheep rumen | host: Ovis aries | place: New Zealand | reverse complement strand
AAATCTTATTGCCGGACTTGCCAGCGGCATTTCACAGGCTGTCGGGGAAGCTGTTGCGGCAGCTCGGAACGCGGCAGCGTCTGTTATTGGCGCGGCGAAGGGTATCCTCGGCATTCATTCACCGTCAACTGTCTTTCGGGATGAAGTTGGCTACATGATGATGCTCGGACTGGCCGAAGGCATAGAGGACAATACAAAGCCTGTGACAGATGCGATTGATAACATCAGTACAATGGCTGTCAAGGGAGTCGATACAAACCTTGGCGTAAATGCGTCTCTTGGCATATCTACAGACGCTGCAGCAACGAGCCAACTCACACAGTTAATCGGCATTGTTTCCGCGTTGTCCTCGCAAATCAATAATCTCCGCATTTATCTTGACGGAGATACTCTTGTCGGCAGCATTACTGATCGTATGAACAGCGCTCTCGGCATGCGCTCCACGATGGACGAAAGGGGACTTGCATAATGCTCTATGGCGTTATAATCAACGGCATAAATACGCTCGATGAATACGGTCTCCTCCTTTGTGCGGATCTGAAGATCAGCGAGCCAAAGCTCAAGGAAAAACGCATTGATATCCCAGGCGGGGACGGCTCATTGAATATGAGTTATGCCCCGCAGGGGATTGCTGTTTATTACGACCGTGAAATCACATTCACGCTCTTCAAGTCCATGGGCGAAGAGGAGCGGGACGAGCTCGTCACAACGCTGCGCAATGCCTGGCATGGTTTAGAAGTAGATCTCATTCTTCCAAACGACACCAGGCATTATTGGCACGGCGTTATTTCTTTCGGGGATATCAGTGACTATAATGCCGGGAAAATCCCTGTAAAAATGACTGCCGAGCCGTATAAGCTCAAAACCATGCTCACAAGCGTCACACAGCAGGGCGAGGGCACAATCACGCTCACGAATGAGCGGCGCCCGGCTGTGCCTACAATTTCGGCTACAGGCTCTTTAACGCTCGCATGGAGCGGGAACAGCGTAGCAATCGACGCCGGCGAGCAGATGATTCCCCAACTTGTTCTTTTGCAGGGAAATACGGAAATAACCGTCACCGGCTCGGCGACGGTTACTTTCACTTATCGGGAGGGAAGCCTATGAGCGCGTGGTCTGTCACTTGCGGCGGGGATCTTCTTTACGATCCCCGCCTTGATGCGTATAAGCTGCCGACGCTGCGCTTGAGCATGGAGTTGAACAAGGCCGATAGCCTTACATTCGACATCTATCCGCAGCATCCCAACTTCGCAAGCGTAAAAAAGCTCAAGCCGACGATCACGGTCATGAACGGCGACAGAATCATGTCAAAAAGCCGTGCCCTGGACGATGATATCGGCTGGGAAAACGGGAAGCATATCATTACAGAGGGGCCGCTGGCGTGGTTGAACGACAGCATTCAGCGCCCGTTTTCTTTCCCGGTAGACCCCGCGCACGCTACTCCTGCTGATTACTTCACTTTTCTGATCCAGCGCCACAATGAGCAAGAGCCCGCTGATCGGCAGTTTGCGGTTGGAACGATTACCGTGACAGACCCGAATGGGTATATTGCGCGGTCGGACACGGAGTATAGCAAGACATGGAAGCTGCTCAAGGAGGGGCTTCTCGACACAGTTGGAGGATACATCGTGCCGCGCTATTCGGGAGACATCATCTATCTCGACTACCTCGCGGACTTCGATGTACAGGCAAACCAGCCCGTCCAATTCGGCCTGAATATGCTGTCGCTCAAAACCACCCGGAAAGGGAAGGACATAGCGACGGCAATTCTTCCTCTCGGGGCAAGAAACGAGGAAACCGAGGAGCGGCTGACTATTTCCGACCTACCCGACAGCGAGACAGACGATATCTGCAAAGAGGGGGATATCGTTTATTCGAAAACTGCCGAGGCACTGTATGGTGCGAGAATTATCCGTCGAGAGATTTGGAATGATGTAACCATAGCCTCAAACCTCCTCACAAAATCGCGTGCGCGTCTGGCAGAAGTCCGGCAGATGCCATCTCAAGTGACGCTGACCGCCGCCGACCTCTCTGCTGCCGGGTACGATTTCGCCACGTTCTCTATCGGCACATATGTCGAGGTCGTTGACGATGTTCACGCGGAGGCACACGGCCTGTTGGCGCGATACCTCGTGCGGAAGATCACCTACGATTTGCTTAACCCGGAGAACAATACGCTGACGCTCGGCGCTACGACCTACAGCATGACCGAGAGCAATCAGCGCCAGATTGCCAATGCCATGCAGACGGTCGAGGCTAATGTAACAAAGGAAACTGCAAGGGCTGTTCGTGAACTTGAAGTCCGAAATCAAAGCGCGATTGAGCAGAGTGAGCAGAACATTCGCCTGACCGTCAGCGAAAACTACTATACGAAAGGCGAAACTGATGGGCTTGTATCGTCTGTTTCAACATCTCTTGAACAGACCGCGCAGGGCTGGACGTACAACTTCAACGTGCTTCAGCAAGACCTTGACGATGTGGCGGCAAATGCAGATGCTCGATTCACGGCTTTGCAAAATTATATCCAGTTGTCGGGCGGCACAATCACGCTGGGTGAGGTCGGGAACCCCATCACACTGAAAGTCGAGAATGACCGCATAGGCATCTACATCAACGGCGTTGCCGTTACATACTGGACAGCAAACACGTTCCAGCTGCCTGTTGAGGTGGTCATTCCAGTTGGCGGCAGATTGACGCTTGGTCAATTTGCGTTTATCCCCCGGTCAAACGGGTCGTTGGATTTCACTTGGGTAGGAGGCTGATAGATGGGAAGCGTAGTATTTTCTGATTCGTATTCGACTTCGATTGCCGGGTATGCAACATACGATATACGCATCAGCTATTCAGAAAGCTATAGCATCTCCACGAACAAAAGCACCATCGAGATAACGGATGTTGAACTGCGGAAGCAGGGAAATGGTGTCAACTGGGGTTCGCTCCCGTTCTTTGGCGATATCAAGGTAAACGGCACAACGCTTATCTCAATGAGCGGCGGCTCGTCTGTACGCGTCAGCCTGTCTGGTGATGGCTACTGCTCCGTCGCAATTCCTTCATCTGGATCGGTTGACGTGTCGCACAATTCAGACGGCACAGGCTCGTTCACGATGCAGCTTGTCGGCGGATTCAGTTACAGCGGCGACGATTACTTTTGCGCTCTATATCAGGGATCACCGTCTCAGCCCTTTGGCGTGGCAGAAACGAGCAAAAGTGTTTCGCTTACTACTCGTCCCCGCGCATCTTCTGTCAGCGTTTCCAATGGCTATTTTGGCTCGAACGTGCCCATAACAATTTCGCGTCACGCGTCCTCGTTTACGCACACAGTCAAAGTCTCTTGCGCTGGGTATTCTCAAACGCTGATGACCAAAGGGTCAACATATCCAACCGTAAACTGGACTCCGGCTGTTGCGACCTACGCGCCGAGGATAACCACGGCAATGAGAGCGAGGGCGACCGTCACCTGTGAAACGTACAGTGGATCGACGCTCGTCGGTACTTCTACAGCGACCTGCACGCTGACACTCCGCGCAGCCGATGTTGCTCCGGCTGTTTCCATTGCAACGGCAGACCCGCAGGGGTATCTCTCGACTTATGGTCGATATGTAAAGAGCAAATCGAAGATCAAGGTCACGCTTACAAACACGCTGCGGTATGGCGCGACGCTTGCTCTGACACAGATCACGGCAAACGGGGCGACCTATAACAGCAGCCCGGCCACGACAGGCGTGATCGCCTCTGCCAGTAACACAAGCGTCACGGCGAAAATCACCGACAGCCGAGGCCAAACTGCAACAGCGTCCGCAACTATTGCGATCTATGATTACACCTCTCCGCAGATCAACAGTTTTTCCGTTCACAGATGCAACAGCGACGGCACGCTTAACAACAGCGGCGCGTATATGCGCGTGGATTACAAGGTCACTGTTACTGCTCTCGGGAACAATAACAGTAAAACCCTTACGCTTAAGTATAAAAAAGTCAGCGCGTCAAGCTACACCTCCCAAGCCATTACGCTATCAGCCTACACTCAGACCGGGGAAGTTCATAACATCACTGCTGATGTTAATAGCTCGTACAATGTCCAGCTGGTGCTGTCTGATGATTTTACCTCGACAACATCGGCGCTTACGCTCCCTACGGCTTCAACGCGAATAAACTGGAAGTCGAGGGAGAACGGTGGCATTGCATTCGGCAAGGTCAGCGAGTACGACAAGACGCTCGAGATCGCGGATGACTGGTATCTGCGCTATAACAACTACATCCCGCTGAACAATGTTGTGAACAAGATTCCAGCGAATGCGGACTTGAACGATTATGATCTGCCGGGTGTGCATGCTATCGAAAGCAATAGCACAGCGGCAACAATAGCCAATATGCCGCAACAGACCGCTGGAACACTTCGCGTCTTTTCCAGCGCGGGCTCAAATATAAAAACCAGTTCCACTTGGAAACATCTCATACAGGAATATATCACCTTTACAGGAGTGAAATATCAGCGTTCAGGAGGCAGCGGAAGCGGCACGGCAGTAACTTGGGATGCTTGGCAAACTATCTATACATCCGCAGACTTTAAAAGTGGTTCAAACTATTGCAAAATGCCGGACGGAACGCTGATTCAATGGGGAGAAGCTACTATTCCGTCGGGGTCAGCAAAAACAACTGTCACCTTCCCGCTTGCATTTGTTAATGTGAATTATGCAATCCTCGCTATGGGTGTATATACTTTTACGCGAGATATCAGCTTTGTATATGCCGCTCAAACAGCAACAACGATTAATATCTGGCACGGTTCGGCAGACTTGTCACATAACGTATATTTTAAATGGCTCACAATAGGCCGCTGGAAATAAGGAGGTAGCATGACAAGAAATGAAGCGATAAGCAAACTTCTCACCTGGGCGAACGCCCAGATCGGCACGGCCGAGAGCGGCGACAACTGGAACAAGTACGCGCAGAACATGGCTGCCGCCTATGGCTGGAACGTGCAGAATCAGCCGTGGTGCGACGTGTTCGTGGACGCAGGCTTTGTGGAGTGCTTCGGGCTGGAGAACGCCAGTAAGATGACCTACCAGCCCATCGGCGGCTTCTCCGCGGCTTGCCGGTACTCTGCAGCTTATTTTGCCGTGCAGGGTGCGCTTGTGCAGAACCCGGAGCCGGGTGACCAGATCTTTTTCAGAGACGCCGAGGGTGTGATCAACCACACCGGCATCGTGGTCTCCGCAAACGGCGGCATCGTCCGCACCATCGAGGGCAACAGCGGAGACGCTGTGCGGAGCAATGCCTACGGCATCGGCGCTTCCGTCATTGCCGGGTATGGCCGCCCGAACTGGTCTGTCGTGGCTGGTGAGGATAGCAATGTCCCTACCACGGATGTGACCGGCAACAATGTCGGGGACAAAACAGACATCAGCAACGCCACCGTCCTTGCCACCTACACCGTCCAGCCCGGCGACACGCTCTACGGCATCGCGGCAAAGACCGGCGTACCCTTTGATGAAATCGTGCGGATCAACAAGATCAAGAATCCGAACATCATCCACGTGGGCGAGGTGTTCAAGCTGCGCGGAGAACAAGAAGAGACGGAAGAGCCAGCGGAGACCCCTCCGGCGGATTTGACCGACGTCGCAAACCGCGTCATACGCGGAGAGTTTGGCAACGGCGTTACCCGGACGATCCTTCTCAAACGGCAGGGGTATGACCCCGACGAGGTTCAGAAAATCGTCAATAAAATTTTACTTGGCGGTTGACCGCCCGGAGGTGAAATGAATGGCATACGTTATCATCGAATTGCAAACCGACGAGAACGGCAACACCGCGACGCCGCCTCTCAAAACCGAGAAAGAGCACGATCAAGCTCGAAGCGTCTTCCACCAGACTGCCTCTTCTGCGGCTATTTCATCTGTTCCGATCCACACCGTACTGTGGCTTACGGAAACAGGTGAACAGCTCGACAAAGAGGTTTGCGTACATCAGAAAAAGGAAGAGGAAAAAACAGCCTAAAGAAACATACAATTTTTTATGGAGGTATCATCATGAATGCACCCGATAAAGTAACAGAAATCAAAGCAGCCATCACGCTAGTCTTCACCTTTCTCACTGGCCTTTGGGGATGGACAGGATGGGCGATCGCGGTCTTTATCGTGGCCATGTTCGCGGATTACATCACCGGCACGCTCGCAGCCAGGGCGAACAACGAGTGGTCAAGCGCCATCGCGCGGAAAGGCCTTTGGCACAAGCTTGGAGAAATTGCCGCGCTGCTTGTTGCCGCACTATGTGATATTGCTGTCCAAGTGATTATGCACAGCGCAGCGGCGCCAATTCTCAGCAATTTTCAGTATAAGCATTACATTACTCTTATTGTGGCAATCTGGTACACATTTACAGAACTGGGAAGTATAATTGAAAATGCTGGCAGGCTCGGCGCACCCATCCCGGAAGGGCTGAAAAAGGGAATTGTAATGCTCAAAGCAAAAGCGGACGAACCGCCCGATACGCTCGAAAAATAAAAATACATTACATAAAAAAGCCTTGGAATTCCAAGGCTTTTTCCTATATTACCGTTTTTTACAATCCGGAGGACCGGACGGCGAACTTGGTGCTTCCATGCGCTATCTCAGCCAGCGCTTTTCCATGCCTTATCCGGAATTGAAGGGATTGCTGACGGATATCGGTACAGAAGAGCTTGGACATCTGGAAATGGTCGGAACGATCCTCTATCAGCTTACACGCGACATGACGCCGGAGGAGATCAAAAAGGCCGGCTTCGACCTTTATTTTGTCGATCACACGTCCGGCGTATATCCGACCTCGGCCTCCGGCACACCGTGGACGGCAGCCTATATCGGCGTTAAGGGAGATGTAATCGCGGACCTGAACGAAGATATGGGAGCCGAGCAGAAAGCGCGAGTGACCTACGATAACATTCTGCGCTTGAGCGATGATCCGGATGTGAATAATGTCATTAAATATCTTCGAGAACGGGAAATCGTTCATTATCAGCGTTTCGGCGAAGCTTTGCGGCGCACGCTCGACAGGCTGGATGAAAAAAACGTCTACGCGCTCAACCCCTCATTCCAATAAAAAGAAATGGGCTGTATAGGATACAGCCCATTTCTTGCTTATAATGCGGTCTTATTTGTTTTCGGCTTTCTTTGCCTTGACCTGCTCCGCAATTTCATGGACACGTTCATCGGTCAGCGTAAATCTCTTCTTGAAATAGAAGATGGCGACCGTAAGTCCGATCACGGGAATGATCGTCATGGTCATGCGCAAACCGGCCTTGCTTGCCGCGGAAACACCGAGAGACCAGTCAACAAGCTTGTCCGCTTCCGAGACTTCGGTACCAGCCTGCAGGTGATTGATGCTCAGACAGATGGAAGCGACCAGCGCGGCAACGCCGGAGGCGAGCTTAACAACAAAGGTCTGCATGGAGAAAATGACGCTTTCATCACGGCGATTGTTTTTCAGCTCGCCGTAGTCGACTGTGTTCGCAAGAAATACAGTTGTAATAACGGTCAGCATGCCGTTGGCAGCAAAAATGAAGAACGCAGGGATGAAGAGAAGAAAGACGCTGCTCATGCTGGTAAAGGCCAGAATCAACAACACGGCATAGCCGATGATCGCCATGGCAAGGCAAATGTAAAAGATCTGAAGAGAGGTATATTTCTTACGCAGGAGGGGATAGAAGGCCATCATGGAGAGAACCTGGATCGCACCGCCGAACATGTTGAAAAGAACATAGGCGTCGTTCCATCCCGTTGTTCCAAAGTCATACTTGAAGAAGTAAATCACAAGATTCGATGTAATGTAGATCGAGCAGTTGATCAAAACGATCGCAATTGTAACGGTCATCGCCTGATCGTTTTGGATCAGCGCCTTGAACATCTGGCCGACAGAGACGGTCTCCATCTCGGCGGTAGACTTCTCCTTAACATTCACGCAGGTCAGAACGGTGAAGAGGATAAAGAAGAAAGCGATCACGATCGAGAAATACTTGAATCCGACGATTTCGATCATCTTTGCTCCCGCTTCGGAGCCTGCAAACATGTTGCCAAGCATCGGGACAAGCATCATCGTAAAGACCGTGACGATCGCACTGCCGACACCGGCGCTGGTGCGGGCAATGGTCGTAAGTCCTTCTCGTTCTTTTCCGCCCTCGGTAAAGGCAGGGATCATGGACCAGTAGGGGATATCCATCATTGTATAGGTGACGCCCCAAAGGATATAGGTCACGGCAGCATAGGCGACAAGACCGGATGCGTCAAGCTTCGGAGGAGCGGCAAACATCAGGACCAGCACAACGGCATTCGTCAGCGTACCGATCAGAAGCCAGGGACGAAATTTACCCCAACGCGTCCTGGTTTTCGCGACAATCACACCCATAATGGGATCGTTGAAGGCATCGAATACACGTGCAGCCATCAGAATAATGCCCATCGCGATGGCATTGACGCCGAGCAGATCCTGAAAATAGTAGAGAACGTAACTGGCGGAAAGCATGTAGACCATATCTTTTCCGACCGCGCCAAGTGCATAGGAGATTTTCGACTTCAACGGGAGACTTTGTTTCTGTTCCATATTAAAGCTCACTTTCCTGTTATTTTCCGGGACAATGTAACAGTATAGCGTAACTACCCCTTTTTTTCAATCGTATGAGAAGATTTCTTTACAACGAACGAATATATACGATATTACTGACAAGACTTCCGCTATGATGCCGGATATAAGAGAGATATTCCTGCCTGTCAATATAATACTCTCGACCCCATGAGGAGATCCGGAAGTGGGTATCGTCCATGCCGGTAACGGTTACATAGTGTGATTTGATCGAGCAGGCGCGTTTCATTTCGCCATATGAAATCTGCACATAAAAGTTAAGTTCATTTTTTTGCCAAAACAGTGGAAAGTTAGGCCCAATGGAGAGAATCACCGGAATGTCACGCGAGAGCATATCCGCGATCCGCTCTGCTAAATGACGGCTTCCCGCGCCCCAGCTTGCACGAAAAGGAAAGTGATACCTGCGAAAAAACACATTCAGTCCGGCAGCGAGCATCAGGCCGTTGATCCCAAGTTTTGGAATGATTGGGAAAAAACGGCGAGAGAGAGACCTTGCCAATTCGTCGTATTCTTTTTCATCAATGCTTCCATCGTCAAGGGCGGCGGAAAACATTTCACACCGGCTTCCCAAATGGACCCTGTTAAGATACAGCAGCAGATCTAAAGCAGCGATCACGCCGCAGCCGACCTCGCGCATTGTTTTGGAGGCCGAATACATTTGACTGCCGCCAAATGTCCTCGTCTGTCCTTTTCGTACAGAAATATAGGCGTGTCTAATCTGCATCATGGTTTTGTCCTTCTTTTTTGATGGTACACCGAATCTACTGTTTCTATTGACAACATTACCATAAACTTTTTCTTTCGGAAAGAGGCAAAATGCTCTTTTGAGGACAGGAAAATTTTTGAAGTATCTCTTGTCTTCTTGATGAACGCTTGCTATAATATAAAAAAACAGATTATCTGTCGGTAAACATATGGCATTATCCATCAAGGAGAATATAAAATGAGCAAAAGAGAACATGCAAAGAGACGGGATCGTATCGAATTAACCATTGTCATTTTGATTTTTGTTATTCTACTGCTGATTATTGGATTCCTTCTCTACCGCATCATGCATTCCAATGTCACCGCGCCGAGCATTCTTCCCACCGCTGCTCCTGCTGCCCAAACCGTTACAGAAGTAACGCCGAGTCCCGTTTCTACGCCGGAACCCACGCCAGAATCCACGCCGGAGCCGACCCCGGAACCCACGCCGGAGCCGACCCCCGAGCCTGAGCCTACTCCCGAACCTACTCCCGATCCCGCACAGTATATCAATATTGCAACGTCAAAGACGATAACAATCACAAAACAGCCGGGCGGAGAATCCCTTCGTGCCGGTAACAACGTGGTTTTTGTCGCTCACGCGACGAATGCCGTTTCCAGGGAATGGCGTTTTGTCTCGCCGGATTACGATCGCGAGATCGTGTGGAACGAGCAGGAAATCAAAGCCGAATTCCCCGGTATAAACTGCACGGACGGAGATCAGGATACCTTCATCATCTACAGCGTTCCGAAAGAACTGGATGGGTGGTATGCCGTATGTCTGTATACTGACAATGCTGGCGGAAAACTTGCAACCGAAGGAGCAAAGGTGAATGTTACAGCTCCCTGAAGCCGGTGAAATACCCGATTTTCCATAGGCGCTGCCGGAACCATTTCATTCATATTGTTTTTAACAGAGACGACAGGCCGAAAAGACCTGTCGTCTCTTTCTTCCTTTGCCCCTTATCTTTTTCTGATGACAAGCAGGTCGAAAAGTGTTATGATATAGAAGATAGATTATAAAGGATGGATGGATTTGGTTTTCAGCTCTGCAATATTCCTTTTTGTTTTTTTGCCGGCGGTGTTTATTCTCTACCGGCTTGTTCCGTCGCGCACAGGGAAAAATGTGCTGCTGGCTGCTTCAAGCATCGTGTTTTATGCGTTCGGGCAGCTTACCTATGTACCGCTTTTCCTTACATCGATTCTGATCAACTATGTTTCCGGTATCCTTTTGGCGCATTCTCGCAAATACAGGCGTCTCATTCTTGCGCTGTCTGTTTTCCTGAATATCGGGATTCTGG
>OCTX011702702.1_pt1 | contig 10663 bp, 10 predicted proteins | sample 1539691 | NCBI WGS metagenome assembly OCTX01 (sample SAMN02144231, study PRJEB22623) | gut metagenome | biome: sheep rumen | host: Ovis aries | place: New Zealand | reverse complement strand
GGACAGATTTTCTGGCTGCTCCAGTTTTATAAAACATCAGATCCGTGGGTGAATGACTAAATTCCACATGAGCTGTTGTAAGAGTAAATTTCACTTTTCTTCTTACAGGGGTGGAATTTAAAATTTCAATTTTCACAACAGTTAAACGTCAATTAGCATGTTTAGATTGTTATTTATCTGAGTAAGTTGTAGGATATAAGTAACAGTTTTTTATCAGCTGTTAATTAATTTTAATTAGCATTTGGAAATGTCAGGACTGAAAGAATGCTTGGGGCGGTTCACTGTCATACTGTCAGATTCTGCTCTTTCTTTTTCGGACGGGCATTTAAAGAAATAGCCGCATCCGTGAACAGTCTATTCAGCCTGTCTGAGTACATGTTTTTTTGAAAGGGTAAATAATAAGGTTCATTTCGTCTGCCTGAATAATAGGAATGAACAATAATTATTTTTTGCTGAACCGAAAGTATGATCAATAAAAAGAGGGACGGAGATATTCTTTTTCTCTGCCAGTATTTCTATCCTGAAAAAAACTCGTCCGCAACCTTGCCTTATGATACAGCAAGGTTTTTTGTCGAGCATGGATACAGGGTGGGTGTTTTATGCGGATATCCCAAAGAGTATTTCGAAGGAGAGAAAGCTTCTTATACAGATGAGATACATGGCATAAAGATCAACAGAATTCCCTATATTCAGACAAGGCGTGTCGGGAAAATCGGAAGACTGATCAACAACCTGTCTTTTACTGCCGGCGTGATGTTTCATGCCGGCCTGTTCAAACGCTATCGCTGTATCGTCTGTTATTCAAACCCTCCGATTCTTCCTGCTGTGGCGGCCCGCGCAGCCAGGCGGGAAGGAACAAAACTGGTTTTCGTAGCCTATGATATTTACCCTGAAATAGCCTATGCTTCCACTAACATTAAAAAGTCCGGAATTATGGACAGAGTGATGAGAGGCATTAACCATGTTGTCTATAAGTATTCTGATATGGTTATCGTTCTTTCAGAGGAAATGCGGGACTTTATTCTGAAGAACCGCCCGGAAACAGACAGTGACCGTGTGACAGTGATTCATAACTGGGCTCATGAAGAAAATGAATATCAAGGAGAAGGAACGGCAGCAGACTGGCAGTCTGACACGCTGAAAGTTTCTTACTTCGGCAACATGGGAATCTGCCAGGATATAGACACCATGCTTGAGGCTGCTGCAGGCACTGAAAAGGAGAGCAGAATTCAGTTTGAGATGGTGGGGCATGGAAATAAAAAGGAAGCGGCGGAGCGTTTTATCAGGGAAAAAGGCCTGACCAATATAAAGGTATCGGCTTATACAGTAGGAAAGTCCCTGCGAAAAAAACTTTCTGACAGCGGCTGCCTTGTCGTATCTCTTACCGAGGGAGTCAGGGGCATGTGTGCGCCCAGTAAGTACTACACATATCTCTATGCAGGAAGACCGATTCTTTCTGTAATGGAAAAGGACTCATATATCAGCAGAGAAATCATGGAAGAGGGCATAGGATTTGCTGTTGAGAATGGAGACAGTGACGGCTTTGTCAGTGCTCTTTTCAGGCTTTTAAATGACCCTGAAACAGCCGGGGAAATGGGAAGACGCGCCAGAAAACTGTATGTGAGCAGATACTGCTACGGCAGGGCCATGGAAAAGTATAAGGAAGTAATCGACCGGCTGCTGAATTAAGAGAAAGCGGAACAGATTATGAAAGATAGCTCAATCACGGCGATCATCCTCACAAAGAATGAGGAACGAAATATAAAGCAATGTATCGATTCCATCAGAGACCTGGCTGACAGAATTGTAGTCGTTGATTCAGGGAGCAGCGACAGGACTGTAGAGATTGCCAGGAATCTGGGTGCAGAGATATACCATCATGAGTTCATTCACTATGCGGCACAGTTTAACTGGGCACTGGACAACACGGACATACGAACAAAATGGGTCTACAGGATCGATGCTGATGAAGTGGTGCCTCCGGAATTGTGCGAAGAAATCCGGGTGGAGTGCAGGAAGCACAGCGATGATTCGGTCAATGGATTTCTGATGAAGCACAAGCTTTACTTTCTTGGGAAATACCTGAAGCATGGAGGCGCATATCCTTTCATAAAAATGACAGTCTTCAAACCAGAATTCGGACGGTTCGAAGACAGGGCCATGGGAGAGCACGTTGTGCTTTCCAAGGGCACCTATATTACCCTGAAGAACGACTGCCTTCATCATGACTGCAAGGATCTGACCCAGTTCATAGAAAAGCATAATTCCTATGCCACCAGGGAAGTCTCGGACTATATGAGGGAAAACGACAGCAGTGCCGGACTGTATGACCAGGCCAGACAGAGCAGAAAACTTAGGAACAGCTTTTATTACAGGCTTCCTAAATTTGCCAGGGCCAGACTCTACTACCTATACAGGTATTATATCCGTATGGGGTTTCTTGACGGACAGCAGGGAAAAATTTATGCCATGCTGCAGGCCTATATGTACCGATTCATGGTGGATGCAAAGATTTTCGAATATGAAGTCGAACATAAAAAGGAAAAGAAAGAGTGAGAAATAGGGACGCACAATCAAATATTGCGGGCTATGCAGCGGTTTTTCTTGCGTTAGGAGCTGTCCTTGCATCCAGATTCAGCTTTTCCTTCTCAGCTGAGGAGATGCGTCTTTATGCAGTCCTCCTGCTTGCATATATCTGGATAGGCCTTCTGCTCCTTTTTGCCAGGAGGTGCTACGATCTGTATGTATTCGAGCCTCTCTCATTTGTTACTGCTATTTATGTTGCAGTCTTCATTGTAAAACCTATGATTGATCTGAGAGCCGGTCATATGGTCGAACACGGCATAGATGTTTCGGGAGGCGGCGTAAAGGCTACAGTCATTATGCTGGTCAGCTATACCTGTATCTATATAGGCTATTATCTCAGATACGATTCTTCAGGAAGTATGGCCCTGTCAAATTTGCCGAAGGTCGAAAACGTTACAGAATATGAGCCGGTTTCACTTTATCTTGTGTGGGGTATCAGCTTCGGCCTCTGTCTTCTGTGCATGTTTTCCCAAGGAATGAGCATTCGCTATATCTTTTCTCTTGGCAAGACTGGGGAACTGACTGTATCCGAAGGCAATACCGGACTTCTGTTTCTTTCGAATCTGGTTATGACCATGCTTTCCGCATGGATGCTGATCCTGTTCAGAACGGAAAATGTCTTCGGAAAAATCACAGTGACAGCATTGGAAATCATCTATCTGCTAATGAGAAACTCCCGCTGGCTTATGCTGATTTTCATTCTTGCTCCGGTTACATACTATTATGCGAAGCAAAGAAAGAGGCCTAAAGGCTTATTTCTTGCTCTTATCGGAATTATGGGACTATTCATCTTTGCGTGGATGCAGGCCAACCGGAACATTCTTTCCGCAGGTGGCTCCATACAGGGGTGGGGAAGGGAAGGCCTTACTCTTGTCAAGCTGATGGCTCCATTTGAGAGCGATCTGAATACTTACAGGGCTTTTTTCTCTATGGTAAACCGCTTTCCGAAGGTTTTCTCCTATGTTGGGGGAATCAGCTATGTATATGTTTTTATTCTGTTTGTACCCCGTTTCCTCTGGAAAGGAAAGCCGGATAATCCAATCCGGTCCATTATTGAACATTCTCTGAACGGCAGGGCAAGAATTTCTGGAACAGCTGTATCTAATATCGGTGAGATGTATGCAAACTTCGGCATGGCTGGCTGTTTTGTTCTGATGTTCATACTGGGACGTGTTCTTTCCTGGATGAAGACCTTCTATCAGGGGGACAGTGATGACTGGGTGATCATGTATTCCATTCTGTATCCTCTGCTTTTCCAGTGGATTGCAAGAGGTAATTTCAGCGGTAATTTTTATGTGACGATTTTTACGATTCTGCCCTTTGTCTTCAGGCGTTACCTTATTAAAAGGCCGACCGGGCAGATACGGCGGTATCATTTTCTCTGAGTAGAAAGGCAAAAAATATGCTGCTGAAAGAGGTACAGCTGAATCTTCTGAAGGAGTTCCTGAGAGTATGCGAGATGCTGGATCTTCCCTGCTTTGCGGTCCAGGGAACATTGCTGGGGGCAGTCCGTCACGGGGGGACGATTCCCTGGGACGATGATATCGATGTGGGTATGCTCAGGAAGGACTACGAGGTCTTTCTGAGAAAAGCACCGGCCCTGCTTCCGGATTATTGCTTTCTGCAGACTTTTCATACGGACCCGGAATATTATCACTGTTTTGCAAAACTCAGGGACAGCCGAACTACCTTTATAGAAAAGACAAGCAGGAAACTGAAACGCATGAATCAGGGGATTTTTATAGACATCTTTCCTTTTGATTATTATCCGGAAAATGTTTTTTCGGCCCTCCTCTTTGACTTCAGGAAGACAGTACTGAGATACAGACTGAGGAGCCAGTTCTATATTCCTCAGGATAATGAACCAGGTTTTACAAACATGGTCAAAAGAGCAATGATGAAAGGGGCACGGATCCTCTGCCCGTCAGAAACAGAGGCTCTTAAGAGAAGTGAGAAGCTCTTTACAGATGTTCCTCCGGGACGGTTACTGATCAGTAACGGAAGTCCCTGGGGGAAGCGGGAAATCGTGGAACTGTCCTGGATGCGGAAAACCAGGCCTCATATTTTTGAAGATATCTTTATACCGATTCCCACAGGCAGCGACGCTTACCTGAAGCATGTCTACGGAAGTTATATGGAGCTTCCTCCGGTAAACGAAAGAAAGCCTCATCACTATGCTGTGGTGATCGATCCGGACGTTCCCTATGGGCAGTGGATGAAAAAGCTTGATAAAGAGGAATAAGGCTTGCGCTATTTGTTTATTAATTCTGTCTACGGCGTCAGGAGCACAGGAAAACTGATTGCCCGCCAGTGCAGAGAACTGAAAGAGGAAGGACATGTGTGCGCGGCAGCTTATGGCCGGGAGGCCGCAGACGACGGGCAGGCCCGCCTGATTCGGATCGGAAGTTCCCGTGACTATATGATTCATGCGGGCCTTTCCAGACTGGCGGATTGCCAGGGGAGGCTCTCCCGGGGGGCTACGAGGCGCTTCCTTAAGGAAGCGGAGGTCTTTGATCCGGACGTAATCTGGCTCCACAACCTGCACGGATACTATCTTCAGTATGAGGAGCTCTTTGCCTGGCTGAAGACAAAGCCCCATATCCGGAAATACTGGACGCTGCATGACTGCTGGCCCTTTACCGGCCACTGTGCCTATTTTACCTATGCAGGCTGCGATGCCTGGAAGAGAGTGTGCGGACACTGTCCCCAGAAAAAGGCCTATCCGGCCAGTTATCTTCTGGACCGGTCCAGGGCAAACCTTTCCGCAAAGAAAAAGGCCTTTCAGGGGGTGGAGAATCTGACAGTCATTACCCCTTCACAGTGGCTGGCGGACCTGGTGAGAGTCAGCATTCTCAGAGAATATCCGGTGGAAGTCGTTAGAAATGAGATCGACAGATCGGTCTTTCATCCGGTGGAAAGCAGCTTCCGCCGGGATATGGGACTGAAAGATAAAAAAATCGTCCTGGGCGTGGCAGTAGGATGGGAGGAGACAAAGGGACTTCCGGACATACTGGAACTCAGAAAAATTCTGGATCCCGGCTATACGATCGTGCTGGTAGGAGCTTCGCAGGCTCAGATCCGCTCGTTTCCCCCGGGGATCATAGGTCTTGAACGGGTGAAAAGTCAGAAAGAACTGGCAGAGATTTATTCTGCGGCGGATGTACTGGTCAATCCGACGCATCAGGACAATTTCCCCACTGTGAATCTGGAAGCCCTTGCCTGCGGTACGCCGGTGGTTACCTACAATGTGGGCGGAAGTCCCGAAAGCGCCGGCTTTGATCATGTCGTGGAGGAAGGGAATATAGAACAGCTGCGGGATGAAGTGATTCTGGCAGCAGGTGAAAAATAAGGAGTAAAAGCAGATGAACGGTACAGATAACGGCAACAGCATGCAGAAAGGATATATGCGCAGAACAGATATGCTGTATATGCTGCAGATCGTCTGGAACAGAAAGTTTCTGGTGCTGGCAATCGCTATGGCGTTCGGACTTGCAGCCTTTCTGGTCAATACCTTTCTGATCCGTGCAACTTACAGATCCAGCTTTACTGCTTACGTCAATAACAGAACGGATGCGGCCAGCAGCAATACGGAAGCGCTGACCAGCGGCGATACTTCAGCGGCCCAGTCTCTGACCTATACCTATGCAGAGATTCTGCGGAGCGATCCGATTCTGGAAAAAGCAGCAGAGAAGATCGGCCTGAATTACGAAGGCGTGGACCTGACCAGGATCGTTTCCACCAGTATCGGAGAGAATACCCAGCTGGTCTATGTCTATGTGACGATGGAAGATCCTGTCATGGCAAAGGAATACGCCAGTGCTATTTCGGATATTGCACCGGGATATCTGGAAGAAATTGTGGAAGGCACATCCATGAAGATCGTCTCCAGACCCAAGCTTTCCAGCAGGCAGTATGAGCCGAATGTCCGGAGAAATGTCGCCATTGCAGAGCTGACGGGCCTTCTTGCCGGCATGGCCCTGGTGATTCTTTTGGAGATGATGAATACTGTCATCAGCAGTAAGGAAGAACTGCAGGAACTTTTTGAGATTCCGATCGTGGGAACGATTCCCAATTTCACGGAGGAAAGCGGGCATTCATATTCGGGCGGCTATGGGTATGGCCGTAAAACAAAGTAAAGAAAGATACAGGAGTGGTAATCCCTATGCTGTTCAGAAAAAAGAAAGCAGAAAAGCGGAAAGATAAAGTCAGCAGAGAGAAAACGGTCCTTTCCGATAAGTCTCCCTGGTCGATCCAGGAAGCTTATAAGGTACTTAGGACCAATGTCCTGTTTTCACTTCCTGGGGAAGGCCCCCGGATCATAGCCGTGACCAGTGCCTTTGCCAGTGACGGAAAGACGACCAATGCTGTAAACACTGCCATTTCCATGGGAAAACTCAATAAAAAGGTACTGCTGATCGACTGCGATATGAGAAAACCCAGTGTAGACGGCATGCTGGGGATCCGTGCGGTTCCCGGGCTTTCCGATACTCTGGCAGGCCTCAACAAGATGGAGGAGGCTTTGCAGCACATGGAGGAGTCGGATATTGATGTGATCTCCGCGGGGAGCATTCCTCCGGACCCTACGCTCCTGCTTCAGGGAGGGGAGATGCACAGGCTTCTGAATAAGGCAAAATCCAGCTACGACTATGTGGTCCTGGATTTCCCGCCTGTTACGACAGTGACGGATGCGGTTCTTCTGTCGGATATCATCGATGGATATCTGATCGTAGTCCGCCATGAGCGGACGGACTACAGGGCTGTGATTGATACGGTGGAACAGCTTCGTTTTGCCAAAGCGAACATTATCGGTTTTATATACAACGATTACTCCCTGGAGAATAAGAAATATTCCTACAGAGGATACGGCTATGGCAAGTACCGAAGCAGAGGCTATGGCTACGGTTATGGCTACGGCTATGGTTCGGGGAAGAGAAAAAATGAACAGGACGGCTGAGATATTTGATATCCATACACATGTCCTGCCCGGGATCGATGACGGATCACAGAGCTGGGAAATGTCTATACAGATGATGCGCATGGCCTGGGACAGCGGCGTCCGGAAAATCATGGCTACGCCCCACTTTGTTCCATGGGAAAGACAGACCCTTCCCGTGGAGATCCGCAGGATGTGCCAGGAAGCTTCTCAACGATTCAGGGTAGAGACAGGGCTGGATATGTCTGTCTTGCCGGGAGAAGAACTTTATTACTATTCTGATCTTGCTGCAGACCTGGAAGCCGGCAGAGCCATGACCATGAACGACACAGAGTATATTCTGGTAGAATTCGGCGTTATGGTGCTGTTTGCGGATCTGATCAAAGCAGTCAGAAATCTGCACAGAAACGGATACAGAGTGATTCTTGCCCATTATGAGAGATATGAGGCTTTGAAGAAGGAAGGTCGTCTGGACCAGCTGCTGGAGGAGGAAGTGCTCCTCCAGTCCAATCTGTCTGCTGTAAAAGGAGGACTTCTGGATCAGGGGGCAAGAAGGATCAGGCGGGATTATAAACGAGGAATAATAAGCTTTGCGGCCTCGGATATGCATAACACGTCGGACCGGCCTCCGATAGACAGACAGGGAATCAGAAGGCTGACGGATATCCTCGGAGAGGCGGAGACAGAGAAGATTCTTTATGGCAATGCGGCCATGATCTTCGAATAAGACACGATTATGAAAGTATGAATGTGGCCGATACCGTCATGGACGGATCGCAAAAAATACAAGAGAGGAGGAAACCATGAAAAAGATAATTTTGCTGCTGCTGACTGCAGTGCTGGCTTTCAGTGCGGCCGCCTGTGCCGGTCAGACCGGCAGTGGAGATGCCGGAACCGGACAGACAGATGCTGACCGGGAAGAAGAGGAAGAAGCCCTGGCCATTCCCGCACAGGAGGAGGGCTGGGAGAAGATTTCCACTCCTTACGGAGAGATCCGTTATCCTGCTGCTTTGTATGAAGACCTGACCCGTGAAGAAGGTATGGAAAACGATGTGTACCGCATGAAATTCATAACCGCCTGCGAGGGCCAGCATTATGATCTGTTCACTCTTTACTTCGGTGGAGAGGCCGGAGATGCCACTTACCTGGGGAAGATCACCGGTGCGGACGGCTCTGAAAACGATGTCTATGTACTTCCTTATGACCTTGGAGATCTGTCACAGCTTGACTCCGCCGATCAGGACAGGATCTACGCCATGCAGGAAGCCCTGAACGAGGTGCTTGGAGAATAAAACGAGATGACAGGTTTTATTGTACGGAACAGTCTGGTTCTATTACTGACGGGGGCCTCTGTATTCACCTTTGTCTGGCTTTATATGGAGCGGGAAAGACTGAGAATGAAGCTTTTTGCAGTCTTTATCATTACTATACTTCATGTTCTGTATGGTGTGGCTTCTGTGAGGCTGTTCGCTGCACTGGAAGGATCGCCGGGAGGGATGAGCTTGTTTGGGGCTGTCTTTCTCATGCCGGCCGCCTACTTTGCAGGAGCCAGACTTACAAAGAGACCAGCCGCAGAAGTCTTTGATATTCTGACGGTCTGTTTGGTCTTTACACTTTTATGTGCAAGGGTCAACTGTCTGATCAGCGGATGCTGCCTGGGCAGACAGATTTCTTCCAGCAGCCCGGCCCGCTGGCCTACAAGAGAAGCGGAGCTGGTTTTTTATATAATCTTTCTTTTGGCAGCCATACCAAAGGTCCGAAAGAAACAAACCAACGGGATTGTATATCCTGTGTATATGGTTGCATACGGAATTTTCCGGGCAGTCAATGAATGCTTCCGGAGTTCCTCTGCCACCACCAGTATTTTCCATCTCTCCCACTTATGGGCACTCCTGACATTCTGTCTGGGGCTGAGCATTCTGATGGAAATGAAAAGAAGGACGGCAACAGTAAACGACTCTGATAAGAAACGAAATAAAAAAGGGAGAGTAAAATGATTAAGCAAGTAATGAAAAGATTCCTGTCCCTGCTGCTTACAGTCATGCTGGCGGCCAGCCTGCTGCCGGCTATGAGCCTTCCGGTCTTTGCGGCAAATGTAAATACCGGTGTGGAGGGACTGACAGCTGCCAGCAGCGGGGATGCCACCTGGACATACAGCGGCGGAACCATTACCGGAAGCGTGAAGGCAAACAAAACTTCGGGATGCAAAGGAGATTCCTATACAGCCCAGACAGGGACACTGAACTTTACCAATAGTAAGGGTGAGGAGGCTGTTCTTAGTTTTGATTACACATTGACTCTGTCAGGAGGCAGCGTTACAGTTGACGGAACTTCTGTCGATGCAGGAGCGAATTTCAGTAAAAAACTGGGTGCGGGCGAAACGGTTGCAGTTGCTATAACGTCTAACGAATCGAATGAAAATGCAACGGCAATTACCATAAACAATATGGCGCTGAAAGAAATCGTTGATGTCGAAACTACCTTTGTTCCTGCGGAGAATGGAACCTATACGGTGGACGAAGTATCTGTTACGGAAGAAACAGTTATGACCAGGAGTTCTGATCAAAGCTATGCTCTTTCAGCCAAGCCTGCTTCAGGCTATAAGTTCCTCGGGTGGTACAGCATGACAAAGGATTCTTATCTTTCCTTTGATCAGAGTGCCAGCATTATGATTGACGAACCCCAGTCGGTTACTGCCATTTTTGTTTCAAACAGTACAGCTGTGTTCGGAGTCAGCGGCGCTGCATTCACAGACCTGAATGAAGCAGTGGAATATGCTGCTGCCAACAACAAACCCGTTATTGTGCTTATCAGTGACGGAACCCTTCCGGCAGGAGCCTACACGATTCCTTCCGGCAAGACACTTCTGATTCCTTTTGATGCGGCCAATACTCTTTATACAACAGCACCGGAAGTGGTCTACGGCTCACATGCAAATCCGTCTGCGTTCAGAACACTGACCATGACTTCAGGAGCACATATTACAGTAGAAAATGGCGGCAGCATCAGTGTTCCTTCCAAACTTTGTGCGACTGGAACCGGTTCAGGTTCCTGGAACGGCACACCCACCGGAAAGCACGGCCGGATTGCCATGGACAGCGGCAGCAGTATTACTCTTAACAGCGGGGCAGGTCTCTATGTATA
>OCTX011396831.1_pt1 | contig 10663 bp, 8 predicted proteins | sample 1539691 | NCBI WGS metagenome assembly OCTX01 (sample SAMN02144231, study PRJEB22623) | gut metagenome | biome: sheep rumen | host: Ovis aries | place: New Zealand | reverse complement strand
CAGCGGCGGTGTATGCCATGGTGTCTGTTCCATGCAGGATGACAAAGCCGTCGTAATGCTTATAATTTTCCATGATCGCATCGCGGATCATCAGCCACTGGCGCGGGCGCATGTTTGTGCTGTCGATATTCATAAGCTGAAGTATTTCCAGATGACAGATATCTTTGATACTAGGTACGCTGGCTGCCAGTTCTTCGCCTGTTACAGCCGGTGTCAGTCCAAGATCCCCTTCTTTGGATGCAATCGTACCACCGGTTGCTATCATTAGTATGTTTTTCATGATCAGTTACCTCTCAATAATTCATTGTTTTAAACTCTTCTATAAGATTAGTCGTGATTAAGAGGCATGTCAAGGAAAAAAGAAATTTAAACAATGGATTTTAGAGGATTTTATCCGGTGATACCAGATGTATCTTCAGGGGCTTTGCTGTTGTCTTTTATATCCGAAGCCGGAGGAACAGGAGGAAGAAACGGGTACAATTCTTCATAAGAATCAAGTTCTGCTTCGGAAAGAGGGGCAGATGGAATAAGGCCGGTACAATCCTGGGACGAGGCGGCACCGGAAAGATAGTCATAAGAATCAATCAGTTCCTGATTGGTCAGAGGTCTTAAGCGGGTCGATTGTTTTACATCTTTCATAATAAAAACTCCTTACATTCATTAGAAATACGAATAAATAATTGATATTTAGTAAAAAATGATGAAAATATGCTTTCCAGAATAGAATGGGTGGAAAAAAAGAAAATTATACTGTATAATATTTCCTGTTGCAAAATTGTAGAGTGTTAAAGCTAGAAAGAATGAAAGCAACAATCAGATACAGATTAGAAAATAAAGAAGCCTGAATAAAAGAACTAAAAATAAAAGGAAAGGAGTTAAAAAGATGAGAGTTGAGATTGACACTCATACACATACGCTGGCAAGCGGACATGCATATAATACAATGAATGAAATGGCGAAAGCAGCGGCAGATAAGGGATTAAAAGGCCTTGCGATTACGGAACATGCACCTGAGATGCCCGGGACCTGTCATTTATACTATTTTCAGAATTTAAGGATTGTTCCGAGAAAGAGATTTGGAATTGAACTTTTATTAGGAACCGAACTGAATATTATGAATGCGGAGGGTAAAGTGGATCTTTCTGAAGATGTACTTAAGACACTTGATATCGCAATTGCAAGTATTCATATTCCATGTTTCAGAGATGAAAGAACTGTAGAGAATGTGACTGCCGCATATGAGAATGTTATGGAAAATCCATATGTTGACATCATTGGACATCCGGATGACGGAAGATTTCCTGTAGATATGAAACGTCTGGTAAGTAAAGCAAAAAAGACAGGAACGTTACTGGAAGTAAATAATTCGTCACTGCGTCCGGAGGGCTTTAGGGAGAATACGAAAGAGAATTGTCTGAGAATGGTAAAGGAGTGTAAAGAACAGGGAGTAATGATCGTACTCGGAAGTGATTCTCATGTGGATGCAGATATTGCAGAATATCCATACGCGGAAGAAATCTTGAAGAAAGCAAATTTTCCGGAGGAACTGATTGCCAATCTTTCACTGGAAAAATTGAAAGCTTGTATAAAACATGGCAAAAAGCTATAGATTTTATGAATTTAGTGTGTTAAAATGTAACAGTAATGAATCTGCTACAAAAGGAGATAATGCTATGAGTAAGAAAATCAGAACAGAGGCAGTTGACTATCTGTTTCAGGGAATTTTAAGCCTCGAAGATAAAGAGGAGTGTTATACATTTTTTGAAGATATCTGTACGATTAATGAATTACTTTCATTATCACAGCGATTTGAAGTTGCAAAGATGTTAAGAGAACACAAAACCTATCTTGAGATTGCAGAGAAGACAGGTGCTTCTACAGCAACGATCAGTCGTGTGAATCGTTCCTTGAATTATGGAAATGACGGATATGATATGGTCTTTGAAAGAATTGGACTTGGGGAAGCCAAAGAAGAAAAAGCAGAATAAGACGTGAAAAAAAGAAATAGGACCTTGTGCCCTATTTCTTTTTTTTCGTATCTTTATTTGAATCTTTCTTATTTGAATTTTTCTTTTCAGAATGAAGCAGATCGGGGAAATTATCCAATAATTTTTCGACAATCTGTTTTTTTACGTAAATATCAAAACTCAGATTACAGATGAATGCAAATAACTGAAGAGAATCTCTGTCATCTTCCGGGACCTCGACAAAGCATTTTTTTGAAGTATTATAGGAACGGATGATTTCTTTTTCGAATTCCGGAATCCGTGATTTTTCCAGTTCACATACTTCTTTATAAATAGAAGTGATATCAAAATCTTTGTCGGTATCGAAGTATTTATCTGTAATAGGTGTTAACATGGTTTCAATATCTTTAATAGAAAGAAAATTCTTAAAATAATAGATAAAGATCATTACCAGTAAATGTTCTTTGGAATACTTTTTCTTCACCGGTGGTGGAAGAAGATTATTCTTGGCGTAATTATTGATCATTGTCTTGGTAAGAATCTTATCATCTTCGTGGCGTTTACTGGATGCCAGTTCTTTTTCCATAAAGGTAGTAACCTGATCCATGTACAAATCTATATTCGGAATGTCATCCGGCCTCACGTAATCAATTCGTGAGATGCTTGATAAAATGCTGTTCAGCATATCTTTTGTGTCTATTGTCATTCTTATCACCTCAATGTAATTATTATATAGTTTTGAAAACTAGATAGCAAGCATTTTTTTGAATACAGAAAGGGAAAAATGTTGAAAAAATTTTCTGAAATTTGTGGAAAGTGTTGACATTCTTAAGTATGATGATAAAATATGTTTGAAAGCAAACAATTTGATAACGAACAATTCGAAAACAAACATTTTTTGACAAATAGAAAGGATGGTAATGTGAAAGAAGAAGACAGAAAGATTGGCCCGGAAATTCATTGTACAGATCTGAAACTGTCAAGAAATCTGTCAGCACATGTCAGAAAATCCGGAGTGGATGAAGTGACGATGATGCATGGCTGGATCATACGGTATTTGTATGAGAACCGGGAGCAGGATATTTTTCAGAAGGATATTGAACAAAGATTTGCAGTAGGTAGATCTACGGTTACGAATCTGATCCAATTAATGGAAAAGAAGGGATTCGTAAAAAGAGAATCGGTAAAACAGGATGCCAGGTTAAAAAAAGTAATCCTGACAGAAAAAGGGATTGCAAGCCAGGAATCTTTTGAAGATATTGTGGAGCATATCGAAGAAGAGCTTTCCGAAGGAATATCAGAAGAAGAACTTCATATTTTTTATAAGGTATTAGACCGGATCAATCAGAATGTGAAGAAATATGAAGTCAGGTAATCCGGAAAATCGGAGTTATAAATGTAACTATAAAACAATAAATGAAACAGAAAGGGCGTAAATGGAATGATTAAGACATTAGCAAAACAGATCAAAGAATTCAAAGCAGCATCCATTGCAACTCCGCTCTTTATGATCCTTGAGGTATTGATGGAGATGATCATCCCGTTTCTGATGGCATCGATCATCGATAAAGGTGTCAATGCCGGGGACATCCAGCATATTTACAAGGTCGGCGGGATCATGGTCGTTGCAGCGGCCATCGGATTATTCGCCGGAATGATGGGCGGAAGATACGGTGCAAAAGCATCGGCAGGATTTGCAAGAAACTTACGAGAGGCGATGTTTAACAATATTCAGACATTTTCATTTGCGAATATTGATAAATTCAGCACGGCGGGACTTGTAACCAGAATGACAACAGATGTAACCAATATACAGAATGCATACCAGATGATTCTGCGTATGTTCACCAGAGCACCGGCAAGTATGATCTGTGCGATGGTCATGGCATTTACGATCAATGCAAGACTTGCATGCATCTATCTTGTAGCGGTTATTATTCTTGGAATATTGTTATTCCTGATCATGAGCCATGCGACAAAATATTTCCAGCAGGCATTTCCAAAGTACGATGACCTGAATGAGTCTGTACAGGAAAATGTATCTGCGATCCGTGTCGTAAAGGCATATGTAAGAGAGGAACAGGAGACATCCAAGTTAAGAAGAGCAAGTGAGAATATCTATAACATTTTTGTAAAAGCAGAGACAAACCTGGTATTCAATGCCCCGATGATGCAGACAGCGGTATACACGTGTATCCTGTTAGTGAGCTGGTTCGGAGCAAAGATGATCGCAAGTAATTCCCTGACGACAGGAGAACTGATGAGTCTTCTTACATATTGTATGAATATCCTGATGAGCCTGATGATGCTTTCCATGGTATTCATTATGATCACAATGAGTATGGCAAGTGCGAAACGTATCTCCGAAGTGTTAAATGAGACGAGTGATCTTAAGAATCCGGAACATCCGTTCATGAAAGTGGAAGACGGAAGTATTGAATTCCGTCATGTGGACTTTGCGTATAAAAAGGACAGTGACGAACCGGTACTGGAAGATATTGATCTGAAGATCAGTTCCGGTGAGACGATCGGAATCATCGGAGGAACCGGAAGTTCCAAGACGAGTCTGGTTAACCTGATCAGCCGTCTTTACGATGTGACGAAAGGCGAAGTACTGGTTGGTGGCAAAAATGTCAAAGACTATGATATGGAAGTGCTTCGTAATCAGGTATCAGTAGTCTTACAGAATAACGTGCTGTTCTCTGGAACAATCCTTGATAATCTCCGTTGGGGAGACAAGGAGGCAACTCTGGAAGAATGCAGACACGCGTGTGAACTTGCATGTGCGGATGAGTTTATCGACCGTTTCCCGAAAGGATATGAGACCTATATCGAGCAGGGCGGAAGCAACGTATCCGGAGGTCAGAAGCAGAGACTTTGTATCGCAAGAGCATTACTTAAGAAGCCCAAAGTACTGATCCTGGATGACAGTACCAGTGCGGTAGATACCGCAACGGATGCGAAGATCCGGAGAGCATTCCGTGAAAAGATTCCGGATACGACGAAACTGATCATTGCACAGAGAATCTCCAGTGTACAGGATGCGGACCGTATCATCGTTATGGAAGACGGTAAGGTCAATGGATTCGGTACACATGAAGAATTACTGGAACAGAATGATATCTACCGTGAAGTCTATGAATCACAGACCAGCGGTGGCGGCGATTTTGGCGAGAAGGAGGGTGAATAAGATGCCGGGACCGGGAAGACAGCCTAGAGGAATGAAATCACAGGTAAAAAATCCAGGTGAATTATTCCTCCGCCTTATGAAATATGTATTGAAAGACTATAAATTCCACTGCATCAGTGTCGTAGTACTGATCGTTGTCAGCGTACTTTGTAATGTGCAGGGAACGATGTTCATGAAGAACCTGATCGACGAATATATTACACCATTTTTATTATCGGATAATCCGAACTTTACACCGCTTGCACATGCGATCGCAAAAGTGGCAGCATTTTATGCGCTGGGTGTACTTGCAACGTTCGGTTATAACCGTCTGATGGTAAATGTGACACAGGGAACACTCCGTAACTTAAGAAATGATCTGTTTTCACATATGGAAAAGCTGCCGATCAAATACTTTGATACCCATGTACATGGTGACATCATGTCGGTATATACGAATGATATCGATACATTGAGACAGATGATCAGCCAGAGTATGCCACAGCTCTTAAACAGTGGGATTACGATCGTCAGTGTATTTATCAGTATGTTGATCTTAAGCATCCCGCTTACTATCGTAACGATGATCATGGTAGGAATCATGGTATTCTGTTCGAAGAAATCTGCAGGACAGAGCGGGGCATATTTTGCAAAACAGCAGAAAGACCTGGGAACTGTGAACGGTTACATCGAAGAGATGATGAACGGGCAGAAGGTCGTAAAGGTGTTCTGTCATGAAGAAGAGAATATGCAGAACTTCAAGAAACTGAATGATGAGTTATATATCAGCGCAGACAGAGCGAATACATTTGCCAACTTCTTAGGACCGATCAATGCACAGATTGGAAATATCAGTTATGTAATCTGTGCGATCGTCGGAGGTGTGCTGGCACTTGGAAAAGTCGGAGGATTTACGCTTGGAGGACTGGCGAGTTTCCTGACATTTAATAAGAGCTTCAGTATGCCGATCAATCAGATCAGTATGCAGATGAATGCAATCGTTATGGCAATGGCCGGGGCTGATCGTATCTTCCGTCTGATGGATGAAAAAGAAGAGCTGGATGAAGGCTATGTAACACTGGTCAATGCGAAAGAAGAAGACGGAAAGCTCACAGAGTGTGAAGAAAGAACCGAGCGCTGGGCATGGAAACATACACATCAGAATGATGGCAGTGTGGATTATGTGGAAGTCAAAGGTGAAGTTGTATTCAATGGCGTGGATTTCGGCTATAATGATGAGAAAATTGTATTGCATGATATCAAATTGTATGCGAAACCGGGACAGAAGATTGCTTTCGTCGGCTCGACCGGTGCAGGTAAGACGACGATTACCAATCTGATCAACCGTTTCTACGATATTCAGGACGGTAAGATCCGCTATGATGGAATTAATATTAATAAGATCAAGAAAGCAGATCTCAGGCGTTCACTTGGAATCGTTCTGCAGGATACACATTTATTCACCGGAACGGTGCGTGACAATATCCGCTTTGGCAAACTGGATGCGACCGATGAAGAGATCGTGGCAGCAGCAAAGCTTGCCAATGCCGACAGCTTTATCCGCCGGCTTCCGGATGGTTATGATACGATGCTGACCGGAGACGGAGCGAACTTAAGCCAGGGACAGCGCCAGCTTCTTGCCATTGCGAGAGCAGCCATCGCCGATCCGCCGGTACTGATCCTCGATGAAGCGACCAGTTCCATCGACACCAGAACAGAACGGATCGTACAGGATGGTATGGATAAGCTGATGCACGGAAGAACAACATTTGTCATTGCCCACCGATTATCAACGGTCCGCAATTCCGACTGCATTATGGTACTGGAGCAGGGAAGAATCATCGAGCGAGGTACACATGATGAGCTGATCGAAGAGAAAGGCAGATATTATCAGCTGTATACGGGAAATGCAATCAGTGCATAAGAACATAAAAAAATAAAGAAAAATAAAAGAGCTTCCTTTGGGAAAATAAGAAAAATCTTATGATCCGGAAGGAAGCTTTTTATCGCCATGCGTTCATAAAGAGCTGCCAGGGGCAGGTTTTCTGTAGTGTCATGTATTCGTAAGGATTTAAAATGTGCCTTGCAGAACACACCTAAAATCACTATAATGGAAACAGACATTCGAAAAGAGGTAGAATGCATATGAGATCAATCATGTTATGTTATAATCTGAAAGGCACGAAAAAAGGCAGAAAGATCGGGATGTTGGGAAGCTTCCTCGGATTTCGTGTAAAATATGTAGAAAAAGAAGAGTATTCTAAAACAATCGGAGTACTGACCGGACTGAAAGAAGAAGTGGCGGAAGAAGCATCTGTGGAAGAAACTTCCGGGACAGACAATACAAAAAATGAAGAAATGACAGATTTTGAAGAAGAGATGATTGTCATGCTGTTGGCAGACAATCAGACACTGGATAAGTTATTATTCCAGATGAGAAAAGAAAAAGTACAGATTCCGCTAAAGGCAATCGTTACTGCAAAGAACCAGAACTGGACATCAACGGCTCTTTATAAAGAAGTAAAAAGAGAACATGAATCCATGACGAAAGCAGAACAGGCCGGAAAGAAAAAAGAAGAATAGAAAACCGGAAAGAAAGGAAACTATAAGATTGAGTATATACGATACATTAAATGAACAACAAAGAGAAGCCGTATTCTATACCGAAGGACCACTTCTGATCCTTGCTGGTGCGGGATCCGGGAAGACCAGAGTGCTGACGCACAGGATTGCTTATCTGATCGAAGAGCAGCAGGTGAATCCATGGAATATTCTGGCGATCACATTTACGAATAAGGCAGCAGGAGAGATGAGGGAACGTGTCGATAAATTAGTCGGCTACGGTTCCGAAAGCATCTGGGTAAGTACATTCCATTCCATGTGTGTGCGTATCTTAAGACGCCATATTGATCTGCTTGGATACGATACCAACTTCACGATTTACGACAGTGATGATCAGAAGACACTGATGCGTGAAGTCTGCAAGCTTCTGCAGGTTGATACGAAGATGTTCCGGGAAAGAGCACTGCTGTCAGAGATTTCCAAAGCAAAGGATGAACTGGTGACACCGCAGGAATACAGAATGCGTGCAGAAGGGGATTACAGCCGGAAAAAAATTGCAGAAGTATATGAAGAATATGAAAAACAGCTCCGTTCAAATAATGCGTTAGATTTTGACGATCTGTTGTTTAAGACGGTGCAGCTTTTCCAGACGCAGAAAGATGTACTGGAATATTATCAGGAGCGTTTCCGTTATATCATGGTAGACGAGTATCAGGATACGAATACAGTACAGTTCGAACTGATCCATCTGCTGGCATCCAAGTACCGTAACTTGTGCGTGGTTGGCGACGATGACCAGTCCATTTATAAATTCCGCGGTGCGAACATTAAGAACATCCTGGATTTTGAACATGTATTTGATGATACCAAGGTGATCAAACTGGAACAGAATTACCGTTCTACCGGCAATATCCTGAATGCTGCCAATGCCGTGATCCGGAACAATCATGGAAGAAAAGAAAAAACTCTCTGGACAGAGAACGAAGATGGAAATATGATCCAGTTCCGCCAGTTCGATTCTGCTTATGAAGAAGCAGAATATGTAGTCGGGGACATCAGACGTCATGTCAATAAAGAACTCTGCAGTTACAAAGATAATGCAGTACTTTATCGTACCAATGCACAGTCCCGTATGTTCGAGGAACGTTTCGTCCGTGACAGTATTCCATATAAAGTCATCGGCGGCGTGAACTTCTATGCGAGACGTGAGATCAAAGATCTTCTTGCGTATCTTAAGACGATTGATAACGGAAGAGACGATTTGGCTGTCAGACGAATTGTAAATGTTCCAAAACGCGGTATCGGACTGACCAGTATTAACCGTGTGCAGGAATATGCATCATCCAGAGAATGCAGTTTCTATGACGCACTCCGGGCTGTAGATCTGATCCCGAACATCGGAAGAGGACAGGCAAAACTGGAATCATTTGTTGCGATGATTGAGCATTTCAAAAATGATGTACAGGATATGAGTGTATCCGAACTGATGGAAGAAGTCATCAAAGAAACTGGCTATATCGATGCGCTGATCCATGAATGTGAAAGTGAAGAAGCAACATCAAGAATCGAAAACATAGACGAGCTCCGTAACAAGATTGCAGCTTACGAAGAAAACTGTGAGACACAGAATGAGGCATCGACACTCAGTGGTTTCCTTGAAGATGTAGCGTTGGTGGCAGATATCGACAGTTTGGACGAAAGTACGGATTATGTAGTACTGATGACACTGCACAGTGCGAAAGGTCTGGAATTCCCACATGTATATCTGGCAGGAATGGAAGATGGTCTGTTCCCAAGCTACATGACGATCACAGCCGACGATCCGGCAGAACTGGAAGAAGAAAGACGTCTCTGCTATGTGGGAATCACAAGAGCTGAGAAAGATCTGACTCTGACCTGCGCAAGAAAACGTATGGTGCATGGCGAGACGCAGTATAAGAAAATGTCCCGTTTCTTAAAAGAGATTCCGTTAGAACTTCTGGAAACAGGACCGTCCACAAAGAAAGAGAAGAAAGAAGAAAGCGAACCGGTAAGAGTGAAGACTTCTTTCATGCAGGCAAAAGAAGCTTTCAAGACCAAAGCATTTACCGCACCGAAGCCGGTACAGCAGTTCGGTACACCGAAGAGCGGAAAGCTTCCTTACGGAGTCGGAGACCGTGTGAAACATATCAAATTCGGAGAAGGAACCGTGACTGCGATCACGGAAGGCGGAAGAGATTATGAAGTCACCGTTGATTTTGACGGACCGGGAACGAAAAAGATGTTTGCAGCATTTGCCAGACTTCAGAAAGTGTAGAAATCAGATAAAATATTACATACAATTAGAAAAATGTGTATAGATTTCAGAATAAAAATCTAAAAAAAATAAGTAGTAATACATCATGTAAAGTGATATAATAAACGCAGAATTGATTTGCCAAAAGAGCAGAGGAAAGGACGTGGAAGCATGAGTAAAGTAGAAGATATTATTGCAGCATCCAAGCTTAGCGAACTGATGAATAAAAAAGAAGAGGACAAACACGGCAAGACCGTACTCTGGATCCTGGCATTAGTTGGAGCTGTAGCTGCAGTTGCAGGAATCGCTTATGCAGTATATTGTTTCTTCACCCCGGATTATCTGGAAGATTTCGAAGACGATTTCGATGATGATGATTTCGACGATGACTTTTTCGATGATGACGATCAGGTATAAGAACCGGGCGAATGAATAAGTGAAGAAAGAAGCAGGTTAGAAACCGATCTGATATAAGAAAGGCGACTGGCCTGCTTTTCTCTTGCGGTCTCGAGTGCAATCCAATACAATCCGAAGATATAAATCTATGAACATATAAAATAAAAGGCAAGGTTATATAGATATATGAATAAGTAACGGGAGGGAAAGAATGGAAGAACAGTGTTATGCACTGCTGATCGATGCGGATAATGTATCAGCAAAATACATCAAACCAATATTGACAGAGTTGTC
>OCTX012289082.1_pt1 | contig 10664 bp, 9 predicted proteins | sample 1539691 | NCBI WGS metagenome assembly OCTX01 (sample SAMN02144231, study PRJEB22623) | gut metagenome | biome: sheep rumen | host: Ovis aries | place: New Zealand | reverse complement strand
TGTCTCGCTGAAGACCCCCAGGGGCGTGCGACGCGTCGACGTCACGAGCGCAAGAGAGATGCTCGTCGCCGCCGAGGAGGCATTGGATGGACGGGCGACCGTCGTCCGGCATTCGCGAAAGAGAAGCCGCGGTCCGTTGTCCGTGTTTGTCGCCACAGCCGCAGTCGCCGACTGGCGTCCGGCGGAGTGCGCGGCGAGGAAACTCAAGAAGGGGCAGATGTCCGGCACGCTCAAGCTCGTGCGCAACCCCGACATCCTCAGGACCCTCTCGCTTCGCGACAGGCGCGGACCGCGTTCCGCGCTCTTCGTAGGATTCGCCGCCGAGACGAACGACGTAATTTCCGAGGCGCGGCGCAAGTGCCGCGAGAAGGGGCTCGAGATGATCGTCGCGAACGACGTGACGCAGAAGGGCGCTGGGTTCGGGACGGACACCAACCGCGTGACGCTCGTCAGGAAGGACGGCTCGGTGGAGCGCCTTCCGCTGATGTCCAAGGCCGCCGTCGCGACGCGGATAGTGCGGGAGTGCGAGGGCTTTGCGGACGCAATGGAGGCGCCGTGAAGATTGCGGTCCTTTCCAACGTCACGGTCGAGGTTCTGGCGGGGATGCTGCGCGAGGGGCATTCGGTCTGGACCCCTCCCGGATTCGGCGCGTGGGCCGAGGCGGCGCTCGATCCGCCGGCGGACTTCGTCGCGTTCGCGCCGGACCTCATTGCGGTTCTCCTCGATGCGCGCCACGCGCCGCGTCCAGACGCCGCGCTCGTGGAATCCGCGCGCGCCGCGCTGTCCGAGGCGTTTCCGTCCGTCCCAGTCATAGTGCCCGACCTCTCCGCGCTACTCTCCGATCTCGGCGACGCGGCGTACGACGAGCGGATGTGGACCCTTGCGAAGATGCCGTGGTCGATCGACGCCCTCGCGGAGATCAGGAAGCTGCTCGTTCCGCCGAAGAAGGTCCTTGCGCTCGACCTGGACAACACGCTGTGGAGGGGCGTCGTCTCGGAAGACGGCGCGGAGGGGATATCGCCCGACGTCGCGCTTCAGCGCGAGGCGCTTGCGCTCAGGGCTCGCGGCGTGCTGCTCGTCGCGCTTTCGAAGAACGATCCCGAAGACGTCGCGCCCGTCTGGGACGATCCGCGCATGGAGATTCACGCGGGGGACTTCGCGGCGATGCGCATAGACTGGCGCGAGAAGTCCGCGAACCTCGCCGACGTCGCGCGGGAGCTCAACGTCGGGACGGACTCCTTCGTCTTCGTCGACGACAGCGCGGTGAACCGCGCGGAGATGCGCGCGGGGCGTCCGGAGGTCGCGGTCGCGCCGTTTCCGCCGGACCTCTCGGTGTTCTTTCCGCCACGTACTGCGACCGACGAGGACCGCGCGCGGGCGGAGATGTACCGCGCGGAGGCGAAGCGGCGCGAGGCGGCGTCCAGGATGACCTACGACAACTACATCCGCTCGCTCGGAATCTCCAACGAGGTGCGCCCGGCCGCCGAAGGCGACTTCGCGCGCGTCGCGCAGCTGTCGCAGAGATCGAACCAGATGAACGCGCTCACCGTGCGCCGCAGCGAGGACGAGATCCGCGCGTTCGCGGCGGATCCGTCGCGGCTCGTGGTGGTCCTGCGCTCGTCGGACCGCTTCGGCGACCTCGGGCTCGTCGCGTTCGCGCACGCGAGGATCTACGGCGAGAGGGCGGAGATCGAGGACTGGGTGATGAGCTGCCGCGCGATGAACCGCCGCATCGAGTTCGCGCTGGAGGACGGGCTTGAGGAGATTCTCGCGGAGCGCGGGGTGCGCACGCTTTCCGCCGCCTGGCGTGGGACTGCGAAGAACGCCCCGTCGCGCGATCTCTTCGACAGGCTCGGCTTCGCCGTCGCCGGGTCGGACGCGGGCGAAATACGCTACCGCCGCCCTATTGACATCCGGCGGAGGAAATAGTATACTATCCATCAAATTTCGCCATTAGGCGATTTCTCCCGTTTGTCGGAGCGTAGCGCAGTCTGGTAGCGCGTTTGCTTCGGGAGCAAAAGGTCGAGGGTTCAAATCCCTCCGCTCCGACCATTTTCACGATGACAGACGCCGTGGTCTTCGTATGTGGTCTTGGCGTGGCGTTTCCGATTTCATAATTGATGGTTGCGATTTTGACAATAGACAGCGCGGCTGATATATTGTAGAATAGCAGCATCATGAAAGAGGTATTCGCATACGTCATCGGACTCGGCGCATCGGTCATGATGCCCGTGATATTCACCATCCTCGGAACGCTTATCGGAATCAAGTTCTCCAAGGCGCTCAAGTCGGGGCTTCTCGTGGGCGTCGGCTTCGTGGGGCTTGGCGTGGTCACCGCGCTTCTCACGTCCAACCTCGGCCCCGCGCTCAAGGGGATGACGGAGCTCTACCACCTGAACCTCCCGTTCTTCGACCTCGGCTGGCCGGCGGCCGCGGCGGTCGCGTACTCCTGCGCGGTCGGCGCGTTCATCATCCCCGTGTGCCTTGGCGTTAACGTGCTGATGCTCGTCACCGGAACGACGCGCACGGTGAACATCGACCTCTGGAACTACTGGCACTTCGCGTTCCTCGGCGCGATGGTGTTCTTCGCGACGGGCTCGCTTGCGTGGGCGTTCTACGCGGCGGTAGTGCTCTACGTGATCACGCTCTGCATGGCGGACTTCACGGCGAAGAGCTTCCAGACCTACTACAAGGACATGGACGGCATCTCGATCCCGCAGCCGTTCTGCCAGAGCTTCACTCCGTTCGCCGTCGCGATCGGCTGGCTCCTCGACCGCATCCCGGGCTTCTCGAAGCTCGACATCGACGCGGAGGGGATGAAGAAGAAGTTCGGGCTCCTCGGCGAGCCGCTTTTCCTCGGGCTCGTCATCGGGTGCGGAATCGGCGCGCTGAAGTGCGACTCCTGGAAGGGCGTCGTCGATTCGATTCCGTCCATCCTCAAGCTCGGCGTCACGGTCGGCGCGGTGATGGAGCTCATTCCGCGCATCACCTCTCTCTTCATCGAGGGCCTCAAGCCGATCTGCCAGGCAGTGCAGGACAAACTCTCGAAGAAGCTTCCGTCCGGGCAGTCAGGCAATCCAAACAATCCAAACAATCAAACAATCAAACAATTCTACATCGGAATGAGCCCCGCGCTCGTCATCGGACATCCGACGACTCTCGTCGTGTCGATCCTGCTAATCCCCGTGATCCTCTTCCTCTCAGTGTTCCTCCCCGGCAACAAGTTCCTTCCGCTCGCCTCGCTCGCCGGCATGTTCTACCTCTTCCCGTGCGTCTTGCCGATAACGAAGGGCAATGTGCCGAAGACGTTCGTCATCGGACTCGTCGCGCTCGTCGCGGGGCTCTTCTTCGTCACGAACCTGACGCCCGCCTTCACCAAGGCGATCGCCGCGGCGAACTGCGACGGCATCGCCGTTCCGGAGGGCTTCGAGGGCGGGGCGGCGCTCGACTTCGCGTCCGCCCTCTGGTGCTGGCTCGTCTACCACCTCGTCGTGACGCTCAAGTGGGCGGGCGCGGTGGGCGCGGGGCTTCTCGCGGCCGCGATGTGCGCGGTCAACTTTGTCAGGATAAGGAGGGCGAAATGATAGCGCTTGTGCTTGCTGCGGCGATCTGCAATGCCGAGGTGTGTCCGGAGCGGCAGAACGACTTCTGCTGGGAGAACGACAAGTTCGGGATGCGCGCGTACGGTCCGGGCGAGTACCACAAGTGGTCCGGATGGGACATCTTCAACAAGACGCCGGGCGAGAACGGCGCGGCGGCGAAGCTCCTGCACGGGAAGGGCGTCAACGTGAACTGGCACGAGGTGCCGTTCGGCGGAGTGCTCGACAACTACACGATCGGCGCGTCGCGCGGACTCGGCGGGATCGCCTTCTGGGGCGACGGCGAGTGGAAGACTTATCCCGACTGGGAGACGTCGAGGGTGATCCACACGGGAGACGACTACTGCGAGTTCGAGCTCGTGTACCCCGCTTGCGCGGCCGCCGGGAAGATGACGTGCCACGTGACGCTGCGGCGCGGCGAGAGGTTCTTCAGGTGCGACGTCGGCTTCGAGCACCCCGAACGCTTCCGCGGCGACTTCCGCGCGGGCCCGGGGCTTGACCTCGAGCCCGGGCGCGACCACAAGGGGGTGCTCGTCGAGGAGGCGGGGCTTGTCTCGCTCTTCGAGGATCCGAAGGGCGAGAACGGCTCGACGATGGAGGCGATATTCGTCGCAGATCCTTCGGAGGTCGAGGTGATGACTGACCACATGAACTGCCGCGTCCTCGCGTTCAGGAAGCCGAACTTCACCTTCTGGGCGGGAACGGCCTGGACGAAGGCCGGCGAGATAACGACACCCGAGGCGTGGATCGAGGCGGTGCGCGCCTACAGGAAGGGAGTCGCGAAGTGATCCGCGCGGCGCTCGCCCTTGCGGCGATTGTCGCGTTTCGCGGCGCATTTGCCGCGGAAGGCGGGCTGGAGCTTCTCGTCTCGCGCTACGCGGACGCAGCGGCGGCCGAGCAGGACGTGTCGCGCGCGGCGGGGCTGCGCGCGGCGCTGAAGGCGGACGGATCGTGGGGCGACATCGACTATTTCGACAGGACGCGTTCCGAATGGCCCGCCGGCGCGCATGTGAGCGTGCGGCTGCGCATGCTGGCGGCCGACTGGCGGCGGAACGGCAGCCGCGAGTCGCTCGATGCGGCGCACAGGGCGCTCGGATTCTGGCTGGAGCGCCGCTTCCACAACCCCAACTGGTGGTGGAACATCATCGGCGTGCCGATGTCGCTCGGCGACGCGGGGCTGATGATGGACGGCGAGCTCACTGACGCGGAGCGGCGCGGCATCGTCGAGCTGATGACTGTCAAGGAGCCTGGGCACGCGAAGACGGGGCAGAACTTCGCGTGGATGTCCGAGAACCGCCTGAGGCGCGGCCTGCTCGCGCGCGACGAGGCGCTCGTGAAGTCCGCGCTGAAGGATGTCCTCCGCGAGGTCCGCATGGGTAAGACCGAGGGCATCCGCTCCGACTGGTGCTTCCACCAGCACGGAGAGCAGCCGCAGTTCGGCAACTACGGCCTAAGCTTCATCGTCTCGCAGTCGCGCCTCGCCACGCTCCTCGCGGGAACGGGCTTCGAGTATCCGCCCGAGAAGCTCGAGCTCGTGCGCAATCTCGCCTCGGAGGGGTATTCGTGGATATGCTGGAAGGGGATGATGGACGTCTCGGCGATGGGCCGCCAGCTGCACAGGGACGCCCAGCGCACGAAGGCGGCGGGTGTGGAACGCGCGTTCGCGAACCTCGAGAAGACGGGATGGACCCGCCCCGCGCCGCGCCTCGGGTTCCGCTACTTCGACAAGAGCGCCTACGCCGTCTACCGCGCGAAGGACTTCATGGCGTCGGTCCGCGCGTCGACCCCGAGGATCATCGGCACGGAGACGTGGATCAACGAGGACAACGCGAAGGGGATGTGCATGGCGGACGGTGCTCTGATGACGTACGCGACAGGACGCGAATACGAGAACGTGTTCCCGCTCTGGGACGACTGGCGCATGATCCCGGGCGTGACTGCGTACCTCGGCAAGCCCGTCGTGCGCAAGGACTCGCGCAACAAACGCGATGACATCCGCGCGGGGTCCGCGGGCGAGGGCGGCACCTTCGAGTTCACCTTCGAGCGCGAGGGGCTTGTCGCGCACAAGAAGTGGACGTTCTCGCCGGACGGTATCGCCTGCGAGGGCTCGGGCATCACCGCGTCGGACGGCGCGTACGAGGTCGCGACGTGCGTCGAGCATGCGTGGGCCGCGCCGAACGCGGGTGTCGTCGAGCGGAAGGACGGCGTGTCGCGCTTCCGCAACGGCGCGTTCGTGTACACGGTGCACGCACCGAAGGACGCAGTCCGCTTCGATCTCGCCGAGCGCGAGGGGAACTTCAACACGTTCATGCTCGCGCACGAGCAGACCCCCGTGAAGGGCAGGGTCTTCTCCCTGCGCATCCTCCACGGCAAGTCCCCCAGGGACGCCTCCTACCGCTACGAGATCTCGCTTTCGAAGTAGCTCCGCGCATCACGCGCCTGGCGACCCTCCGCGTTGCGGAGGCTGGTGGGATTTGCTATACTACAGGCAATGACAGTCATCAAGAACGGATTTATCGTAGACGGCACCGGCAGGCCCGGCTTCGACGGCGACATCATCGTCGACAAAGACAGAATCGTCGACGTCGTGAGGGCAACCAATGGGTCGGACCACCTGACGTGCCGCGGCGCGGTCAATGGTTCAGGCCCTGCCAGTTGCCGTCAGACTCTAACAGACGCTAATCGACCCTATTCCACCATCGACGCCACGGGCTGCATCGTGAGCCCCGGCTTCATCGACGCGCACACGCATTCCGACGCGTATCTCGTCATCGAGCCGGACGCTCCGTCGAAGGTGACGCAGGGCATCACGACGGAGATCAACGGACAGTGCGGAGGGTCCGTCGCGCCGCGCTACGGCGAGGCGCGCCTGTCGAGCGACTGGGCCGCGCTTTTGGGCGACAGGCTTACCTGGCGCTCGCTCGCCGAGTACCGCGATGTGCTTGCGGCTACGAGGCCCGCGGTCAACACCGTGCAGTTCATCGGACACAACACCCTGCGCTCCTCCGTCGTCGGGTATGCCGGACGTGAAGCTACGGACGACGAACTCAGGGAGATGGAGCGGCTCCTCGCCGAGTCGCTCGACGCGGGCGGATGGGGACTCACGACGGGGCTCATCTATCAGCCAGGGAAATACTCGACGCCGGAAGAGGTTGTTGCCCTTGCAAAGGTCGCCGCGGCGCGCGGCGGATTCTACGCGACGCACATGCGCTCCGAGGGCGACAGGATACTCGAGGCGATAGACGAGGTGATAGACCTCGTTAAGGCGACTGGCATACGCGCCGAGATATCTCACCTCAAGACGAGCGGGAAGAAGAACTGGCACAAGATAGACGCCGTTCTCGAGAAGATAGAGGGCGCGATGTCGAAAGGGCTTCTCCTCGGAAGCGACCGCTATCCCTACTGCGCCGCGGGTACGGACCTCGATGTGGTCTTTCCAGACTGGGCGGGGGAGGGCGGATGCCCCGCGGAGTGCGAGCGGCTCGCCGACCCCGCTACGCGCGCGAAGATCGTCGACGCGATAAACGCGCTCGACCGCGACTGGTCGACGGTAATGATCGGCGGCACCTGGCATCCCGACACGAAGCGCTACAGCGGAAAGACTGTTGCAGAGATCATATCCGGAAAATCTACGGCCGGCGAACGACAGCCGGATGTCGTCCGTCGAATGTCCCCCGGAGAATTGATCTGCTCCATCCTCGCCCTCGACGGATGCAAGACGGGCGGATTCTTCTTCGGCATGAGCGAGGAGAACCTCGACAAGATTCTCGCGAAGCCGTGGATCGTCCCAGGAAGCGACGCGTCGCTGCGCGCGCCGTGGGGTCCGCTCGGCGCTGACCATCCGCATCCGCGCGCCTACGCGACTATGCCCGAGTTCTACCGCCGCGTGCGCGCGCTCGGCGTTTCGCGAGAGGAGGCGGTGGCGAGGATGACCTCGGTGATAGCGGACCGCTTTGCGATTCCGAACCGCGGCAGACTCGCCGCGGGCGCGTTCGCGGACGTCGTCGTGTGGAAGGAAGACGAGTTCAGGGCGAACGCGACCTACGACGATCCGCACCAGTTCACGTCGGGAGTGAAATGCGTGATGGTGAACGGCGTCGTTCCGTACTCCGACGGGAAGTTCACCGGCAACCGCGCGGGAAGATTTCTCGAAAGAAAATAGAGAGAGAAAAACGGGGAGAAAGAAAATGCGCATTACGAAATCGCTGCTCGCCGCGGCTTCGGCGGCGGCCATCGCCGCGTCCGCCTTCGCGTTCGACGACGAACCGGACGAGCTCAACTGGGATTCGCTCGGCGGAACGCTCACGGGCTTCCGGCATCTGCGCGGCACATGTGCCGCGGACGCAGATTTCGCGAGGAGGCTCCTTGACGAGTCGGCCGCGACCTCCTCCTCGGCTACACGACGCCGTGCTTCGGCGAGAAGGCTCCGTCCGCTCCGCTCGACCTCCTCGGGATGCGCGACTTCGCGATCGGGTGCAACCTCGACGGCTGGGCGTTCTTCGCGCTTGCGCACGGCTTCACCTACTCGAACTCGCTCTGGGACGAGGTCAACGCGTACATGGGCGACCAGTGCGTGAACATCTACCCGGGCGCGGCGAACCGCACGATCTCGACGCGCAACGCGGAGGCGATCCGCGAGTCGGTTCGCCGCTGGCGGGAGTCGAAAATTTCTTCAAAATAATTTCGCCTCCTAAATCGTCTACTACAATGTGGCCGCCATGGTGGCGGCTGCGGAATGCGGCGGAAATGCCGCGAAAGGAAAGGCAAGAACATGAAGAGTCTGATGATGACGGTTGTCGCCGCGCTGGCGTGCGCGGCATTTGCGCAAGCTCCGGAAGGCGGGGCGCCCCGCGAGGGCGGTCGCCGCGGCGGGATGGGTCCGGGCATGATGGGCGGCGGAGCGATGATGGATCCGATCGTCCGCATGGTTTCGAACCCCAAGGCCGCCGAGAAGCTCGGCCTCAGCGAGGAGCAGCAGGCCAAGCTCAAGGAGATCAACAAGGTCGACGAGGCCGGCCGCGAGAGGCAGAAGAAGGTCCGCGAGGCGACGATGAAGCAGATCGAGCTCATGAAGGCCGACAAGGTCGACGAGGCGGCTGTGATGAAGGCGATCGACGAGGTGTTCGAGCTCCGCAAGGAGATGGCGAAGGACCAGGCGAAGCGCGTGATCGCGGTCAAGGCGATCCTCACCCCCGAGCAGGTCGCGAAGGCGCACGAGGAGATGAAGCAGATGTTCCAGGCCCGCGGCGACCGCGGTCCGAGGCGCGGCGGCGCAGAGCGCGGCCCGAGGCGCGGCGGCGACAGGCCGGGTCCGAAGGAAGGCGGCGACAAGCCGGGCCCGAAGCCCGAGGCCAAGTAAGCGGGGATGGAAGAGGACAGCGAGCTCCTCTTCGCCTATGCGCGCCGCGGCGACGTCAAGTCGCTCGCGGCGCTTGTCGGACGACACTCGGTGTGGATGCGCGCGCTGCTGCGTTCGCTTCTGCCCGAAGCGGCCGACGCGGACGACGCGTTCCAGGAGACGTGGATGAAGGTCATCCGCTCCGCGCCGTCCTACCGCGGCGGGAAGGTGAAGTCATACCTCGCCTCCGCCGCGCGCTCCGTGGCGATAGACCACCTTCGCCGGAGCGGACGCACCGTGAGCCTCGACGCCGTCGAAGGGGAGGGCGCCGAGGCCGCGGAGAAGGCGGCCGACTCCTCGCCCACGCCGGGTGAGAGGTTCGAGTCCAAGGCGACCTCCGAGGACGTGAGGCGCGCGGTGCGCGCGCTGCCGGAGGGTCCGCGGCAGGTGCTGGTGATGAGGATCGAGGGCGATCTTCCGTTCAGGGAGATAGCCGAGGAGCTGGGAGTGCCGCTCGGCACCGCGCTGACGTGGATGCGGACGGCGACGCTGAGGCTCAGGGAAATGCTTGGAGGGAAGCGATGAACGAAGACAGAGAGCTTATGGATTTTGTGAGGGACCGTCTTGAGGGGGACGTTCCGCGCGACGTGCCGCGTCTCGACGAGATAACGCGCTTCGCGGCGGAGCAGTCGTTCGTCCGCGCGGCGGAGAGCCGTTCGCGCTCGCGCCTGTGGGGCGCCTCGCTTGCGGCCGTCTGCGTGGCGGCTGTGTGCGCGTTCGCCGTGGTGCACGTCCAGACGGCGTCTCCCTCTCCAGAGGCCACCGTAGCCTCGGTGATAGACATGCTCAGGATGGCGGACGGCGCGGAGGATACGTCCGAGGGGGTCTCCGTAGCCGAGATGCTGCTCGCCTGGCAGGACGCGCCGTACGAAAGCGCGATCTCGGGGCTTGTCTCCGGGAACTAGACGCCGGAACCGCGCCTTTGCGGCATATTGCCGTTTTCGTAATTGCGAGTTTCCATTTTGACAATAGACAATCGGGCGCGGTTGTTGTAGAATAGTTGGGTAAACATCGTACACCAACTACAGAGAGGGAACTCGCAAAATGAACATGCTCGCCATAATGCTCGCGACGACGGTCAACTTCACAACGCAGACCGCGTGCCATCCGGAGGACTTCAAGCACTACGACACCGCGACGATGCGCGGGCGCTTCGTAATGGAGAAGGTGATGGTTCCGGACGAGATACACGTCACCTACACGATGTACGACCGCCTGGTCTACGGAGGCATCATGCCCGTCTCGAAGGAGCTGACGCTCGACACTTTCGAGGAGCTGAAGGCGGAACACTTCCTCGACCGCCGCGAGCTCGGCGTGATCAACGTCGGCGGCCCCGGCACCGTGACCGTCGACGGCGAGAAGTACGAGCTCGAGTTCAAGGAGGCGCTCTACGTCGGGTGCGGGAAGAAGGAGGTCAAGTTCGTGTCCGCGGACAAGTCGAACCCCGCGAAGTTCTACATCAACTCCGCTCCCGCGTACAAGGAGTTCGTGACGCAGCGCATCTCCTGCGACCAGAACTGCAAGAAGCCGGGCTACACGATCGGCAACTACATCAAGGCCGGCAAGATGGAGGAGTCGAACGACCGCGTCATCAACCAGCTCATCGTGAACCCGGTGCTGACGAAGGTTCCCGGCGGCGGCGTGAACCAGCTCCAGATGGGCCTCAC
>OCTX012267164.1_pt1 | contig 10665 bp, 9 predicted proteins | sample 1539691 | NCBI WGS metagenome assembly OCTX01 (sample SAMN02144231, study PRJEB22623) | gut metagenome | biome: sheep rumen | host: Ovis aries | place: New Zealand | reverse complement strand
AGCGAAGCTGACAAAAGGGGGGCGGAATAAGACCCGCCTCGCGTTTCAATAACCCGCCGTCCGAAAAGGCTTGAAATATCAAGGCTTTTCAGGTAATGGCATTTTGCAGGCTGCAAAATGCCCGGCGGCAGAAGCGCAGTCAAAAAAGTCCGAACAGGTCTTTTTTGACAAGCTGAAACACCGACCGGGTACTTCCGGTCGGTGTTTTTGCATGGTCCGCTTATGACGGACAAAGCGTGTGCGCCAGCCGCAGCAGCAGGCAGCAGGCCACGCCGCACATCGTCGGCAGCAGCGCCGCGAGGAGCGTCCATTTCCAGCGCCCGGTCTCCTTTTTCACGGTCAGCAGCGTCGTCGAGCAGGGCCAGTGAAACAGCGAAAACAGCATCACCGCCCCCGCGGTCCAGGCCGTCCAGCCCTGGGAGACGAGGATGCGCCCGAGTTCGGCGGTCGAGGTCGGCTCCGTGAGGCTGCCGGAGGCGGTGTAGATCATCAAAATCACCGGCAGGACGATCTCGTTGGCGGGCAGGCCGAGCACAAAGCCCAGCAGGATCGCCCCGTCGAGCCCCAGCAGCAGCCCGGCGGGATGGAGTGCCGCGGCAAGATGGCCGAGCGCCGTGCTGTCGCCGATCGTCCAGTGGCCCAGCAGCCAGAGCAGCGCCCCCGCCGGGGCCGCGACCGCCGCCGCGCGGGCGAGCACAAAGGCCGTCCGGTCGAGCAGCGAGCGCAGCAGCACCCGCCCGATCTGCGGCATGCGGTAGGGCGGCAGCTCGAGCACGAAGGCCGAGGGCTCGCCGCGCAGCAGCGTGCGGCTGAGCAGCGCCGTCACCGCGAAGCTCATGACGAGGCTCAGTGCCAGCAGCGCCGCCACCCAGAGCGCCGTCACGAGGCTCTTTCCCGCCCCGGCGCTGCCGGAGAGAAAGAGGCCGCTGAGCGCGATCAGCGTCGGGAAGCGCCCGTTGCAGGGCACGAGAGCGTTGGTCAGCACGGAAATCAGCCGCTCGCGCTCGCTGTCGATGATCCGGCAGCCCGTGACCCCGGCCGCGTTGCAGCCCAGCCCCATCATCATGCACAGGCTCTGCTTGCCGCAGCTGCCGCAGGCGCGGAAGGGCCGGTCGAGGTTATAGGCCACGCGCGGCAGATAGCCCGCGTCCTCCAGCAGCGTAAAGAGCGGAAAGAAAATCGCCATCGGCGGCAGCATCACCGACACGACCCAGGCCGTCACGCGCCAGGCGCCCTCGCAGACAAGCCCCCGCAGCCAATCCGGCGCGCCGAGCGCCGAGAGAAAGGCCGCGAGCTTTTCCTCCCCGGCAAAGAGCAGCGCCGAGAGCCACCGGCTCGGGATGTTCGCGCCGACGATGCTCAGCCAGAACACCAGCGCCAGCAGCGCGAGCATCAGCGGCCAGGCGAGAAAGCGCCCGGTCAGCACGCGGTCGATCAGGCGGTCGCGCCGATCGTCGGCATAGCGCGGGCGGCAGACCCCCTCGCACAGCGCCTCCGCCGCGCGGTAGAGCGCCGCAACGCATTTTTCCTCGCCCGCGTCCCCGGCGGCGTCCGGGCGCAGCGGCAGCGCCGCGCCCTCCGGGTAGCAGACCCGCGTCGGCTGCGGCGGCGGGCCGTCGAGCAGGCGGTCGAGCGCGTCGAGCAGCCGCTTCCGGCTGCTTTTTTTGTGCGCCGACAGCCCCACCACCGGCAGGCCGAGCCGCGCCTCCAGCGTCTCGAGATCGAGCGTCATGCCCCGCCGCGCCGCCTCGTCCATGAGGTTGACGCACAGCAGCACGCGCGGGCAGATCTCCGTAACCTGCAGCGCGAGATTGAGGTTTCGCTCGAGGCTGCAGGCGTCGCAGACGACGATCACCGCCTCGGCCAGGCCCTCGCGCAGGAAATCGCGCGCGATGCGCTCCTCCTCCGAGCGCGCCAGCAGCGAATAGGTGCCGGGGAGGTCGGTGAAGAGATAGTCGCGCGTCGCGCCGCGGCAGCGCCCGCTCGCCAGCGCGACGGTTTTGCCCGGCCAGTTGCCGGTGTGCTGCCGCAGCCCGGTGAGGCGGTTGAAGAGCGTGCTCTTGCCGACGTTGGGGTTGCCCGCCAGCGCAACGCGGACGCTTTGGCGCGCCTCCGTCCGCTCCAGCTCCACCTCGCCGCTCTCGCTGCCGCGCAGGGCGATCACGGTGCCGCGCAGGCCGTAGGCGCGCGGATTTCCCCCGGGGCTTTCGCCGAGGCAGCGCACCTCCGTGCCGGGCACGAGCCCCAGATCCATCAGCCGCCGCCGCAGGCCGCCGCTGCCGCCCAGCGCGCGCACCCTTCCCTTCGCGCCGACCGGCAAGCGGGACAGCCTCATTCCCTTCTCCTTCACCATGCACCCCTCCCCACGTCGTTGCGGACATCGTTCGCGTCGCTCCATTCTATTCCGCCGCGGCGACGGCGGTTCCCGTTGACAAGGGGGCGGTCGCGGTGGTAAGCTAAGGGATGAGGTGATACGGCGTGTTCACATTCAACCATTTCAATTTCAACGTCCTCGATCTGCGCCGCAGTCTCGGCTTTTACGCCGAGGCGCTGGATCTGCATCCCGTGCGCGAAAAAGAGACCGACAGCTATCGGCTCGTCTATCTCGGCGACGGGCGGAGCGACTTTCAGCTGGAGCTGACCTGGCTCTTCGACCGCGAGGAGCCCTACGATCTCGGCGAGCAGGAGTTTCACCTCGCGCTGACCGCCTCCGACTACGAGGCCGCCTACGCCAGGCATCAGGCGATGGGCTGCGTTGTGCAGGCGGACAACGGACGCTTTTATTTTATCGAAGATCCGGACGGATACTGGATCGAAATACTGAGGGGGTAAGACCATGGACATCGCATTGAACGAATTTGAGCTGGCTTCCGAACGCCTGAAACCGATTCTGCACCACACCGAGCTGGACCTCTCCTCCACCTTCTCCGCCATGACCGGCGGGCGCATCTACCTGAAATGCGAAAACCGGCAGAAGACCGGTTCCTTCAAGATCCGCGGCGCGAGCAACAAGCTGGCCGCGATGGTCGAGCGCGGCGAGCGCCGCCCCGTGGTGGCCTCCTCCGCCGGCAACCACGCCCAGGGCGTGGCCTGCTCGGCGGCCAAGTTCCACATTCCCGCCACCATCGTCATGCCCAAGGCGGCGCCGATCGCGAAGGTGCAGGCCACCGAGGGCTACGGTGCGAAGGTCGTCCTCGCGGGCGACTGCTATGACGACGCCTATGCCGAGGCCATGCGCATCTGCGAGGAGGAGGGCGCGGCCTTCCTGCATCCCTACGACGACCTCGAGGTCATCGCGGGCCAGGGCTCGCTGGGTCTGGAGATCCTCTCCGACCTGCCCTATGCCGACATGATCATCGTCCCGGCCGGCGGCGGCGGACTGCTCGCGGGCGTGGCCGCGGCGGTCAAGCAGGTCAACCCCCGCATCCAGGTCTGCGGCGTGCAGGCCGAGGGCGCGCCGGCCATCGCCCGCAGCTTCCAGGCCAAGGAGCGCATCTGCACCGACTCCGTCTCCACCATCGCCGACGGCATCGCCGTGCGCGGCCCCGGCGAGATCACCGTCCCGCTCATCAACCGCTATGCCGACGACGTCGTCACCGTCTCCGACACCGAGATCGCCAACGCGATCCTGCTGCTGATGGAGCGCTGCAAGCAGGTCGTCGAGCCCGCGGGCGCCACGCCGCTGGCCGCGGTGCTCTCCGGCAAGCTCGACGTCAAGGGCAAGCGCGTCGTTGCGGTGCTCTCCGGCGGCAACATCGACGTCAGCTTCATCGAGAGCATCATCGAGATGGGCCTTGTGGCGCGCTGCCGCCGCGTCAAGTTCAGCGTGCGCCTGATCGACCGTCCGGGCAGCCTGGTGCAGCTTCTGAACGTCATCTCCGGCGCCGGCGCCAACGTCCTCGGGGTGCAGCACGACCGTCTGCGCGCCGGGCTCAACCCCAACGAGACCACGGTGTACATCTCCTGCGAGGTGGGCGGCCGCGAACACGGTCTGGCCGTCGAGGAGGCCGTGCGCCAGCACGGCTACGCCCTCGAGGTCGAGCGCTGATTGCGTGCTTAGTGCGTAGATTTCACAATAACATACAGGAGGAAAATTTCATGAAAGTTATCTCCACCGACAAGGCGCCCGCCGCGATCGGGCCCTATTCCCAGGCCCGCGTGGTCGGCAATCTGATCTTCGCCTCCGGCCAGATCCCCATCATCCCGGCCACCGGCGCGCTCGCCGAGGGTCTGGAGGCCCAGGCCGAGCAGGTCTTCACCAACATCGCCAATCTCCTGGACGCCGCCGGCAGCGACATGGGCCACGTGGTCAAGACCACGGTCTTCATCAAGGACATGAACGACTTCGGCGCGATCAACGCCATCTACGCCCGCCACTTCCAGGAGCCCTTCCCCGCCCGCTCCTGCGTCGAGGTGGCGCGTCTGCCCAAGGACGTGCTGCTTGAGTGCGAGGTCATCGCCGTGGTGAAGGAGTAATCCTTCCAAGCGCAAAAAGCACCGCCTTTGCGGTGCTTTTTTCAATCCTTCCCCCTCTCGGAGGTCTGCCATGCTCGTTTTGCTTCTCGCCATGCTCTCGAGCGCCTCGATGGCGCTGGTGCTGCGGCTCTTTCGCGCCCAGAAGGGCAATCGCTACGGGCTGCTGCTCGGCAACTATCTCACCTGTATTCTCCTCGCGCTGCTGCTGATGCCGGATCGCGCGCGCATCCTCTCGGGCAGCGGCGTGACCCTCGCCTGCGGCGTTGTGGGCGGGCTGCTGTTCGTGGCGGGGCTCGTGACGATGCAGAGCAGCGTGCGCGTCAACGGCGCCTCGCTCTCGGCGGCCTTCGCCAAGCTGGGGCTGCTGGTGTCGCTGGCGCTGAGCCTGGTGTGCTTCGGCGAGCGGCCGGGGCTGCTGCCGCTGCTGGGCGCGGCGCTGGTGCTGCCGGCGCTGCTGCTGATCCACGCCGGCGGCCGGGACGGCGCGGCGGAGGCCCCGGGCGGCGCGCGCTCCTTTCCGCTGCTGCTGCTGACGCTGCTCGCCGGCGGCAGCGCCGACGCGATGGCCAAGGTCTTCGAGCAGCTCGGCGAGCGCGCCGAGGACGGGCTCTATTTCTTCTGGCTGTTTCTGACGGCGGCGCTGCTCACGGCGCTGCTCGCGCTGCGGGAAAGGCGGCGCACGGGCAAGCGCATCGTCCCCGCGGAGCTCGCCGCGGGCGTCGCGGTCGGCGTGCCGAACTATTTCTCGTCCTTCCTGCTGCTGCGCGCGCTCGAAGAGCTGCCCGCCTTCGTGGTCTATCCGGTCTTCAGCGCGGGCACGATCGTGCTGGTGCTGCTCCTCTCGGCGCTCCTTTTCCGCGAAAAGCCCGGAAAAAAGCAGCTCCTCGGCCTCGGCTTCATCCTCGCGGCGCTGGTGCTGCTGAATATGTAGGTTTTTCCGCGCGCCTTGACGCGGCGCGGCTTATGCGTTATAATTTAAATTGTTGAATCATCCGCGCCTTCCCGCGCTGCTTTTTCAGGAGGTCTGCCATGAAACGCCTGCTTTCCCTTGCACTCTGCCTGTTCCTCTGCCTCAGTCTTCTCCCCGCCGCCCGAGCCGAGGGCGGCGTCCGCCTTGAGCTGGAGAAGTCGGAGGGGCTGGTGACGCTCCGCGTCGTCGCGGACGAGGATCTCGTGAACTGCGGCGGCATCCACCTTGTCTTCACCGTGCCGGAGGGCTTTACCTACGCCTCCTGCAGCCCCTATCCCGCCTTTGAGGGGCATTTGATTCTGAACGAAGAAAAGCTGAATTTCACGATGGACGTCGTGCAGGGCTTTCGCCTTCCGGCGGGCGAGCCGATCCTTACCCTCGTGCTGAACGTGCCGGAGGGGCTGCTGCCCGCCGAGTACCCGCTCTCGGTCAAGGTGCTGGAGGCCTACGATTCCGACCTGCTGGACTATGACATTGCCGGCCAGACGGTTTCGGCCGTGTACGAGGTGCCCTTCCCGCTGCCGGTGATTGCAAGGCAGCCGCAGTCCGTCACGGCGCAGCTCGGCGAGACCGTGTGCTTTTCCGTCGCGGCGGAGGGGCTGCGCCTGAGCTACCGCTGGCAGTACCGCATCAGCCCCACCGGCCTCTGGACGAACTGCTCCAACGGTGCGGCCCCGTCGCTCTCGGTCGAGGCCAAGAGCTACCGCAGCGGCTACCAGTACCGCTGTGAGGTCTCAAGCCCCGCGGGCAGCGTGTACACCGAGCCCGCGACCCTCAGCGTGCTCTCCGCCCCGAATATCAGCGCCCAGCCCCAGTCCGTCACCGCCGCACCCGGCGAGACCGCCGTCTTCACCGTCAAGGCAAGCGGCGGCGACTTAAGCTACCAGTGGCAGTACCGCAGCGGCAGCAGCGGCAGCTGGGCAAACAGCGGCCTCGCCTCCGCCAAAACCGCGTCGCTCTCGGTCGAGGCCAAGAGCTACCGCAATGGCTACCAGTACCGCTGCGTGGTGAAAAACAGCCTTGGCACGGTCGAATCCGAGCCCGCGACCCTCAGCGTGCTCTCCGCCCCGAGTATCACCGCCCAGCCCCAGTCCGTCACCGCCGCGCTCGGCGAGACCGCGACCTTTACCGTCAAGGCAGGCGGCAGCGACTTAAGCTACCAGTGGCAGTACCGCATCAGCGCCACCGGCCTCTGGACGAACTGCTCCAACGGCGCGGCCGCGACGCTCTCCGTCGAGGCCAAGAGCTACCGCAGCGGCTACCAGTACCGCTGCGTGGTGAAAAACAGCCTCGGCACGGTCGAATCCGAGCCCGCGACCCTCACCGTGGCGAGCGCCCCGACGATCACCGCCCAGCCGCAGTCCGTCACCGCCGCGCGCGGCGAGACCGCGACCTTCACCGTCAAGGCGAGCGGCGCCGGCCTGAGCTACCAGTGGCAGTACCGCACGGGCAGCACGGGCGCCTGGGCCAACAGCACGGCGAGCACCGCCAAGTCCGCGGCCTTCAAGGTCACCGCGGAGAAATACCGCAATGGCTACCAGTACCGCTGTATCGTCAAGAACAGCGCCGGCACGGTCGAATCCGAGCCCGCGACCCTCACCGTGCTCTCCGCCCCGACGATCAGCGCCCAGCCCCAGTCCGTCACCGCCGCGCGCGGCGAGACCGCGACCTTCACCGTCAAGGCGAGCGGCTCCGGCCTGAGCTACCGCTGGCAGTACCGCATCAGCGCCACCGGTCTCTGGACGAACTGCTCCAACGGCAGCGGCGCGACGCTCTCCGTCGAGGCCAAGAGCTACCGCAGCGGCTACCAGTACCGCTGCATCGTCACGAACAGCGCAGGCAGCGTCGAATCCGAGCCCGCCACGCTCACCGTGAAGTAAAGGCAACACGCAAAAAGACGCGAAGCAGGAGATTGTTTCCTGCTTCGCGCCTTTTTGGTTTAATATTCCTTAAGTTGACGGGCTTTTTCCGGGATGCTACAATGAGAGCAGTATTTCCCGGAGGATCTTCGCATGAGAAAGCATTTGCTGCTGCCGCTGCTGCTGCTTTTGCTGCTGGCCGGCTGCGGACGACATATTCACGAGTGGCGGGAGGCGAGCTGCCTGGAGCCCGAGACCTGCCCGCTCTGCGGCGAGACGCGCGGCAGGCCTCTCGGCCACCGCTGGCAGGAGGCGACCTGCACCGCGCCCGAAACCTGCGCCCGCTGCGGCGAGACGCGCGGCACCCCCCTCAGCCACCACTGGCAGGGCGCGACCTGTACCGCGCCGGAAACCTGCGCCCGCTGCGGCGAGACGCGCGGCGAGCCGCTCGGCCACAAGGCGCTGCCCGCCGATTACTGGACGCCGAGCCTCTGCGCCCGCTGCGGCGAGGAGCTCGCCCCCCCGCTGACGCCGGACTTCGTAACCTATGGCCTCGACCGCTTCGTGACGCTCGGCGAGAGCTACGCCTACCGCACCGTCTGCCACGAAAACAGCGCGCTCACCACGGTCGGGACGCTGCGCGTGCTCGACTATGAAATCCTGCCCGAGGGCGAGGGCATGCCGGCGCGCGAGGGCTGGGAGTGGCGCGCGGTCACGGTCGAGATCGTCTTCAGCGACGAAAACGCCAACGCCTACGGCATGGCGATCTCGAACTTCACCGACGACTACTACGACATTGTCCGCCACGAGGACAGCGCCGACTACTATAACGGCGAGGGCAGCTTCGAGCTGCTGTGGAAGGGCGAGAGCTATACCTGCCGCGCGCTCTCGAGCGCCGGCTTTTCCGACTGGGTCGGCGGCGCGCGCACCTGGACCTGGCGCTATGCGGCGCAGGTGCCGGCGGGCTACGACGGGCTGGTGGTCGGCGTACGCAGCCGCGCCAGGATCTGGGCAACCGGCGAATATATCTACGACGTCGCGGACGAGGACACGCTCTTCTTCCGCCTGGATTGACGAAAAACCTCCCCGGCCGGGGAGGTTTTTTCGTCAGATGAAGAACTTTTTATGCAGCGACTCGCGCAGCGGGCGGCAGGCGCCGATGACGATCAGCATCACGCCGAGCAGCGTCAGCGCCGTGAGCGGATAGAGCGACCACCAGCGCATCGGGATCGAGAAGCTCACGCGCAGCAGAAACTCGATCAGCACGCACAGGCCCCCCGCCGCCGCGAAGGCGCCGCCGATGACGTAGAGCGCGCGGTGGCGCTGCTCGCCGACGGCATAGCGCAGCAGCACGATCATCGCCTCGACGATGAGCAGCAGCGCGCCGCCGACCGGGAAGGCGAAGGGCAAAAACCAGCGCCCGCCGGTTTTGAGGCAGACGTAGAGGCTCAGCCCCAGCGCGGCCGCCGCGGCGATCGGGAAGAAGATCACCGGGTTCGGACGCCGAAACCACAGCGGCAGGCAGATGATGAGATAGGCGGCCAGCAGGCTGAAGGCCACATAGCCGCTCCAGCCGACCTCGCCGTTCATTCTCAGGTCGATCTGCAGGCAGACCAGCAGCGGGATGGCGAACAGGAAGCTCACGATGAAGAGCATCCCGCCGTGGCTGACGCTCTCCTCGGCCTCGCCGCGGCGGGGATAGGGCGGCGCCTCGGGCGATTCCTGCAGATCCGGGTGATACACGCGCAGCGCGCACAGGGGGCAGCGCTCCGCGCCTTTGGGCAGCTCAACGCCGCATCGGGCACAATACATGGCAAAATCCTCTTAGTTTCCGTTGGCCTCCACGCGCACGCGGAAGCCCAGCTTGACCAGTCCGGTGAAAAAGGCGCGTTCGAGCTTCGGCTCGACGCTGTTGCGGACGATGTTGAAATAGGTCTTTCCGTTCCAGCTGGTGCAGCTGGCGTTATAGGGGGAGCTGGCCTGCGGGCCGAGCACGAACTCGACGCGCTCAACAAAGGGCGCCATCTCCTCCGGCAGGGCGACCTGGCCGAGATTCGACAGCGACAGGCAGGACACGTTTTCGCCGATGCTGTCGAAGACCAGGCGCATGACGAGATTTTTCAGCCCCAGCGGCACCACCTTGAGGAAGGGGTTTCGCTCGTCGTTGACGTTCGGGGTGAAGATCGCGGCCATGTTTTTCGGCGTGATGCTCAGCTGCATCTGGTGGTGGACGATGTTCACCAGCTCCTCGAAGCTGTAATCCCCGAGGCGCGGATCGACGCCGATGTTGGCCACGGCGACGAAGTTGCGCATCGTCTCGCCCCCGAAGAGGCGGCGGAGGTTGACCGGGATCTGCACGCGCACGGCCTTGCGGCGGCAGCGGCGGGGCTGCTCGGCGGCCTGCACCTCCAGAATCGCCCGGATCATCGCGGCACAGAGGAAGGCCGTCACCGTGACGCCGAGGCTCTTGGCGCGCGCGTGCAGCGCGTCGCTGTCGAGGATGCCGCAGGTCACGTGCAGGAAGCGGTCGGGCTCGGGCGTGCCGCGCAGGCGGTAGACGTTTCGGTCGTCCCGCGGGGCGGCGACGGGGCCGGCGTGCTCGCGGAAGCTGTCGACGAGCTCGCTCTCGCGCGGCGCCTCGCCGAGATCCTTGATGCCGCAGCTCGCGGGCACGGCCGCGCCATAGCGCAGGCGGACGTATTCGGCGGCGAGGGTCTTGGCGAAGACCATCGCGCCGGTGCCGTCGGTGACGGCGTGGAAAAATTCGACCGCCATGCGGCTGCGGTAGTAGAGCACCCGGATCGCGCAGCGGCGCACGTCGTGCATCGTCATACCGCGCAGGGGGCGGGCCTCGTCCTCGCGCACGGCGGGGGGCCGCGGCAGCTCCTCGAGGTAGTACCAGAAGGCGCTGCGCCGCAGCCGCACGATCACCGAGGGAAAGCGCGGCGCGACGCGGTCGAGCGCGCGCTGCAGCAGCGCCGGGTCCACGGGCTCGGTAAAGGTGAAGGAGATGCGGTAGGCATTGCTCCAGTTTTTCCGCAGCGCGGCGGGAAAGATCAGCGCGGCGTTGTCCAGCCGCATCCAGCGAAGGCTTCGTTCCTTCTGTTCCATAGCGCATCCTTTGCTTTCTTTGTTGGCTTCGCCGCCATTATACTCCGAAATCCGCCGTTCGTCCAGTCCGCGCGGCGCACGGGAGAGCGCGAGCGGCAAAGGGTAGAACGAAAACCGCCTCTCTTCTCAGAAGAGAGGCGGTTCAAGCTGTCGACAACATGTCGACAGCTTGAGAGGCAAAAACGGGAACTTCCGAAAAAGTTCCCGCTTTTGCATGGATTGAACGCGAAGGGGGACTCCCCGTCCCCC
>OCTX012175874.1_pt1 | contig 10666 bp, 11 predicted proteins | sample 1539691 | NCBI WGS metagenome assembly OCTX01 (sample SAMN02144231, study PRJEB22623) | gut metagenome | biome: sheep rumen | host: Ovis aries | place: New Zealand | reverse complement strand
TCTCCCTCGGAAACTTTGTACTGCTTGCCACCTGTTGCGATAATTGCGTACATTCTGGTACCTCCTTCTTATAAAAACTCGCTGATTGCGGCGGCCCCGTTGCCGGGGCGCTTCAGTGCGGCGTACTGCAGTACCATACAGCGCAGCACATAAAAAGCCTCATCATGCGGCATACTCAAATAACATATCAAAAAGGTATCACACTGTCAAGAGTTAATTTATTAAGCGTTTTACCTTAAAAGCGCATCTTCCAGAGTTGATTTTTAAGAGCAGTTTCTTAAGAATTCTCTTCAGAGTTCTCTTTCTTCTGTCTGCGCGTGAGCTCCTCCGTCACGTCTTCCCATGTGATCCCCTTTTCAGCCATGACGACCATAAGGTGATACAGGTAATCGGAGATCTCATAGACGATCTCGTTGGGATTGGGGTTCTTCGCCGCGATGACGATCTCGGTCGCCTCTTCCCCGAGTTTCTTGAGCATCTTGTCAAGTCCCTTGTCGAACAGGTAGTTGGTGTAAGAACCCTTTTTCGGGTGATCCCTGCGGTCGACGATCGTCTGGTAGTCGTTCAGGAGGACTGTCTGCGGGTTGAACGTATCTTTATCCTCTTCTGTGAGGACTGTGTTGAAGAAGCAGGAGTGGCTGCCTGTGTGGCAGGCCGCTCCGATCTGCTCCACCTTGGCCAGAAGAGTGTCCATGTCGCAGTCAGCCGTCAGTGAATACACATACTGGAAGTGCCCGCTGGTCAGTCCCTTGACCCAGATCTCGCTCCGGCTCCTGGACCAGTAGGTCATCCTGCCTGTCGCGACGGTCATGTTATATGCTTCCTCGTTCATGTAGGCTACCATGAGGACCTGGCTCGTGGAGGCTTCCTGTACGACGACGGGGAGAAGCCCGTCGGGTCCGAGCTTGAAGTCTTCCCATTTGAACGAAGCGGTCCTGATCCTGACCGGGATGCCGGCAGAAGCCAGCTTTTCCCTGACCTGCCGGAGCTTGCCGATCCTTTCGTTCACTCCGCTGCCTGTGACGCCGTGGATCCCGGGATTAATGAGCGTCTCCATGACACAGGTCTCCCTGCCGATCTGCGCGATCACGGGAAGATCCGTGCGGACCTGCGTGAATCCGCGGTACGGTTCGTCTCCCACATAGATCAGGCAGCTGATATTGCCCTTAAGGACAGCTTCATGCTTGGCGACCTGCCTTTCCGAGGAAAAGCACGCCGCTATTTTGTCCGCGCCGAATTTATCCGCGACTTCGGCGGCGATCGCCGCATTGCTGTCTTTGGACAGGTTAAGGCCCGCCATGGCGCAGCCGGCGTAGAGGAATTTCTTGACGTCCTCCATCCTCCTGACGCGTCCGGCAGCGATCACCGGGATCCTTACCCTGCTGCAGATCTGCCGTATGATATCGTTATGCGCTTCCTGCTCCTTATCCGTGTCCGAGAGATCGAAAATGAGAAGCGCGTCCGCGGATCCGTTGTCATATTCCGCCGCGAGCTGCGCGGGATCCCCGCTCAGTACTCCGTAGTCCGTAAGGCCTCTTACGGCGCTCATGTTGTGCAGGTAAATGCTGGGGACCAGCTTTTTATACTGTTTGTCCATTACTGTTGTCTCCTGGCCTGTCCTCCCGGCCCGTCCCGGATCCTCGGATCAGAGACTTCCCTTTGTGCTCAGAACATCCGTGATGCGGTCCTCTTTCTGCGTCGCCATATCCAGCGCTTTGGAGAAGCATTTGAACATTCCTTCAATGATGTGATGCGCGTTGGTCCCGGAAAGGATCCTGAAGTGCAGGTTCATCGCCGCGCTGTAAGAGACGGAGTAGAAGAATTCCCTGACCAGCTGTGTATCAAAGTCTCCGACCATAGGCGCGTTGAACGGCTCGCCTTCCATGGCAAAATAGGGTCTCCCGCAGAGGTCAACGGCGCACAGGATCAGCGCCTCGTCCATGGGGAGCACGAAGAACCCGTATCTCCTGATCCCTTTTTTGTCTCCGACCGCCTTTTTGACCGCTTCGCCGAGGACAATGCCGGTATCTTCCACCGTGTGGTGCCCGTCCACGCGCAGGTCTCCTTCCGCGTTCAGGGAGAGGTCGAAGAGGCCGTGTCTTGTGAACGCGTCCATCATATGGTCAAAAAAGCCGATGCCGGTGGAGACCTCCGCCTTTCCGCTCCCGTCGAGGCAAAGCTCCATCGTTATATCGGTCTCCCCGGTCTTCCTGTGCACTTTGGCAATTCTCTTTTCCATATTCCCGGCTCCCTTCGGTCCTTAATGATCGCTCTTTTATTTCAAGATCACTCTTTTTCAAAACGCACCGCAATGGAATTGGCGTGCGCCGTCAGTCCCTCGCTCTTCGCGAACAGCTCGATATCCTTGTGGACGGCCCTGAGCGCTTCTTTCGAATATGAGATGATGCTGCTCTTTTTGGTAAAATCATCCACGCCCAGAGGCGAGAAGAACCTCGCCGTGCCGTTCGTGGGCAGTATATGGTTGGGGCCGGCAAAATAGTCACCAAGCGGCTCCGAAGAATAACTTCCCAGGAAGATCGCTCCGGCATTCTTTATTTTGGTCATGACGCCGAAAGGATCTTCGGTGATGATCTCGAGGTGCTCGGACGCGATCGTATTGGCTGCTTCCACGAGGTCGTCCATCGTCTCTCCGACAAAGATATATCCGTAATCATCGAGCGATCTCTTAATGATCTCCGCCCTGGAGAGCGTCTTTAAGAAGCCGTCGATCTCATCGGAAACAGACTGCGCCAGCCCTCTGTCTGTCGTAAGGAGGATGGCGCTGGCCATGGGATCATGCTCTGCCTGGGAGAGGAGGTCCGCTGCCACGAATCTGGGATCCGCTGTCCTGTCAGCTATGACGAGGATCTCGCTGGGTCCTGCCACGGAGTCGATCCCGGTCACGCCGAAGCATGCCTTTTTGGCGAGCGCGACAAAGATATTGCCGGGGCCCGTGATCTTATCGACTTTGGGGACCGTTTCCGTTCCGTACGCCATAGCGGCGACCGCCTGCGCGCCGCCGATCTTGTAGATCTCGTCCGCGCCTGCCAGATCCGCGGCGACGACAGTTCCCGCGGCCGCTTTCCCGTCTGCTCCGGGGGGCGTGCACATGACGATCTTAGCGACGCCCGCGACCTTGGCCGGAATGATGTTCATCAGGACGCTGGAGGGATACACGGCCCTTCCGCCGGGCACGTAGCAGCCCGAGACCGCTATGGGGGTGATCTTCTGCCCCAGGATCACGCCGTCTTCTCTCGTTGTGATCCAGCTCTCTCTCTTCTGCTTTTCGTGATAGCTCCTGATATTCCGCGCCGCTTTCTTCATGACTTCGATAAGGGCCGGATCCAGAGCGTCATAGGCCTCTTGTATTTCCTGCGGCGAGACGCGGAGCGTCTCAGGCGTGAGATCGCACCGGTCAAATTTCTTTTCATAGGCGATCAGGGCGCTGTCTCCGTCTTCCCGGACACTGCTTATGATCTCCTGCACTGTTTTCTCGTAATCTCCGTATCCGGAAGCGCCTCTTCCGATCAGTTTTTCCAGAGCCTGCGCTTTCGTATTCTCATCCAGGTCAACAATTCTCATCTGTTCGCTCCTTATGGCAGGCAGTCCCTGACGCCAGCTATGATCTCCCGCACTCTGCGGGCCTTCATCTGCATGGATACCTGGTTGACGATCATCCTGGCCGATATCGGGCAGACCTCTTCGAGGACGGCAAGCCCGTTCTCTTTGAGCGTGGAACCGGTCTCGACGATATCGACGATCACATCGCCCAGATCTACGATCGGGCCGAGCTCCACGGAACCGTTCAGCTTGATGATGTCAACGGTCTGGTGTTTTCTGTTATAAAAGTATTCCCTCGCTATGTTCGGATACTTGGAAGTGACCCTGATCATCTCGTGATGGCTGAGGAGTTCCCGCGCTTCCTCCGGCCCGCAGACGCACATCCTGCACCTGCCGAAGCCGAGATCGAGCACTTCGTAGACCCGGCGGTTCTCTTCCATGATGATGTCGCTCCCCGCGACACCGATATCTGCCGCGCCGTACTCCACATAGGTCGGAACGTCCGGTCCCTTCGCCAGGAAGAATCTCAGTTTCTGCTCCTCGTTGACGAAGATCAGCTTCCGGGACCCTTTATCCTTCAGTTCATCACAGTAATACCCCGCTCTCTCGAGCAGTTTCATAGTCTGGTCCGCAAGACGCCCCTTTGTAAGAGCGATCGTAATATAATCGTTCACGCTGTCCTCCGTATAGTGTTCATCCGTTATCTTCCCCGCAGGACTCGGGCAGGAGCACCGTTCTGAAGCCCGCCAGGCGGCTCATACGCGCCGTTTTGAGAGCGCTCAGGTAATTTCCCTCATTGTAATAGATCCTGTGGATCTCGGGCTCTTCAGCGGATCCGACATGCTGTCTCCTCATGGCTTCCATGAGCGGGTCGATGGAGATCATAAGCCCTATGGCCGGCGCTCTTTTGCCGAAATAAGACAGGAGCTGGTCGTATCTCCCGCCGGAAGCGATCGGTTCGCCCGTCCCGTACGTATACCCCTTGAAAATGATGCCGGTGTAATAATGGTACTTGCTGAGCAGCGAGAGGTCAAAACTGATATATCTCGACAGCCCGTAAGCTTCAACGGCTTCCCGAACATCAATGAGCCTCTGCACCGCTTTCAGCGTCCTTTCATTCGGCGCGGCCTGCGCGGCTTTTCTGAGATCTTCTTCAGTATCCATAAAGTCCCTGAACTGCAGGAAGAGGTCCCGCTGGGCCTTTGTAAATCCCTCGTTCTTCAAGAGGTCTTCCGCGGCAAAATAGTTCTTCTGCGAGATCTCGTCCCTGAGCGCCGCTTCCAGGTCGGGCCCCATCCTGAGATGTTCGCAGACGCCCTTGAAATACTCTACGTTCCCGACGCTGATCTGGAACTCTGTAAGGCCGGCCGCGAGAAGGCACTCGATGAGCATTGCCAGCATCTCGCCGTCCGCCTCGATCCCGCCGTCATTCATCAGTTCCGCGCCGATCTGCGTCGTTTCCTTGAGCTTGCCCTGCAGGTCGGATGTGTTGCAGAACGTGTTGCCCTGGTAGCAGAAACGGAGCGGCCTTTTTTCTTCCATGAAATACTTGGCCGCGCATCTCGCCACGGAAGGCGTGAAATCAGGACGAAGAACGAGCGTGTTCCCCTCCTTGTCGAAGAATTTGTACAGCTCCTTCGAGGGCGTCGTTCCGATCTCGTTGGAGAAGACGTCAAAATATTCAAACGACGGGGTCTGAAGATCTTCGTAGCCGTACAGGCGGATCTGCTCCGCGATCTTCTCGATCGCGGCCCGTTTGGCGGTATTTTCCCTGCCGTAGGAGTCTCTCACTCCCTCAGGAGTGTGCAGAAGGTCCTGCGCTTTTCTGTTCGGGTAATTCATGCGTCCCCTTTCACTTTATCATGTTACAGCGGTGCCATATTAGCATGTGAAATCAATGGAAGTATACAGGAATCTGCGGTAAGTGTCAAATTCCGTCCTCTCTTTCCGCCAGGTCCCTGTTGATCATTTCCAGATACGGCACCAGGATCCCGTGCCTGTGCGGAAGCACCCAGGTCATGTCCAGCTCGTCCATCCGGAAGCTCTTTCGTCCTCCTGTCTGCGCGCGCTCCCAGAAAGGGAGAAAATGCCGCATGGGAAGGTAATAGTAGAACCCCTCTTCCGTAAAACTGATCAGGAAAAAGGCTATGCCGTCCTGCTCCTCGAAAGCCTTCATGAACTCGACCTGATGAGGATGGATGTTCTGAAGCGCAAATGTCTTCTGCCTGCACTCCTTGGCGTCGAAGCAGACGGGGATCCCCTGGATCACGCCGATATAGTCCACCGTGCTCTTCTGGTCGAAATAGGCGAGCGTGATATGCCGGCTCTCATTATCGATCTTCATAGGGGTGATCGGCGTAGGCACTTTCTGGATGAGGGCCAGCTTCTGTTCTTTGTATTTTTCATTGGTGCGGTTGATCTCGTCCTCAAAGAGAGAACCTCGAAGCCCCCGCGATTTCCATGCGGCCATAAAAGACGCTTCTCCTTAATTTCTTTCGCAGATCTCCCTGTAAAGCGCGGGAGGATCGCAGCGTATGACCCTGCGGGAAAGATCCGCGAAGGCGCCGTTCATTTCAGGGAATTCGATCCTGCTGCACCAGAGCATCTGTCCGCGGACGCCGTATTCCGAGCGGATCTTTCCGTTCAGGGTGAGGTCGCCGTACTTGGGATCCCCGAGGACCGGATGGCCGATCGACGCGAGGTGGCTCCTTATCTGGTGCGTTTTGCCCGTGATCAGCTCGAGTTCCAGCAGGGAATACTTTTTCCCGGTGATCAGGGGCCGGTAGATCGTCCGCGTCCAGCTCCCGCCCGGGCGCTGCCTGTCAGAGGAAAGCCTGCCTGCCGGCACTGCGGCGCCACCGGCCGCATCACTGTTTTGCCCCTCTCCTTCGGCGCTCCTGAAACTCACTGTGTTGGAAGCGCTGTCTTTAGAGAGATAGCCGCCTATGCTGCCGCCTTTTATGACTGTCCCGGCAACAGCCGCCTGATAGTATTTTTGAAGGGACCTGTCCCGAAGGAGCCTTGCCATTTCCCTCGCCCCCGCAGGCGTCTTGGCGCAGAGCAGGATCCCGCCGGTGTTCCGGTCGAGCCTGTTGCAGACCGAGGGCCGGTATTCGCTCATAAACGCGTTCCCGTCATCGCATGTAAGCTCCCCTTTTTCGATCAGGTAACCGACGAACCATTCGTTCATGGAGCGGTCCTGATCCGACGCTTTCTGGGAGAGGACGCCCACCGGCTTTTTGACGGCGAGTATATTCGCGTCCTCATACAGGATACCGCCTTCTCCGATCCTTCCCCTGAGCTGCCTGTAGGCGTTCACATATTCGCTGAGGACTTCCCTGCCGGGCGGCATATCCTCCGGCAGGCTTCCGCCGAATCCGCGGATCGTCTCGTCGGACAAAAAAAACGTCACCAGGTCTCCCCCCTTAAGAAGCTCACTGCCGGACGCTTTTTTGCCATTGAGTGTGATATTCTTTTTCCTGAGCATTTTATAGAGAAAAGAAGACGGCGCGCCGGGCAGCTTTTTCTGCAGATACCTGTTAAAGCGCCGGTCCTCTTCCCCGCTCCCCACAGTCCATTGTCTCATAAAGACGTTCCCTCACAGGGAAATGGACTCAAGCACGTCCATCGCTCCCCTGGTGCTCTTTTTCTCTTTGCCGTCTTCGACCGAATTGAGCTCGTCGAGACGCTCGATATACTTGTCGGGATTCCGGAAGATCTTGACCGTATATCCCTTATATCCGTCGTTTTCCAGCATGGTCCTGATGTGCATCTCGCCTGCCTTGACGTCGCATTTATCGTCCTCCGTTAAGGCGCAGACGCATTTGGCCGCGCAGACAGCGTGGCTGAGCGAAAAGTTCTTGTCGTAGCTCGTCATGAACAGGTCGTATCCTCCCGTCAGCTTGCCGACGTGCGGATCGATGATCTCCCTTGCGGCCTCCGAACAGCAGCCTGCCCTCATGAAAATGATCATGTCCACGGCGAATTTCCCGACGCCGATGCAGGTGAGCGCCGCGAGGATCGTAAATATATTCTTATTTGTCTTAAAATACCACTGCGCCCCGAAATAAACGAGAAGCACAAGTGCCAGAAGGCCTGCAGTGATAAATGCCAGCCGGATCCGGCCCCGCTTTATGTACCCGTAAGTTCCCTTTTTTCCGAACATAAGCACCCCGTATGCAACTAAAACGGGACATCTCTCCGCAGAACGGAAAGATGTCCCTCATGAATACTCCCTCGTTTTAATCCTGAACCATATCCGTGTTCACGAACCCGGAGTCTTCGTCTGTTTCGTCTTCGTCCTGCTGCTCAGCGAAGTCTTCAGGGATCTCTTCAGTCTCGTTCTCGCCGGGGAACAGTTCTGCGCGGTTCTGGCGCACGGTATCGATATAATCCGTCATCTCGGAATGGAAACCGGAGAACAGAGATGTCAGGTTATTGCGCGCGCTTACAGTGTTCTGCTCGAGACGCGCGAGCATATCGTCCATGTACTGCGTGGCGGAAGCCCTGTACTGGTTCGCCTCGCTGATGGCTTTGTCGAGGATATCCTGTCCCTGCTGCGTAGCCAGTCTCACGATCTCATTGGCCTGCACATATGCCTGCTGCATGATCTCGTGCTCATTCACGAGCTCGTTCGTGTGGACGGTCGCCTCGTTGATCATCTCTTCCGCTCTTCTTCTGGCGTCTTCGAGGATCGCTTCCTTATTGTTGATGATGCGCTGATAGTGCTTGATCTCCTCGGGCGTTCTCGCGCGAAGCTCCTCAAGGAGCGCGTCCAGCTCATCTTTATCTACGATGATGTTCGTCTTGGAAAAAGTCTGATATCTGCAGGAATCAATAAAATCCTCAATCTGATCGATCTGCTGTTCGATTTTGCTGCTCATGATCTTTGTTCCTCCTTTTAACTCCTATAAAACTCCGGATGACGGACCCGCATTTTCTTTATGACTTCCTCTTCTACCACGGGGGGGACACACTGTTTGATGTCGCCGCCGAAGGAAGCGATCTCTTTGACGGCAGAGGAACTGAGGTATGCATATTCCATACTGCTGGTGATAAAGATCGTATCCAGAAAGCCTCCGGAGATCTTGTAGTTCGCGTGAGCGATCTGCAGCTCATACTCGAAATCCGAGACTGCGCGCAGTCCGCGTACCGCTATATGACAGTCTATACTTCGTGCGTAGTCCATTAATAATCCGTAATAGGAATCGACATGCACGTTAGATATATTTTCCGACACTTGTCGTAACATTTTAACACGTTCGTCTACAGAAAACAATGGAGTTTTTGCTTTATTATCCAAAACGCAGACCGTCAGGTCGTCGAACATCTCCGCTGCTCTCTTTATGATATCGATGTGGCCGTAGGTCACAGGGTCAAAGCTTCCGGGGTAGATTGCATGTTTCATGGCATATCCTTTCTGTTGTCCGGACTGTTCTCAGTTCTGCGCCGAATGAAAATATGCCGGTTCGCTCTGTAGTCCTTCTCTCTTACAAGCGTAAGTCCGATCTGATCCAGATAGGAGAAATCCGTATCCAGTGATGACTCTACAATGATCAGCGTGTTTTCCGTTACAAAAGATTCCTTTGAGAGCGCGTTCAGGATATCATGCGCGGTCCTCGATTCATAGGGGGGATCCACATAGATGAGATCCGCTTCTTTCTCGTGGATATGCCTGAGGGCGCTCAGCACGTCCTGCTTGAGGATCACGGCTGATTCCTCGAAATGCGTCGTATGCAGATTCTTCTGGATACAGGCGCAGGCCTCCCTGCCGTTCTCAACGAAATAGGCCCTTTTGGCGCCCCTGCTCAGGGCTTCGATCCCGATCGCCCCGCTTCCCGCGCAGAGATCCAGAAAGACAGATCCCGGGACTTCCCCCTGAATGATGTTGAACAGGGTCTCCTTGATGATATCCTGTGTCGGTCTGGTATCAAGTCCTCGCGGCGCTTCCAGTCTGAGTCTTCTCGCGCTGCCTGCTATTACTCTCATAATTCGTTCAAGTCTCCAAATTGTATTCCGGTTTCGATAGTTAAAGTGTATATAATCTTCGCTTTTTTGTCCACCACTGAGTAAGAATCTTGCAGGTCCTTTCTCATGATCCCTTATTCTGATCCACTATTATGATCCCTTCTCAGCGTCCCCTGCTCAGAACTTCTTGCTCCCTTTTCCGTTCCTCTTCCCGGTCCGGACTTCGTTCAGGTCGATCGAGACATCTCTGTGCTCAAGCGGCGCTTCCTCTTTCTCCGCGGCAAGGACGGCGCGCTCGACAAGATCTTCTTTGGATAGTTTGATGCCCTGCATTCCGGCTGCCGCCTTCTTCATCTCGGTGATCTGTTCCAGCGGGAACTTCAGAAGGAATCCGTTCTTTGTAATAAGGACCGCGTATTTCTGGCCGTTTATGACTCCCGCGAAAACAAGCGAATCGCCTTCGCCGAGCTTCGTCGCGTTCATGGTCTTCATTCTCGTCTCGAATTCCCCGCCGCTCACGATCTTGACCATGCCCTGCGCCGTGACGAACAGGAGCCTGTAGAGATTCAGGTCGGACTGGCTGCAGGCCAGCACGATCTCCTCCTTCGAGGAGTCGTAATTGCCGATGTTGTCGATGGGGATCCCCTTGTCCCTGAGTCTTCCCATGGGCAGATCCGATACCTTTACCGTGTGGAGCGCCCCCTTATCCGTGAACAGGCAGATCCTTCCGGTGCTCCTGCAGGGGAAGCAGTACTTGAAGCTGCTGTCAACAGCTTCCTGGTTCCTTGTGTATACGGAAGGCTCCATTGTCTTGGCATATCCGAAGCGGTCCATCGCGAACAGGAGCTCCCTGTCCTCCTCATCTTCCCTGAGCGTGACGGTAACGGCATCTGCCTGAATGATCTTAGTCCTTCTGGGGCGCGCGTACTTGTCCCTGATCGCCGTGAGCTCGCCGCGGAGGACCTGCGTCATGGAATCGCGCTCTTCAAGGATATCCTCGTAGCGGTAGATATTGGAAAGCGTCTCATCGTGTTCCTTGAGCAGGGCCTCGATCTCGAGACCGATCAGTTTGTACAGTCTCATGTCGAGGATGGCGTCCGCCTGCGCTTCGGTAAAAGCGAGCTGTGTCGCCATGATC
>OCTX012236934.1_pt1 | contig 10667 bp, 9 predicted proteins | sample 1539691 | NCBI WGS metagenome assembly OCTX01 (sample SAMN02144231, study PRJEB22623) | gut metagenome | biome: sheep rumen | host: Ovis aries | place: New Zealand | reverse complement strand
TAAGCGCCTTCAAGGCCGAATTTTTCCGCGTAGGTGATCCCGTGATAGGACTCATCCGGCGTGGTGAGCCCAGGGAACTTATCCTTGTGGGCCATCCAGTCGAATCTGCCCGAATCCACGATACAGCCGCCGACGGTGGCATCATGGCCGTCCATGTATTTGGTTGTGGAATGGGTGACGATATCCGCGCCCCACTCGATCGGCCTGCAGTTGATCGGGGTTGCGAAGGTATTGTCGATAATCAGCGGAACCCCGTGGGCATGTGCGGCTTTCGCGAAGCGCTCGATGTCGAAGACGATCAGGGCCGGATTGGCCAGGGTCTCTCCGAAAACGGCTTTCGTGTTGGGACGGAAGGCTTTCTCAAGTTCCTCGTCGCTGCAGTCCGGATCGACGAATGTGAATTCGATTCCCATCCGGCGCATGGTGACATTGAAAAGATTATAGCTTCCCCCGTATATGGTGGAGGAGGAAATGACATGATCGCCGGCTCCGGCCAGATTGAATACCGAGAAGAAGGTTGCCGCCTGCCCGGAGCTGGTCAGCATGGCGGCGGTTCCGCCCTCGAGGGCCGCGATCTTTGCCGCCACCATGTCGTTGGTCGGGTTCTGCAGCCTGGTATAGAAATATCCGCTTGCCTCAAGGTCAAACAGCTTTCCCATATCTTCACTGGTATCATACTTAAAGGTTGTGCTCTGGATAATCGGAATCATCCTGGATTCACCGTTTTTCGGCGTGTAGCCGGCCTCTATGCATTTCGTCTCTGTTCTCATGCCAGACTCCTTCCAAAACAAAGTTTGTTACTATTCACGGCCCGCCCTACATCAGGCCACACGCATATTCCGCCTGGCAGCTTTGCTGCCTTGGTGGAACAGCGTACAGAGCAGACCATCCGTGTGCGCACGTATGACGCTTCCGTGAAAATCATATAAAGGCCCGCGTATACCCGCGGGCCCTGACAATCTTCTGATTCTGCCGGGGATCAGTTGTTGATCAGCTTATCCTCGTTGCTCCAGCTGTAAAGTTTGCGGACTTCCTCGCCGACCTTCTCGGACGGATGCTCCGCTGCCTTCTTTCTCATGGCCTTGAAATGAACCTGCTTGCCGGCGTCGCTCATTTCAAGAAGGAATTCCTTCGCAAAGCTGCCGTCCTGGATATCCGCAAGGATCTTCTTCATGGTCTTCTTCGTCTCTTCCGTGATCAGCTTCGGACCGGTGACATAATCGCCGTACTCGGCGGTATTGGAGATGGAATATCTCATGCCTGCGAAACCGGACTGATAGATCAGGTCGACGATCAGCTTCATCTCGTGGATGCACTCGAAATAAGCATTTCTCGGATCATAGCCTGCTTCCACCAGGGTATCAAAACCGGCCTGCATCAGAGCGCATACGCCGCCGCACAGAACCGCCTGCTCGCCGAAGAGGTCCGTCTCGGTCTCGACACGGAAGGTGGTCTCCAGAAGACCGGCGCGCGCGCCGCCGATTCCAAGACCGTATGCAAGCGCAAGATCAAGGGCCTTTCCGGTATAGTCCTGCTGAACCGCAACAAGGCAGGGAGTTCCCTTGCCGGCCTGATACTCGGAACGGACAGTGTGGCCCGGAGCCTTCGGAGCAATCATGGTGACGTCAACGTTGGCCGGCGGCACGATGCATCCGAAATGAATGTTGAAGCCGTGAGCGAACATCAGCATGTTGCCCTCTTCCAGGTTCGGCTCGATATCTTCTTTGTACAGCTTAGCCTGCTTTTCATCATTGATCAGGATCATGATAATGTCAGCCTGCTTTGCAGCTTCCGCCGCGGTAAAGACTTCAAAACCCTGCTCCTGTGCTCTCTTCCAGGATCTGGAACCTTCATAGAGACCGATGATGACGTGGCATCCCGATTCTTTCAGGTTCAGCGCGTGGGCGTGTCCCTGGCTGCCGTAACCGATGATTGCGATTGTCTTGCCTTCCAGAAGGGAAAGGTTGCAATCTTCCTGATAATAAATCTTTGCTGACATAATGCGTACCTCTCTTTTTAAGATAAAATAAAATTGGATACTGGCTCCATCTATATCGGGATGCATCCTCTGCATCCGGGATATCAATCAGATCCGTCCGGCTGAACTTCGTCAGGGTCCGGACGCACGGCAGCTCGTCTGCCGTTTCGAAGCTTCACGGCCTTTCAGGCTGTGGCTTCTGCCGGCTTTTCGCTTACGGCCTTTCAGACGGCGTTTTCTCTGCCCTCAGTCAAAATATCTCACGTCGTCCGACCCTCTGGAAAGACCCGTGATTCCGGTGCGGGCGAGCTCCAGGATCTCATATCCGTCGAGAAGGCGGATAAATGCCTCCAGCTTGTCCTGCTTTCCGGTCAGCTCGATGATCAGGGAGTCCTTCCCCACGTCCACAACCGTTCCGCGGAAAACGTCGGCCATCGTGATCACAGACTGCCTCTGACTCTCCTCCACGCGGACCTTGACCAGGATCAGCTCCCTGTTGACACTGGCTTCCGGTTCGAGAATCTTGATATCCTCCACGTCGACCAGCTTCTGCAGCTGCTTTGTGATCTGCTCCAGGATCAGCTCATCGCCTTCCACAACCACAGTCATACGGGTAAACCGCGGATCTGTCGTCACGCCCGCCGTCAGGCTCTCTATATTATAACCGCGCCGGCTGAAGAGGCCCGCCACACGGCTCAGAACACCCACGGTATTGTCAACAAGAAGGGAAAGAACACGTTTTTTCAACTCATATCCTCCAACTGCTTCAGAACTTCACCGCGCAGATTCCCACCGGCTCCGGACACGGGAGAGCAGATAACAGCAGTTCTTCATCATGAGGGAAAACCGCGCGATAACTTTTCTCATCATAGCAATTCGGCATCTGTTTGTCAACGAAATCCTGGCTGATGCAAGAAGAAACCACGAATAAAAATTGTGTTTGCGCAAATCTTTTTCGTTTTTATTCAAATAGCAGAAAGATTTTCGTCATTCCGCATGCATCTTCAGCCGGGTTCAGAAAAGAGAGCCTTCTGCTGTTCACAATACGCTCTGAGGGAATTATAGATGCGCTCCGAATCCGGAGGACATCCCGGAACATTGTGCCGGAAATATCCGGTGCATTCGCCCACGCCCAGCTCCCCTCTTCTGCCGCGGAAGCCCTGACCGATGCAGACCCTTTCCTTCAGGTACTCTGCAAGTCCTTCCTCCTCAAGACGCCGGATGGCGGGAACAAGATTCGCATAGCAGGCGGAGCAGGAATCCACTTCATCTACCAGCTCCCTGACCCGGATGAGAGCAGCGTGTTCCGGATCTGCGGAAGGAGAAAGTGTGCCGGAACCGGTTTCCGCGGCCTGCCTTCCGTCTCCTTCATCCCTGAAACAGCTCACAGAAGCGCACGACAGGTCGCTGCTGCCTGCTCCGCAGGTCTCAGCGATGGAAATATATCGTACTTCATCGATGGGAATTCCGATCAGGCTGCAGCCGTAAGCATCGCACAGTACCGGATCCACAGCCGCGATCATACGGTCCTGCTGCACGGGATTGCCGCCGTCCTCGAAAGTCAGATCGCCGCAGATCGAATCGACGAGGATGAAATCCTGACGGATCCCCGCCGCAAGATGTCCGATCGGCTCATGCAGTCCCATGCGGTGAAAACGGCGCTTCTCGGAAGACGGGATGCAGCCCTTCATATTCTTCAGGGCGCAGGTCATCCTTGTCTGGCAGTGTCCCTTCAGAACGGGGACATTGATCAGAAAATCCGCCTGCAGAGGCCTGGAGCAGATATTCAGCTTCATCCCCGCGCAGTCTTTCCGTACACTTAAGTCCTGCTGCAGATCCACAAATGGTACGCCCAGCTCCTCGCACAGTGCTCCGAAGCCGGTGACCAGAAGGGAATCCGATGTCTTATCTCCTACCCAGGAGCTCTCCATCACAGTGATTCTGTTAAATCCCTCTGAACGCAGATATCGGATGATGCCCCGGACGACCTCAGGGTGGGTCGTAGCCCCGTCCTCCGCGGGGATCGGCCCGAGAAGGTTCGGCTTAATCGCGATATCCGCACTGCGGCTTTTACATTTTTCCAGAATCATCGAGGACAGGCCGGCTTTTGCGCACAGAGATTCCGCCATTTCCGTATAGTTTTTTCCATAGATCACAAGAAGTTCGTTTTTCTTCATCCGGGCCTCTCCAAAAAAGAAGCCCCGTCGCCGCGGGGCTGTCATGATTTATTGTTCAGAAGTCTGCGGCGGCCTATTTCTTTGAAGCCAGATACCTGATCACCATATAGAGCATGATGATGACCGCCAGCACATAGCCCACCGCGCCCAGCAGGGGGATCCCCAGAACCTTCGGCTCCATGTTGGTCGTGCAGAGGATGCTGGAGGAAATCAGCAGGGCGGTGACCCAGAGCCCCAGGTTGATATGCCTTACGATATGCTCCAGCAGACGGGAGAGCTGTTCCGACGCGTGCAGATCCAGGTTGATTCTCGTCTGCCCGGTGGAATACTCCCTGAGAATCTTCGCGATCATGGTGGGAAGATCCACCAGATTGCGCAGGGAGCGGTAAAGACTGATCGATCCGCTGCGCAGTTCCTCTTTCCAGTCCATATTGCGCAGGAAGTCGTCCCGCATGCTCTCCCGGGCAATCGCGACCATGTTGACGTCCGGGCTGATCCGGGCCAGCACGCCCTCGATATGGTTGAGCCCCCTGGCGAGCAGGGTCAGTCCGTGGGGCATCTGGATCCCGTTTTCTTTCATGACTTCCAGCAGGTCCGTAAAGAACTTTGCGATATCGATATCCCCCAGTCCCATGCTCCCGTAGGTCCGCATGAGGCCCTCGATTCCGTCGTGCAGCTTCCTCTTGTCCGGTTTGCCGGAAAATCTCCCGATCGCGAGAACAGCGTCCTCAATCTTTCCGTTGTCGCCTTCCGCCACGCCTTCTATGGCAAGGCGGATGGAACTCCGGTCATGCTCCGACAGCCGTCCCATCATCCCCATATCGATCCAGACGATCTTCCCGTCCTGGATCAGAACATTGCCGGGGTGGGGGTCCGCGTGGAAGAATCCGTCTGTCATCACCTGGCGGATCCAGCTGTTGATCAGTTTTTCTCCGATCTCATTCAGGTCATATCCCGCCTCACGGAGCCTGTCGGCGTCATCTATGTCAATGCCGTCAATGTACTCCATCACCAGCACCCGGCCGGTTGTCAGGGGACGGTAAAGCCTGGGCACGCTGACAAAACGCACTCCCTCGTTCAGCTTCCGGAATTCCTCCATGTTGGAAGCTTCCGTCTGGAAATTCATCTCCTCCTGTGTGACAATCCACAGCTCATCCAGCACGGCATCCAGATCCACCGTTCCTCCGGTCACCCTGTTTGGAATAAACCTGACTGCCCTGTGCAGGAGATTGATGTCACGTTTCATGACATCATAGATTCCCTCGCGCTGTACTTTCACAACGACCTGGCCGCCTTCGTTCAGCACGGCCCTGTGGACCTGGGCGATGGATGCGGACCCCAGAGGCGTCTCCTCGATGGACGCAAATACCTCCCCGACCGGCCGCCCGTAGGAATCCTCAATCACGCGGCAGACCTCATCGAAAGGCATGGCCGGGACATCGCTCTGCAGCTTCATCAGCTCATCGCAGTAGGCCTGCGGAAGAATATCCGACCGCATGCTCATCAGCTGTCCCAGCTTGATATAGGTCGGGCCGAGATCCTCCAGAATAAGACGCAGTTTTTCCGGGGATACGCCTCTGCTTACTTCATGCGCATGAAGAACGTGCGTGATCTCTCTCAGCCGGCTGGCATAGTTCCCGCCAGCCGCGCCGCCCTGTCCGACCGCGTCCTCATTCACGGATCCGTCCGCATAGACAGCCTGATGGCGCTCCTCTTCCTTCTCCCGGTAGGAGGCAATCCGGTCCGTATGAAACTGTTCTTTCTTCTCCCTGTTCTCCGGCATGGCTCTCCCCGGTTTCTGACAATAACAAGACGGCGTGCCCCGGCCGCCGCCTGATGCTGCCTGTGCCTGTCTCAGTCGATGGAATCATCCACCAGGCTGTCATCCTCGTCCAGATCAACAGCGGCAAGCCTGGCCTTCAGTTCTCTTAAATCTTCCTCAGACAGATTCTTCAGAAATTCCGAAACATCCGGCTTTCTGCTCTGCGCGGCTGCCTTTTCCTTTGAGCTTTTCAGCTTCTCATCGATATTGTGTTTCAGCTCTTTGTTGAGAACCTTCCCCTGTTCAATGGTAAGCTCTCCCTTCTTTACCATATCATTCAGAAGCTGTTCCGCCTTCTCCGAAGTCTCCGCTGCGGCGCCGATTCCCGCAAGAAGTACCTTTTTCATGGTTTCGCCAAGATCTGCCATAACCGTCACTCCTTTCCTGTATTGCTGTCTGTATGACTGTCTGTTTTACAGCCCGTCCGGGCTGTACGCCGCTCTATTCCGGCTTTTTCCACCTTCTCTGTAATATGTTTCCGCCTGTTCTGCAGTTCTGTACTGCCTCAGAGTGTTTCCGCAGGAGCTTCCTGCGTGTTATTGTGCAGCTCCCAGAAGCGCCGCAATCCAGGCGATTCCTTTGGGCAGAAAGATGATCAGCCCGGCAATTGCCGCCATCACGGAAGCGATCAGGACCGCTCCTGCTGCCGTATCCTTGGCGATTTTTGCCAGAGGCTTCCGTTCCTCCGTAACCAGGTCCACGACTGCCTCCACTGCGGTATTGACCAGCTCCAGCCCCATAATCAGGCCGAACAGGGTAAAACAGACGCACCACTCCAGCGGGGAAATCCTGAGAATCACCCCGGCGGTCACCACAAGAGCCGCCATCGTGCAGTGGATTTTAATGTTGCGTTCATTTTTCAGACAAGTCATGATCCCCTGGAAGGCATAGGCAAAACTGCTCTTCAGGCTTCCTCTGTTTTCTTTTGACATCCCAGCCCCCCAGCTTCCTACTCCAGATAATCTCTCATCCGCATATTCTTTCTTTTGATCTTGCGCAGCGCCTTCGCTTCGATCTGACGGATGCGCTCTCTGGTCACATTCAGCTGCTTCCCCACTTCCTCCAGGGTACGGGGCCTGTCGTCATCCAGTCCGTAGCGCAGGCGCAGGACCTGCTGCTCCCTGCTCGTCAGATCCTCCGAAAGAATGGTTCTGATCTGCGCCTTCAGCATGGAGCGGGCTGCCTCGTCCGCCGGAACGGGGGTTGTCTCATCCCGGATAAAATCTCCCAGGGAACTGTCCTCCTCATCGCCCACGGGGGTCTCCATAGAAACCGGTTCCCTGGCTACCTTCTGGATCTCCATCACTCTCTCCGGCGTCATCTGGAGCTCCGCCCCGATCTCCTCGGGTGTGGGCTCCCGGCCCAGGGACTGAAGAAGCTTTCTGGAAGTCCGGTTCACTTTATTGATATGTTCAACCATATGGACCGGTATGCGGATCGTTCTGCCCTGATCCGCAATCGCCCTGGTAATGGACTGCCGGATCCACCAGGTGGCATAGGTGGAAAAACGGAAGCCCTTCCGGTAATCATATTTTTCCACTGCGCGGATCAGTCCCAGATTCCCCTCCTGGATCAGATCCATAAGGCTCATGCTGTGGCCGGTATAATGCTTGGCGATGGATACGACCAGTCTCAGATTCGCTTCCTCCAGCTTGTGTCTGGCCTCCTCATCCCCGTTTTCCACACGCCTGGCAAGTTCAATCTCCTCCTCGCTTGTGAGCAGGGGAACCCGTCCGATGTCTTTCAGGTACATGTGGATCGGATCCGACACCATCCCGCTCTCCGAATCCAGTTCGGAAAAACGCTCCGCAGCCTCGTCGGACTGAGATTCATAGTCCGCTTCCCTGTCGGCCAGTTCTTCTTCTGCAAGGTCGGGAAGCAGCACATCCACGCCTTCCTCCTGCAGCTCCTCCAGAACCTGATCCATCTCCTCCTGGGTCAGATGAAGCGGGCCCAGGAAATTGGACACCTCGCTGTATTCCAGGACATTCTTTTCTGACCTCGCCATCTCCAGCATAGACTTAACCTGTGACGCCAGTTCCTGATGTCTGTCCTCCTGTTCCCGGCAGGGCTGATTCTTTTCACACATCCGGTCACCCCCCATCCAACAGCTGCGAAATACACTTCTCTCTAATCCTGATAAATGATGTACTAATTATTCTATTATTATTTTTGCATATTGTCCATATTATTTTCTTTTTTCAGAGAGCTTTTCGTCACTATTCACGGCTTTCCTTCCCTGAAGCCGCATCTACATGATGATGCGAGGCTCAAACTCCTGATGGCTTCGCTGTCTCAGAAAAAAACGGATATCCAGTCAGAAAAAACATATAAACACTTCTGATGGCTTTGCTGTCTCAGACAAAAAGCGGATAAAGAGCGGACAAAACAGCCGGTTCCGCACGGAACCGGCTGCCTGCATACAGTCTGTCTTTTTTCTGCCGCGGCCGGAAAGCGGCCTGCAGCAGTTCACTGCATATTACGGAAACCCTGACAGGTCAGAGTCTCCTTCTGATCTGAATCATCAGCCCTTGACAGCGCCGGAGGTAACACCTTCAACGATATATCTCTGCAGGAAGAGATACAGGATCAGAATCGGCAGCATGGCAAGAATCAGAGCTGCCATAATCAGACCGAGGTCTGAGGAATAAGTGCCGTAGAAGGCCTGCGTAGCGATCGGGATCGTGTACAGGTTCTTCTCGCGCAGCACCAGGCTCGGAAGCAGATAGTCGTTCCAGAAGGCCATCGCGTCGATGATCGCAACCGTAGCTGTGGTCGGCGCAAGGAGCGGGAATACGACTTTCCAGAAAGTCTGCCATCTTGTGCATCCGTCAATCAGTGCAGCTTCCTCAAGTTCCAGCGGAATGTTGGTATGGATCGCGCCGTGATACATGAAGGTCGCCATGGAGAGCGAGAAGCCCACATGCATCAGGATCAGTGTAATCCGGTGGTTCATTACATTGAAAATACCGCCGTACAGGGACACGATCGGAACCATCAGAACCTGGAAAGGAATAACCATGGATGCGATCATAGCCGAGAACAGGAGCACGCATGCCTTCCAGTTATTTCTCACGATGACAAAAGCGGTCATGGATGAGAAAAGAAGGGTAAGGATCGTCGCGCTGACTGTGATGATAAGGGAGTTGCCGAACACCTTCCAGAAGTTCATCTTAACCATGGCTTCCGGGAAGTTGGCCAGCGTGAAGCCCTTCTTGGCGCCGATCAGGCTGAGCGGTTCACGGATGATATCGGACTTCTCCTTGAATACGTTGATTACTACAAGAATAAACGGGAAGATAAAGCAGAAAAAGACCACAATCAGAATGATGAACATGATCGCATGGATAATCCTTTTTCTGCGCAGAGCTTTTTCGCTGTCCTGAATCATGCGGCCACCTCCCCTTTCTTACCGATATAAACCTGGGTGACGCCGACAATCGCGCAGACAACAAAGAGGATCAGAGCCTCCGCCTGGCCGGTACCGTAGTTTCTATAGGTAAATGCCTGGTTGTAGACGTGCATGGCGGCCATGATGGACTTGCCGGCCGGCTCGCCGTTTGTCAATGACAGGTTGACATCGTATACCATGAAGCATCTGGTGATGGACAGGAACAGACACTGTACGAAAGAGGATCTCATCAGAGGAACCGTCACATACCAGGTTGCCTGGCTGGTGGTACATCCGTCAATCTGCGCGGCTTCCATGAGGCTCTTGGAAACACTCATGAAGCCGGCCACATAGATCAGCATCATGTAACCCGCATACTGCCAGACCGATACGATAATCAGGGCAAACATGGCGTTCGGTCCCGTGGTTCCCAGAAGGGAGACACCGAACAGGGCTGCGAAGGCACGCTTGAATACAAACTGCCAGACATAACCGAGAACGATACCGCCGATCAGGTTCGGGATGAAGAAGCCTGCACGGAAGAAATTCTGTCCCTTTACGCCGCTGGTTACCATATAGGCCAGAAGGAAAGCAACAATGTTAATCAGGATAACCGCGATTGCGGAATAAATCAGGGTACGTCCCAGGGACACCCAGTAATCGTGATCCGCAAATGCAGCCGCATAGTTCGCGAAGCCTACAAAAGGCTTGCTGCGGGATACGCCGTCCCAGCTTGTAAATGTCAGATACAGACCGTAGATAAACGGTACGATCACGACACCGCAGAAAAGAACGGTAGATACCCCGGCGAACATGAGAAACTGGCTTGTCTTGTAAGACATTGAATTTTTATTCATATTCGTCCCCCATGTAAGAGAGTACCGGTCGTGACCGGTACTCTCCCGAACACATATAATGATGCTCTTATGATCCGGACCTGGAGCAGATATCCTCATCTGCAGTTAGATCAGATCTTCTGCTCTGCTCTCAGATCTTATGACCAGTCATCAGTAACGGATCAGTGCTCAACCGGTGTGGTGGACTTCCAGTAATCAACAACTGCCTGTGCAAGGCCGGCGCGGTCGATCTCATCTGCAAGATAGGACTGCATGCTCTGTCCAAGCTTTGCATAGTGATCATCCGGCATGTAGTTGTAGGACGGGGTCAGCATATCGGCATCAGCGAAAGCCTTTACAGACTGTCCGAGCGGATCAGCAACTTCAAGTTCGATGTTGGAGAAAGCAGGAACAAGCGCGCAGGTGTTAACCAGGAAATCCTGTCCGGCTTCGTCGAATACGA
>OCTX011968943.1_pt1 | contig 10668 bp, 9 predicted proteins | sample 1539691 | NCBI WGS metagenome assembly OCTX01 (sample SAMN02144231, study PRJEB22623) | gut metagenome | biome: sheep rumen | host: Ovis aries | place: New Zealand | reverse complement strand
TGTCTATCGATTCAGTACGACAACGAAGCAACTGTCTACTGTTTCAGCTAATGAAGAGAAAAAGTGTCTAGTGAAATCAGGAAAAGTCATAAATATGCAAACAGAATGCATAAACCATATCTTTAGACGATGTAAACCATACGTCTGTAACACTCTAATCAATGGTTTGTAGCATATATAGTTGTGGTTTTTAACTTAATGACTGGCTTATCATTTTCTAACCAGTCATTTTGCAGTTCCTTATGGGGGAGCTGCTTAGTTGGCTACAATCATCTGCTGTCTGCGACATCTATATAATGCAAACAAAAATGTCAATGTATTCATCCCCATGAAAAATCTACTGTGCCGTATGATCACTCGTAGACCTCCCATACACTTCCTATTTATGTTGTACACACTTGTTGATTCTTTTTCATAAACTTACTCAAGCACCATCGATAGCTGTTTGGTGAGGTCTTGAATAATAAAGAATTACATGTTTAATTCACGATTATCAATTAGGATATTCTCTCACTTCTTCACTCAACACTCAATATTAAACACTCAACATAATCATTCCTCCACGTAACTACGCTTACAACGTGCGTAACTATACATTCTACCTGCGTAACTTGACTAATAATCAACTTTGCATCCATTAGTCGCGTTTGTTAGTTTGTTTGTAAGCGACACTATTCCGATGATATGTCCATTAATAAGATGTCTTATATGGGATCCCAAGCAATTGGAAATGCATTCAGTTCGTGGATGTTTGAAAGAAAAAAAGAAGATAAACATTAATGTATATAAATAAATCCACAATACCCTTTGTTATTTGAGTATTTATTTGTAATTTTGCAATAACTAATAAACTTTCCGTTATGGGTAGTTGTAGACTATATACTGTTGGGCATTCCAATCAATCACAAGAAGAATTTCTTGAATTGGTGAAAAGACACGATATCAATTGTATCGTGGACGTTAGGAGTGTACCTGCCAGTAAATTTTCGCCTCAGTTCAACATGGAGTCTCTGAAGTGGTACTTGCGAACTAATGGTATTCAATACTTACATTTTGGAGATGAATTTGGTGCGAGAAGAACAGACTGTCTTGATGCTGAAGGTCAAGTAAATTTTGAACTTGCAGTTAAGACTCCCAGCTTCAAACGTGGAGTAGAACGGCTGATGAATGGATTGCATAAAGATTTTCACATATCTCTCATGTGTTCTGAGGCAAATCCATTGGAGTGTCACCGATTTTCACTCATTTCGCGTTATTTTTCTGATAATGGTCTTGATGTGCAACATATTCTGAAAAATGGAGAATTGGCATCGCATGTATCATTGGAAAAGGAAATGATAGACGAATATCTACAATCAAAAAAACACCGACTATCCGAAATAGACCAACTCTTTGGCAGCTATACAAAGGAAGATCAACGTCGTGATGCCTATAGACTTAAGAACAAAGAGATTGGGTACAAACCACAATACGAATTAGAAGAATCTTTTTAACCTATGATTACACTCTATACTATTGGATTCACAAAGAAAAGCGCTTCACAATTTTTCAGCCTTCTTCGCAATAATCATGTAAAACAATTGGTTGACGTTCGCATCAGTAATAGTAGCCAGCTGGCTGGTTTCGCCAAAGGAAAGGACTTGGAGTTTTTCGTAAAAGAAATCTGCCATATTCCATATAAGCATGTTGCAGACTTTGCTCCGACAAAAGATTTGCTTGATAAATGGCATAAACAGGAGGTGTCTTGGGAAGAATATGAAGCTATCTATACTTCTATGCTTAAAGAGAGGGATATCCTGCGTAAATATGGCATTAAGCAGTTCGATGGTTCTTGTTTTCTTTGTAGCGAAGAGACACCAGAGAATTGTCATCGAAGATTGTTGGCAGAATACATGAAAAAGCATTCCATAGAGGATATTAGAATTATTCATTTACAATAGAATAAATATCAATAGTGTCTCTTTATGGAATCGTTACCAAGAAGAATAACGGTGTATGAATTCCGTTCTTTTATCTGTCTTGCAAATTTGTATAAACGGGGTGGTCGATGTATTGCTGGCATTGAAATAGATTCTGACAAGGGAATCATATTAAACGAGCATGGAAATCCCAAATGGATTCGTCCTGTAGCAGATACGCAATACGGAGAAATACCCAATGACAATGCAAGCAGTATTAAATTACTCTCTCATATTGGTTTATCATACGTTATTGATAATCCTCAAGATGTACATTGTGAAAATGTAATATATGAAACGCTTGAGTTTCTTTCGTTTACTTTTCCATCAGACACAAAGTTTTTAGACAAGCTTGTTGATAAAACACACAAGTCGATTTTTGGCAATCATGGTAAGGCTGTTTCTGTTGATATGGCATTAGGACTTGATTACTCACTTATGTTTATACATGTCCAAAATGCAAGAGCCTATATAGACGAAAACAGGGAAAAGTCTAAGAGCCGAATGTGCTTTGCCTACTATGGAACAGAATATGACTTACCTATTACTGATCCTGCCTTCTTGGAAAAGTTTAGAAAAGCCCCTGAACATTTTGCAATTATCCCTGATGTTTATTTAACACTATCTCTTGGGCTTGAGTTTGAAGGTTGGCATCACAAATTAGTAGCTGGCGTGATAATTCCTGAAAAATCTCAATTTTCCATTGATGCTGAGGGTGTTTCATATATGGAACAACAAAAACGCATTCATACCAATGCGTATGCAAAATGGAGGCCTGAAGACGATGAGCGTTTGAAAGAACTATATAATAAAGGCTTATCTGTTCAAGAATTAATTCGAATTTTTGGAAGAAATGAAGGAGCCATTCGTTCACGAATAAATAAGTTGGGGGTAGAAAGCGATATAGATATACCTCACACTTTTGGCAAAGAAGCATCAACATTGGTCTTAACCCAGCAAGAGCAATCAAATTGGTTTACTGAATACGAAAGTGAACTGGTACGGCTTCTTGATAAAAAAGCAGAAATAGAAGGGAAGATAAATGAATTACGACAAAAGATATTAAAGCAAATGGAGAATCATGGTTTAGATAGGATTAATTCTCGCCAATTTTCGGTTAGTTATACTCCTTCAAAAACTATCATGCAATTTGATAGTAAAGCTTTCAGAGAAGAATATGAAGAACTATATTCCAATTTCTGTAAGCCCAAGCAGAGAGAAGCTTCTATTGTTGTCAAACGTAATAAGATAGATTGATGAACCTTGAGTAAAGACATAAAAAAAGGGCTCCGCCGAGCCCAACCTTTTTGTTTAACCTTAAATCTAATACCATGAAAAACTGATGCAAAGTTAGTGATTTTTGTCTTTTTGCATGTTATTTGTATGAAAATAACTCTTTTAAAAGACCACTCTTCTTGACATAAATCAATTTTGTGGTTTGTAAATCACTACTCCCAATTGTTTTTTCCCGTCCATCATAATCTTCAAAGGATGGGGGAAACGCACGTGGCGCACAAATTTCGTTTCCTCAACGGTAGGCATTTCATCAAGTAGGTCTTGACGGAAGAATCCTTGGTTGGTATTGGAATCGATGGTGAAATATCCAACGCCAAACGAGGTGAGGTTTTGGAAGAAATGCGTACCTTGACTTGGGTCTACGCGATAGTTCTTCAATGCCACTTCCACGATGATACGGGCTGCACTGATGTTAGGCCATTTCACGGGAATACCCAACCAATAATCGCTGGAACCCCATCTGCCTGGTCCTGCCAAGATATAGTTTTTGCCCTCTGCAAGAAACTTGCGGTTGATGCGTTCAATATCATCGGCAATGGCTGGGTTGTTCATGGCGGTGAAGTTGTCGTCGGTCTTCACATATACCACGTCCACCACGTCTTCGCTGATGCCATGACCAAGCGACATGTTGGAACGCATGATGCATTGTTCGTCGGGAATGGCAGACAAGTCTTCTTCCAACATTTGCTTCGAATCGACGATGGGGCGGATTTGCAATAGATAGAAGTTGCCCGTCTTGTCATCGTTGACATTACATGCAAACTCAATCTCCACGGGTCGTCGCATGGCTTCAGTACCATATTTCATCGCCATTTGAAGAATCTCTGGCAATGGCAAGACGGCTTGTTGGAGAACGCCACTGAACGTGATGACCTTTCTGCCGCCTTCGTAGATACCGTCGCGAATCACTTGGTCGTAGGGGTCGAATGTTGAGGCAATGTAATTGAGCGACTTGTCCTTGTCGGCTTCCTTCACTTTAAGCTTGAGGATATTAAAGCCATCATCCACCTTGAAGTCATTGCTCACATGGGTAAGGTCGAGCGCATAGAATTTCGTTTGCGTTTCCTTCAAGGCAATGTCCATCTCACTGGTTTGCAACACCTGTGTGGGATGATAGGGCGACACGCGCAAGGTCTGTCCACCGTCTACGATATATTTACCCAATCCCAATGCCAAGGAAGCAATACCGTCTTCAGCCGTTTCATCGCCAATGGGATAGTAATTCAATGAACGCAATACGCCACTGAAATTGGGATAATATCGGTCGCCGTAGGTTTTGCCTACCACCTCTTGTAATATCACAGCCATCTTCTCTTGGTCGATGACATTGGAAGTAGCTGCCATATAGGTCTTGGAATCTTTGTAGTATACAGATGCGTAAACGCCCTTGATGGCGCAAGCCAACATTTGTAACATGGCGTATTTGTCTTCTACGTAGGGTATCATATAGGTGGAATAGATGCCAGCAAATGGTTGGTAATGAGCATCCTCCAATAATGATGACGAACGAATGGCGATAGGCGAACGAGTGGCTTCAAAGAACGTGAAGAAGTCGGCTATCAACACGTCGGGAAGTTGTGCCCTGAGAAAATGACTGAGTATTTCCTCATCGCTTGCATCGCTCAACGCAATCTGATAGAGATTGTTTTGTTCCATGAATTGGTCGAAGAGGTCCGTACACAATACCACCGTCTTGGGAATCTGAACGGTCATGTTGGGATACTGATTGAATTGAGGGTGTCGCTTAACCACGTTATCGAGGAAAGCCAATCCTCTTCCTTTTCCTCCCAACGAACCTTCGCCAATACGCGCAAAGTGAGAGAAGCGGTCGAACTTACCACGGTCGAACACGGCAACCACACCAATGTTCTTCATGTGTCGATATTGCACGATGGCATCATAGATAATCTTTCGGTGTGCATCAACATCTTGCAACCTATGCCAAGTGATGTCTTTCAAGAAACGAGAAATGGGGAATAAGGCGCGAGCGGTGAGCCAACGGCTCATGTGATTGCGTGAGATGTGATAGAGCATGGAATCGTTGGGAATCTTGAAAATGTTATCTTGCAATTCCTTGAGATTTCTCACTCGTGCCACTTCTTCGCGTGTCTTTGGGTCGCGGAAGATAAAGTCGCCGAATCCCATGTGTTCTTCCATCAAATGGCGCAAGTCGATGTTCATCTTCTTCGAGTTCTTATCGACAAATCGGAAACCCTCCGCCTCGGCTTCCGCCCTGTTCTCTGCCTCTGCACTCTCCATGATGAGCGGTACGTATTCGTCGTTGGCACGAATGGCACGTAGGAGTTTCATTCCCGCATCAGGGTCTTTCTCAATACCTGAGAGTCCTTGACCTGAACGCGAAGGCGTGATGGATGATTGTATGGGGAAACGAGCGTCGCAGATAACACCTAACGTATTGTTGGAGTATTTGGAATACAATGCCCATGCTTCCTCATAACTACGAGCGAGTACCACCTTGGGTCTTCCGCGCATACGAAGGGTGGCGGAGTGACGGTTGAGCGCTTCCGTAGAGAAATGTTGACTTTGAACCAAGAGAAAGCTATAGAGATTGGGCAAGATGGAAGAATAGAAACGAATGGAGTCTTCCACCAACAGAATCATTTGAACGCCTGCCTCCTCGATGTCGTGTTCCAAGTTCATGCGGTCTTCTATCAACTTGATGATGGAGAGGATGAGGTTGGTGTTGCCCAACCAACAGAATACGTAATCGAAAATCGACAGGTCTTCGTTTTCCATGCGCTTGGTAATACCATGCGAGAAGGGCGTAAGCACCACGCAATGGATGTCGGGAAACTTGTCCTTGATGGCGCGCGCCACGGTGAACGCATCGTTGTCGGCATTACCAGGCATACAAATCACCAAGTCGATATTGGTGGTTTCGAGTACGCTCTCGGCTTCTTCCGTCGTACTTACCTGCGTGAACGTGGGTGGATAGCGCAATCCCAGTTCCATATACTCATTATAGATTTTCTCCTCCACGCGTCCGTCGTCTTCCAACATGAACGCGTCGTAAGGGTTAGCAACGATAAGCACGTTATAGATTCTGCGCATCATCAAGTTGACAAATGTCACGTCTTTCAGCAAGAAATTTGTCCATTGTTGCGGTATGTTGTTCTCCATATCAATAGTCGTTTATGGTGCAAATTTACTATTTTTCTGAGATAAATTCACTATGTTTTACATATATCTTCTGTTAATATTTTATTTTCTATCATTGGTGAACGTTACAATCTTTTCAGAATCATCCGCAAAGCATTACACTCGTGGAGCAATGCTTTATGAGCGTAGAGCATTGAGTTGTAAAACTCAGTTAACTATCCCTAAACTTCCATTTAATTTCCATGGAAGTCAAGCATTCGATACCTGAATAATTGAATTATCACCTAATTCTTATTCATATAGTTGCTGATAAGAGCACCTGCAATATAACCTATAGCTGCGCCGATAGCAGCACCAACAGCCGACTTACCAATGATAGAACCCAAGACAGCACCAACAATTGTGAGACACAATCCGAGTGTCAAGAATTTCATTTTCTTCATCTTCAAATATATTTTAATAGGTTTAATTACTTATCATAATCAATCACATATACCTTAAGCAATGATTTCTACAAAAAAACTATTATTATTCCGCTCAGTATTATTGAAACAACATGAAGTCCATATGACAATAAATACCATTTTTTAGTTGGATATTTTGAGTCAAAATAATGATCCTTAACAAATTGTTTATATGGTTCTGAACATGCTATCCTTGTAAAAGGTCCTATAACCACAGCTGTAATAATAGCCATGGTTATCTTTACAGGTTGTTCTGGAAAATGAAATAGGTATGTGTTAGGTATCCAAAACACTATATTTAATAATGAAAAAACATATCCATATATCGTCGCAACATAAAAATCTACACCAATAGCATTTGCTAACATGCGCGCTTCTATACTTGGATTTAAACTAGCTCGATCTACAGCTGTAAACGTAAACAAAATTTTATGTAAAAAAGATGTTAGTACCATATGTTATTTGGAAAATTATAATAATTATTTTGTAAAATTATATTTTGTTGGTCAATCCATCTCATTGTTGGTTGATATTTTCTTATTGTATTATATGTTTGGAATCCAAAATCCATTAAATCAAACAGTGCAGCCATACTATAGGTTTAATTACTTATCATAATCAATCACATATACCCTTTATATTGTAAAAAGCTGATGCAAAGATAGTTAAAAGTTAAATGATATGCAAAATAATCTTGTGTTTTTATGTAATAATTCTTTTTGCATAGTAGTTGAGCAAATGTGAAACGATAGACTATCATTTTATATGGTGTTTGCAATTTGAAAACATGGTATTTACTTGTGCTAAATATGGTGTTTACTTGTGCTAAATATGGTATTTACGAAATTTAAACATGATGTTTGCCACTCATTAAAAGAAAAAATGAGGGTGTTATGTTTTTATCCTACCACTTTTTTTATTACTTTTGCAACCAAATAAAATCAATGACTATCAAAATGAAAAAGAATCTCAAGAAATCTACGTTGTGTGTTCATGGTGGATGGGAACCCAAAAATGGTGAGTCACGCCAACTTCCTATCATTCAAAGTACAACATTTAAATATGACAACTCCGAAGAAATGGCCATGCTCTTCGACTTGAAGAAAGAGGGCTATTTCTATACGCGATTGCAAAACCCCACTAATGACGCCGTGGCAAAGAAGATTGCCGCATTGGAAGGTGGAGTGGGAGCCATGCTCACTTCGTCTGGCCAAGCTGCTAATTTCTATGCTGTATTTAATATATGTGAGGCAGGCGACCATATCGTTTCTTCGAGCGAGATATATGGCGGAACGTTTAATCTCTTCGGTGTGACGATGAAGAAATTGGGTATCGACTGTACGTTTGTATCGCCCGATGCATCGGAAGAGGAAATTGAGGCCGCATTCAAAGATAATACAAAGGCATTGTTTGGCGAAACTATCTCTAATCCTGGATGCAACGTGCTTGACATAGAGAAGTTTGCGCGTATCGCACATCGCAAAGGCGTTCCCTTAATCGTAGACAATACGTTTGCCACACCTATCAATTGTAGACCTTTTGAGTGGGGAGCAGACATCGTAACACATTCCACCACGAAATACATGGATGGTCATGCAACACAAGTGGGCGGAGTAGTTGTGGATAGTGGCAACTTTGATTGGGATGCTTATGCAGATAAATACCCAGGATTGTGTACTCCAGACGAGAGTTATCATGGATTGACCTATACGAAAGCATTCGGAAAGATGGGATATATGACTAAGTTGGTGGCTCAATTGATGCGCGACTTAGGTTCCATTCCTTCACCACAGAATTCTTTCTTGCTCAATTTAGGTTTGGAGAGTTTGCATTTGAGAATGGCTCAACATTGCAAGAATGCACAAAAGGTAGCCGAATTCTTGCATCAAGACGAACGTGTGGCTTGGGTTCATTTCAGTGGATTGAAAGATGACCCGAATTATGAGCGTGCTCAAAAGTATTTGCCTAACGGTTCGTGTGGCGTGATGGCGTTCGGCTTGAAAGGAGACCGCGAGACAGCCATTCAATTTATGGATTCATTGGAAATGATTAGCATCGTTACTCATGTGGCAGATTCCAAGACATGCGTGTTGCACCCCGCCAGTCACACCCATCGCCAGTTGAGCGACGAACAACTGCGTGAGGCTGGTGTTGCCCCCGACTTAATCCGCTTATCCGTAGGTATAGAAGACGTTGACGACATCTTGGATGATATTCGTCAGGCCTTGGATAAGATTACCAAGTAACGTTGAAACCAACAGATACGCTGGCATTGGAACTCAATGGAATCATCTCTTTGCTGAACTTACCCATGAGATGATCCATTCCGATAAAGAAATTGAAGCTTTTGGGGTGGATGTTTACAATCCATCCCAAACTTGTTGTATAGCTATTCACGGCAATGCTGGCTCCACCACTCAACCATTTCAATGGCTCGATGTTGCCACTCAATCGCATTTCCGTCCAAGTATGCTTACCTTGCAAACGAGTGGAACTTAATGCGCCAAACTTCAATTGGCGATAGGATGGCAAGATGTATTGACAAGCCAAGTTAATCGTTGCTCCAAGTGTTGTCAACCTACTTCCCTTGTCTCCCATATCCTTGAGATTGTAGAAGTCGCTCACTTGGTCGGAGTACTTATCAACTTGATGGGTGGCATGATTGTCTTTCGCCTTGATAAAGTCAACATCATGGAAACCGTCGAAAACGAAATCCTTTTCAATATTGGTTGCATACATGTCGTTGCTCCAACTGATAAATCCCAAATCCAGCAACGATGCACTTACTTGCAAGTCGTCTGAAATCTTGTAACTTCCACCTAAGTCAACGCCAAAGCCAATACCACCGATACCGCTACCGTCGATGTCTACATCATTCACGCGTTTGTAAGAACCTGGACGCGATTCGTATTCCTTGCTTTCGCTTTTATATTTGAAACCTTTCATGGAAACGTGTGCTTGAGCATCGCCATGAATGGTCCATTTCTCTTGTGTCATCAAGTCGGCAGTTACATCGTTCATTTCAATGGATGCTTGTGCTACACCAACCAATATCTTTGCTTTTGCGCCCAATCTCAAACGTTCGTTGATTTGACGAGAGTGACCAATGGCTAATTCGGCAAAACTCTGTGCCATGAAAGCAACATCTCCAATTTGGTAATTCTTGTTACTGGTATTAGTTGCCAGTTCAAAGAGTTCGTAAGGAATCTTTCCGTATGCCATTCCGCGCACGTTCAATTCAATGGTGTTATATCCACCGAATTTCTTGAAACCAGCAGAAAGGATAGAAACGTGAGCTTGTGCGTTCACTTTATTGTTTCCCTTGCTGAACCCTTTCAATTGATTATCGAGATAAGGGTTCATGAAAGTAGTCAGTTCCTTGGTGCTCAGAGTGGGATAGAGTGGGTTGTCGCGAACGATGTTCTTATAACCAAAGTTACCCATTGTCTTGGCATTTACGTTGCCAATGGCGGGAATGGAAAAATAGGATTTCTCGTTTTCGAAAGCTGGGTTCATTTCATGACGAAAGAGATAGCCGTCAGTGAAATAACCAGTATGAAAACCTTGTGCCGAAACATTGAGACACACGGTTGTGAGAATAGTGAGAATAATATATTGTCTTTTCATGTTCATTTGCAGTTGATTAGATTAGTTATAGTCTCCGATAATCTTACCGTGTTTCTTGATTTTGATGTTCTTTAACCGTACCGTTTGCTTATAGGCATTGATGGGAATGCCAACGACGGGATTCTGTCCGTTTTCATCGCAGGCAGAACCAATCATGTGGAATTTTATCTGGTCAAGAATCTTGAATACATCATTGTCTGTTG
>OCTX012278792.1_pt1 | contig 10669 bp, 8 predicted proteins | sample 1539691 | NCBI WGS metagenome assembly OCTX01 (sample SAMN02144231, study PRJEB22623) | gut metagenome | biome: sheep rumen | host: Ovis aries | place: New Zealand | reverse complement strand
ATGGTATCCGCTATTCCGCTGCCCTGAACAAATTCTTTCTGGCCGGGATGCTGTGTGGAAGTTCCCTTATAGACATGAATATATCTGTACTTGCCGTCGTCCATTTCGTAGATATATGTACGGTAAACACCGCCATCAAAGACCGCGGTATAATTCTCGTCTATGTCGATGTTAAGGCCCCAGACCTGGGTATCGTTGATAACGCCTCCGTATTCAATTACAGTGCCGTCTTCGTATTTCACCTGAACTTTATCCGGAATCCTGTCAAAGATAACAGAGCAACTTGGATACGTATATGCATCTGTAGTTACATCATTATCTCTTGAAGCTTTAACGATGATAACAACCGTATTATCAGCAGATTCATAGCTGACACCTGTGATATCAAGATAATGCCCTCCGTCAGGCTTTCTGCCATCGCATACAAGGATATATCTTTCACCGTCAGAATTACGTATATACCAGCCCTGAGAAAATGCAGGTCCATATTCCTGACGCTGCAGGATCTCATATCTGAATCCGTCTACAACGCCGGAACTGAAATCTTCTTCATACGTTGTCGGCTCGCCCTCGAGATATAGTTCTGTCGTCGTCGTTGCAGGTGTTGTCAGAGAACAGCCGCTAAGGATCATTGTTGTAGCCAATATAGCTGTACCGGTAGCGTAGATCGGTCTCTTTGTATTTTTCTTCTGTTCGATCTTCATGCTTTCCCTCCTTGTGGTGACATGATTAATTCTACAGTTCAAACGTGTATGAATAATAAGAATCATTCTCAGACGTCTGAAGTCCGTAGTTGTGGAGAAGTCTGTATTTTCCCGAAGAAAGCGAATCTTCAAAAGTAAGTATCAGGTAATTCTCTTCTGCAGGAATGGATGAGGATGCACCGCCTCTGCCTCTGACCGGAACCTCATACCACTGACCGTTCTTCTGATACTCGATCACGAATTCACCAAATGCTGAATAATTCTCGAAATCTATGACCAGAGTTTTCTTGTCCGTCTTACGGACAGATGATACCGGAAGCTTGTAAGAGCTCTCATCAACGATCTTATCTTCAGGGATCTTTGAAGCTATGAGCTTCGGATCTTCTTTCTGCTCTTCTGCAAGATCGAACTCGGCAGCCATATGATAAGTGGCAGCCTGACTGCCGTCATCACGGGAAGAAATATCCTTAATTATCCTGTAATGACCCGCAGGGAGTTTGCCGGCATCTTCAAGATATACAGGTTCAGACGAAGTGTCACTTATCACGATATCGCCTGAAGCAGACTTCTCATCAGACTCAATGTGCGGTCCAAGCATTATGCCTTCCATTGTAAATATCACATCCATGGGCACCTTATACCAGTCACCGTTCTTCTGATACTCCAGCGTGTACGCTCTGCCATACATATATGTGCGGTCGCTGTGATTTACAAGGTTTACCATGAGCTTGCGGTTCCTTACGACCTCAACAGTCATCTCGACTTTATAATCATCGTAGTTGGAAAGACTGACATCAGATCTCTCTTTGAACTTATTGTCAGAAGAGCATGCAGCAGTTCCCAAAGTGATTCCCAACAGAACGAGAGCAGCGGTGAACTTCTTCATTACCATTTGTTTTTCCATTTTCCTACTCCTTTTTAACATCATATATACAGATAAATAACGCAAAATGTTGCAGTCTTATAAGGAACCATTATCTTCGCATCACCGATATCGGAAATGGGATAACCGCTATATCCGCCGGAAGTTACGAATTCTCTTATGTACTTATCTGAAGGTCTGGTCAAAACCTAACAATTGCCCGTGTATACGTACTTCAATCTCTCCCTAGCGATGTCTGCAAGAGCATATATCTTTTTGACATCTGTCGGCTCTTTGTCGCTCATCTTATATCTCGGGAAAAATCTCGAGATATGCAGCGGCACATCACCGCCAATTACATTACCGTCATTATCCTTTAATCCTGCTATCCACGAGGTGAGTTCCCTCATCTCATCTTCACTGTCGTTCATGCCTGGTACGATCAGCATCGTAAGCTCAACGTGGCAGTCCTTAACGGCCCTTTCTATAAATGCCTTTGTGGTATTAAGATCGCCCTTTAAGACATCCCTGTAAGTCTTTTCCGACATGCTTTTAATATCAACATTCATCGCATCGATATAAGGGAGCACTTCTTCAAGGATTGTAAGTTCCACTGATCCGTTCGTGACCAGCACATTCTTCATTCCCATGGACTTGACGAGCTTTGCAGTTTCTCTTACGAACTCATAACTCATCAGCGGTTCGTTATATGTAAAAGCAACTCCGATGTTGCCTCTCTCCCTGTATTTATATGCGATCTGAGCAAGTTCTTCAGGCGTTATCTCATCTTCGAATTCTCCGCCTTCGGATCTTGAGATATCGTAGTTCTGGCAGAAAGGACAGAACAGATTGCACCCGAAGCTCCCGTACGAGAGGACTTTCGATCCTTCGCAAAATCTCGACAGTGGCTTTTTCTCGATTGGGTCTAATGCGAGCGCTGTGACGCGCCCATAGTTTAAAGACTTAATGCTGCCGCCTTCGCATGTCCTCGCGCCGCACGCGCCGGTCATGCCTTCCCTGATATCACAATGCCTGAAGCACACTTCGCAGACAGCCATATCACTTATACCTTACAACTTCGAATCTCTGCAGCCTGTAATCGTCATCTGGCGATATTCCGCCCTTTCTTCTTGCGATATCGATCTGCTCTTCAACGGTATCAACACCTTCAAGATCAGGGAGCAGAAGTCCTTTTCTCGCGCCGCAGGATACGATCACGCCGTACCTTTTAACATCGAGCTGGTCCGGACCGTCAATGCTTTCGGGCTTCCCGAGGATATCAACATTGATCTCCAGAAGTTCTAATTCATCTTCTCTGACGCGCTCGAATCTGGGGTCTCTCGACACCGCACTTATAGCATTGCTGATGATCTCTTCCGCGATCGAATCCTGTACCGGACCGATCGTTCCGATGCAGCCTCTGAGCATTCCGTTCTTGTGAACTGATACAAATGCTCCGGCGCGCTCTTTTGTCGCTTCTACGGGCAATGCTTCAGCAAGTCCCGCGGGAAGATCAGCCGGGAACTTAAGCTTTCTGCCCGTCTTAACGAACTGCTCGATAGTTGCCCTTGCAAGCTTTACATAAGGCGTTGATTCGGTTGCTTTTATCCTGTCTGCCATAGCCTTAAGGAAGCACCTGGATTCATTCTTTCCACCAGGCTCGAAAATCGCGATCCCATAGCCTACGCCTGTCACATCCTGGTGCGACAATACTTCAGGCTTAACATCGACACCGTCAAGAGCACCTGCCATTATCACGAAGGATCTGTGGCCGCACTCGGCAGCCTTATCAAGAAATTCTTCATCGAATTCCAGCATAGCACCGAAGTCCGCTTTGGAAGCTGCTTCCATTATCCTCTTATCGTAAACAGGACCTGCAGGATCAAAGCCGTACGGACCGTAATCCTGAAGTTTGTGCGACAGATCGCCGCTCGCGACAAAGACTGCATTGCGGCCAAGCTCTTCTGCCACCTGCTTAATGAAAGTTCCGAATTTATAATGATCTGCAAGAGGAAGACCTGACAGTCCGATCCTGATTATCTTTCCTTCCTTGTAATGCTTCCTGATGAAATACAGCGGCACCATCGTACCGTGGTCTAATTCTCTTTCGCGTTCGCCTTGAGTACCTGCAGGAAATTTATTCTGCTTGAGAAGCTTTTCGAGACGTGCAACAAATTCAGTATCGTAGTCGACATCAAAACTTACCTGTGGCGCTCCGAACCTTGCAAAATCACCTGCAGATCCGGTTCCCGGCGAGATGTGAAAATAGTCGGCATACATTACCGAATGCGGACTTGTGATAATTATAGTATCAGGTGCGATGTTTGCGATGTGCTCAGCGACACGCTCGTAAGCCTTGGTAGTCTCTGTGATATCCTTTTCGCCGCCTCTGCCTACAGCAGGAACAATAAGCGGCGGATGCGGCACCATATAAGCTGCTTTAATTCCCATATAAGAACCTCCGCACTAACGTTCATCTAATACTTTCTGCACTCTGTCCTGCGCGATCCTGATCACTTGATCCAGCTTCTTCTGACCAAGGAAATATGCAGGCATTTCCTCTGCAAGGATTATGTTGATCGATGCATCCGAGAAGTCAGCATTTGAACAGGATGCTATGAGTTCATCGATCGTGTCAAAATCCTTTTTTGTTACGCTCTTGCCGTCAACGTCATTAAATCCACTGCCGCTGTTTTTTCCGCCTTCATTATAGTACTTTAAGGCTGCTTCTGCGCCTGTCTTAAATGCATTTCTGTTGATCACGAACCGGTCTTCCAAGGCAGTGTTAGTCTGAATATCTTCTGACAATAATATCTTCACAAATTCGGCGCACGCAGCAACATCAAGTGCGGTAGAAGAAACGGCCGCTGAACTCTCAAGTTTATACATCGGGCCCTTTCCGTCTATTGAAGGAGTGCCTAATATCGTTGTTCCTGTGGGCACCTCACTCTTTAATGAGAAGAACCTGCCGTATCCGCTGCAGCGTTCAACATGATTTCCCATCCATACATAATCCCACTCATCGCTGTTATTGATCTCGTCTAATGTAACACCCTTCTCTCTCACATTATCCTTAACAAACTCGGCCATCTTCGCGAATTCTTCTCCGGAGAAATCAGCTTTGTTATTTACAATGAACTTATCACTCATGGAATTGAAAAGCAGATTAAAATAATATGCCTGTCCATACCTGATACAATCCTTGCCGTTCAGCGTCTCATCCAGATATTTATCATATTCATCAAGAGTAAATCCCACTCCTGATTTCCCTGCATATTTCTCGTTGGTGAATATACCTGTTACGGCAAAAGTCAGAGGCATGTTATAGAGTGCGCCGTCTTTCTTTGCGCCTTCGATAATGTTGGTAAAGTATGTGTCATTATCAAGATTTCCGAGATAAGGCGTAAGATCAGCCAGGTAGTTCGGATTACAGAGCCTTCCGTATGATGCTGCATCAATCAGGATATCCGGTCCGACGCCGTTCATGATATCTATAGCAAGCTCATTGCTTATACCTTCAATCATTCTCAGTTCTTCATTCTCGAATTCATCGTAGCCGTCAGCTGTGCTGTGAAATTCATAATATTTTGACAGATTGTACCTGTCTGCAGCTTTAATATAGTACTTGCTGTTAGTCTCATTGAATCTGACTATTGCTTCACCGGTATTCACATCGATTCCATTATGTGCGTACAGTTCAAGAACTGTCTTGCCGGCATTAGGATTCGTAGCTGCTTTTTTGAATTCTATCAGAACTGAATTCTCTGCCGGATTTGCTTCAAAAAGTCTGTTTCTATTGATCTGTCCGAACATTACTATGGAGTCTTCACCGCATTCAACTATATTAAATAGAAAATCAATAATTGCGCTGTTGACATCGCTCATGCCGAAATTGAAGACTTCTTCTATCTTTTTCTCTTTCGGATCGATATGTGAAATACCATAGGAATCCACCATATAGATCTTTCCGTCTTTACCGGTAAAAGATTTATTCACATATTCCTTATCGAACCACTCATAGTTTTTCGCTTTTTCTTTGATAAGCTTTTTAGTCTCAAGATCAAGCTTATAACATGTTCTGCCCTTGTTGTCCTTTCCTGTGATCAGGACATTCTTATCGTCCAGCGGAACAACATTAGTTGTTTTATTTGCGAAATCCTTCTCATCGATCTCTATTTCCGTTTCCGTACCGTCCGGATCAATGACTATCACGGTGTATTTATCTGTCTCTCCGCCATAACTATCGGGGTTCCAATACACAACCGGTAAAATTATATAATTACCGTTCCGGGTTTCTTTCTGGATACTGGCACCATCGGCGGAATCCACTTCACGGGTATCCAATACTTTCTCTGTCTCGAGATCAAAAAGTATTTCTCTAACTACATATTTGTCTTGTTCATTCTGGCTTTTTTGTCTGGGACTGGATCTTATAATTATCTTGCTGTCTGAATACATAAAAATATCCGGGAAAATAGAATAGCCTTTGATAGTTTTAAGATCGATCTTCTTAACAAGTTCTCCGGTTGCTTTATCAATTACTGATATGAAGTTGAAAACATAACTCACATAATCATATGTATCCCAGTCTATATCTGCAGGCTCTTCATATTGTCCGTCGCAATAGATGTAATAATTCCTGTCATCAGATCCTAAATATTCATAATTGCAGTATGCGAATTTTGCATCTTTTTCGAAGCCGCAGTTGAGCTTTGTGATCTTGCTCTCATAAAAGGGGGTATCTGCAGAGATCACTTCTCTGACTCTCTCTTTTTTCTTGCTGCATGATACTACTGACAGCAGTATGGAAGTAATCAATAAAACTGCTGAGATCTTTAAAGGAGCTGCGGCCCGGTTTCTATTCCTCTTTTTCATGATTGTCCCCTTGCAAAAACAAGCGCTTCGATGTCCCCAGGTTAATTTCCCAATTAACTCATTTTGTATTTTATCAGTCTTATGTGTAATCTTTGTGTTCTAAAAAAACACACCGGGTCCCGCCGGTGTGTCAGCTTAAATGATCTTATTTGTTTTATTTATCCCAGTATCGAGAGTGTAATGCCAAGTGTCTGGTTAAGGATAGTTGCAGCGTACTGGGCTCCAATCTTACCTGCTGCGAAAACAACTACTGCAATTACTATCGTTACGATCGCAATCCCCTTCGACCAGTTCCTGATAGTCTCTCTTCCGAGAATGATCTGAACGATAGTAAAGATGAGATAAAGTACCGCGCCGCCGATGAAGAAAAGTCCTGCTTCACGGTAATCGCCTGTCAGATCGAATGCGAATGTTCCGCTCTTCGGAAAGAAAAACCAGACAGCTGTAGCAACGATAGCCGACCAAAAGATCTGAAAAAAGAAGTACACAAATTTGCTCATACTATTTTCCCTCTGTGTTTATTTGGTTTTTCACCACAGGCCATTTTATACCAAATTTTTGGAACAATCAAAAAATATTGCGAATAATCGTGTTGACAGGCTAATTCTGATTAGCTATAATTTGGCTAATTTGAATTAGCCAATATTTTCGGGAGGTCATTATGGATACAAAACAGAGAATATTAGACGAAGCGCTCACGCTCTTCTCCGAGAAAGGCTATGCAAATGTTTTTGTCGGCGACATCGCCGAAAGGGTCGGAATTAAGGCGCCCTCGCTCTATAAGCATTACAAGAGCAAGAAGGCGATCTTCGATGCCATCATAGACCTGATGGACCGGCGGTTTGCAGAGCAGGCAAAAGCCATGCAGATCAATGGATCGGATGCCGTTGCTGATGCGGAAATATATAAAGGACTGCCCGAAGAACAACTGTTAAAACTCGGCCGCCAATTCTTTCTCTATTTCCTTCACGACGACTACAACCAAAAGTTCAGGAAGATGCTGACGCTCGAGCAGTTCCACGATGAGGATCTTGCCAGGATCTATTCCAGGATCTATGTCGACGATCCGCTCTCTTATCAGGGAATGCTTTTCGGATTCATGGTAACGTCAGGCATCCTCAAAACTGACAACGTTCAGATAATGACACTCCACTTCTACGCCCCGATCTATTACCTTCTCACGATCTGCGACAGGGAGCCTGACAGGGAACCCGAAGCATTGAAATTGCTCGACGACCACATAAAACAATTCGACAGGATCTACGGGAGAGAAAACTGATGATAATTACTGTAATCAACGGACAAAACCACAAAGGAAGCACATATAACATCGGGAGGATCCTTGTCGGGAATCTCGGTGAGAATGAAGTCCACGAATTCTTCCTTCCAAGGGATCTGAACCACTTCTGCACAGGCTGCTGCAGCTGCATCAAGGATGAATCTCTTTGCCCATTTTTCGAAGAGAAAAAACACATAATGGATGCCGTCGAAAAGTCCGATCTTCTCATCTTCACGACACCGACTTACTGCATGCGCACATCCGCACCGATGAAGGCTTTTATCGATCTCACATTCACCTACTGGATGTCGCACAAACCCCGCGCATCCATGTTCTCCAAAAAGGCCGTTGTCATCTCGACTGCCGCCGGCGCCGGCGCGGGATCAGCCATAAAAGATATTACAAATACACTTCTTTACTGGGGCGTACCATACGTAAAAAGTTATGGCAAAGCTATACAGGCCACGGACTGGGAGCATATAAAGCCCGAGCTTAAAGAAAAGATCAATAAAGATATGGCCGCGCTCGCAGGAAAGCTCAGGAATTCAAAAGTCCATGCAGGCATAAAGACGCGCTTTATCTTTTCGATGATGCGCATGATGCAGCAAAAAGGCATGGGCGCTGGAGAAGAAGAAAGAAGATACTGGCAGGAACAGGGCTGGCTTGATAAGACCAGACCGTGGAAGGCCGCATGATCTGCCACCCATATAGGAGGCATGATAAAAAGTAAAACAGGGGCAATGTGAAAGCTATCACGGTTGTATTATTCAAGTACAACAGTGAGACAGAGTAGAAACTAACTCGACATTTGTACTGATCCATATAAGGTCGCATAGGAGAATGAGAAGTTAGCAATCGAATCATGCAGAGGTCCTAAGAGGCCGAATGGGAGATTGGAAGCATTACCCGACAGAAGCTGTCTTGCTGAGAAGTTTTTACGGAGGAAGCAAGATGAGCAAGAAAGAAGAAAGACGTTTGTGCGTAGGCGTAGATCTGCATAAGACACAGTTCACGGTAAGCGCATTAACTGAAGACGGAGAAGTAATTCTCCAGGAAGAGTATCGAACAACTCCAGACGGATATTCCGAGTTTATAGAGGAGATGCATCGATACGAAGAAGAAGGGTGTTCCATAGAGTTGGCGGTAGAGACTACCGGTAACGCAAGGTTCTTCAAGAACCAGATGGAAAAAGAATTCTTTGATGTGACAGTGGTCAATACTAATAAGTTCAAAGTGATCACATATAGCACAAAGAAAACAGATGCAAACGATGCGTTGACGCTGGCAATGTACCTGCAGAAGGAAATGTTACCTGAAGCGCACCTTTGCAGCCAGACCAGTGAAGAGATTCGAAGGATGCTGAAAACAAGAAGGATACTTGTTCAAAGCTCTGTAAAGATTAAGAATCAGATCCACGGAATGCTTCTTGGCTACGGAATTGAGACGAATGCAGCTCAGTTTCAAAGCAAAAGAAAAAGGCAGGAACTGATGAACGATCTCGCGAATCACTACTACTCAGATTTCACTGCCTCATCACTTGAAGTGATGCTTAACATCTTAGATGTTTTAGCAGACCAAATCAAGGATGTAGAGAAACAGATCGAGACCATGGTCGAAGACAATGAAGATGTTGAGCTGTTAAAGACAATACCCGGAGTGGGAAAGATTGGCGCGGCGACTATAGCATCTTACACAGAAGATCTTGAACGATTCGATGGAGACTTCAAGAGATTTGCAGCTTATATCGGGATAGTGCCAAGCGTGCACAACTCGAATGAGACTGTGCATCTGGGACATATAACAAAGCATGGACCACAGGAGTTAAGGACGGCATTTGTTCAAGTAGCGCTTGGAATGATTCGGGCATCGAAGCAGACAAGCGATTGGCGATTAATAGAAGAATATCGTCGCAAGAAAACAGAGAAAGGTTCTGGCAGAGCAATAATTGCTTTGACCAGAAAAATAGCAAGAATAGTGTTTGTAATGCTTGAGAACAGAGAAACATTTAATCCTGATCTCATGTTGAGCAAATAGAAAAATACAGCAAACAGCTGAAACTGTTTGACTTTTTATGGGAGAACAAAATGAAGATAACAGTAATAAACGCAACAGAGAAAAAAGGCGTCACATACCGCCTTAAAGAATGCTTCTTAGCCCCTCTCAAAGACAAGGCCGAGATAACGGAATTCTACCTTCCCAAAGACGGTCCCGGATTCTGCATCGGATGCACACAGTGCTTTTTGACAAGGCAGGATCTCTGCAAGGACGCCGCGAAGGTCCAGCCTATTGAGAAGGCTCTGCTCGAAGCAGACCTCCTGGTCTTTACCTCCCCTGCTTATGTATTCCACACGACCGGCGCAATGAAGGCATTGCTCGATCATTTCGGATACAGATGGATGCCGCACCGCCCTGCCAAAGAGATGTTCGGCAAGCGTGCCGTCATCATCACCCAGTGTCTCGGCACCGGCGGAAAGTCCACCGCCAAAGATATAAAAGACAGCCTCTCCTGGTGGGGTGTGAGCTACATCAGGACATACACATTTAAGCTCATGAGCGAGATCAACTGGGACAAGATTCCGGAGACGAAACGAGCTGAGATGTGTGCAGTTCTCACTAAGGCTGCGGAAAAGTTCGCGAGGATCGACTACAGCAAAAAGGCCGGAACAAATCTTATCGTCAAAGCCAAGTTCATGGCCGTCCGCATGCTTCAGACAGGCCTCGGCAAAAAGAATCCTGAATACACTGATTTTAATTACTGGAAAGCAAACGGCTGGCTCGGCAAGGTCAGGCCGTGGAAGTGAAACTGATATAACCAAGAGTTGTGTTTCCACAACTCTCATCTGACGATGATAGTTGTATTGAAAAGAAATCCTTTCCCCATTCCAAAGCGCTGTCAGGAATCATACTGTCAAAGGCGGATAAGACTTGCTGCATAAAGTAAACTCCATC
>OCTX011879828.1_pt1 | contig 10675 bp, 11 predicted proteins | sample 1539691 | NCBI WGS metagenome assembly OCTX01 (sample SAMN02144231, study PRJEB22623) | gut metagenome | biome: sheep rumen | host: Ovis aries | place: New Zealand | reverse complement strand
GCTTGTTCTCCGTAGTCAGGTTGAGCAAGAAGTAAATCATCGATATTTACTCAGAGTTTTTTTGCATAGTGAGGATCGAGAGCATGTTCGGCATCAATGAATGCAGCTACTTCACCACGTTTTTGGATTTCTGCGATGGCATGTAATGCTATTGTAGTTTTTCAGCTAGATTCTGGTCAGTAGATTTCTACTACGCGTCACTCTGGATAACCTCATCATAATATTAAGTCCAAGATATATGATCCACTGTGGAAAGTGTTTACTAATCCGAATGTAGAATGGTCTCACATTTTGATTACGGCTCATTTTCCGAATTGTTTTTCAATGCTTGCTAGGGCATTTTTGAGTTCAGCTGAATCTTTCGTTGTCATGTTTGTTTGAATAAGGGGTAAAAAATCATAACGCAATCATCGTAATAAATTTTTTCAAAAATGCAAGAGATTTTTTATTAGCTCATAACTGTATTTTCAAATTCGTCAAAAAAATCTGATTTTTTATCAAAAAAAGATTTGACATCGTCAAAGAAATTCTTATAAAGAAAATGTAATTAAAAGTCATCCTGAATGAAATGAAGGATCTTATGCGTTTATTTTATTTGATACCTAAGATTCTTCGCTACGCTCAGAATGACAAATGGTATTTTATTCATTAATAATGTTACTTATGAAGTACGAACTTGATGATGTACAGAAAGCTTTAATTCTATTCTTCAAAAAGAATACGACTGGAGAATGACTTACTCTTAGAGAAATTGCTGCAGAAATTGGTGTAAAACATCCACAGACAGTTCTCAATAAGTTAAATCAGCTTGTTTTAAAATGATATTTTGTCAAAGATGAAAGCTGATATCGTTTAGTGCGTGAATCTATTACGGACAAATATACTGATATTGTTCAGCTTCCTATCTTTGGATTTGCTCAATGTGGTAACCAATGAAAGGCTGTGATTAATGAATATACACAGGAGCGTATTCCTGTAACGATGGCTTTTGTTGGTATGCAGGATTTGGAGAATTGTTTCTTTGTTCGTGCGAAATGAAATTCAATGGAGCCAAAGATTCAGGATGGAGATTTGGTTTTAATTCATCAGCAGGAGAGTTATGATCCAAATGATTATGTATTTGTAGTTCATAATCAGCTTCCTAAACTCAAAAAAATTATCAAAACTGATGAATGAATTTTCCTTGAATCTGTGAATAGATTTTTCGATAAAGTGGAAATTGATCCATTCGATGAAACTAAAGTCGTTGGTGTAGTAAAGAAAATCATCAAGAATATGTAATATGAAATTATTGTATATATAAAAAAGTCTGATTTTTTTTGACTTTTTTATGTTTATTGGATATAATATTTGTATCAGAGCTTTTATTTTGTGATTTATGTACTAATGACTAAACGTTGACATGAGAATTTAAGTATAATGTCTAAATCAGATTTTGACGTTAAAGATACGGTTCATATTTGAGGGATCAAAGAATATAATGATTTTCGTAATGAACTTCCAAAGATTGCAGTAGAGCGAAAAAAATTTCAACAAAATTTAAAATGATTATCGTGAGAAAAGATTGAAAAATTTATTTGAAAATCTGGTTTTTCTTTGACTGATGACGATTTTATTCAGTTTGAAGATTGAAATTTGAATATGAAATGTATTTTAAATGATTTTGATAATGATGGTAAAATTCCAGGTGTTTGGTATTTTGTTGAGTGAGAATGAAATATGTATGTTCAACCAGATGATTCATTTCATGAGATATTTCCTTGAGAATGGTCAGAAGATAATGTGAAAAAATATTTAGAATTTTCTAAAAAATTATTACACGAATTAGAAAAATTGAATATGAAAATTGGAGATAAAAGTAAGGGTAAATTATCTGGTTTATTTTGAAAATTATTCGAGTAGTTATAATTATTGTTCTACTCGTTCAGTGAAAATTTGAAAATCGTGCTGAATATCCTCATCGGATTTCAGCTTTTTTTCTATATTAGAGATTGCATAAATTGCTGTGGCATGATTTTTACCTCAGAAATACATTCAGATTTTTTCTAATGTTCGTCTGAAATGCTTTTTTGCAATAAGCATTAAAATTTGTCTAGCAGTAGTAATTTCTTTTTTTCTAGAATCAGATTTTAACTCAGCAACTGAAATTCAATAGTAATTTGCTACCATTTCTACGATTGTATCAAAATTTTTCTGAGATTTTCAATTTGGAGTATAAGTGTTTGTTTGTTTAGCTGAATATCCCAAAGTTTGCAAACATGCATAAACGTCATCTTCAGAAATTTCATTTCAACTTAAGGCTTTCCTTGTTAATAAAATATTTAAAGCTCATTCAAGTTCACGAACATTTGAAGTAATATGTTGGGCAATGATTCATAACAAATCTGAATCAATTGATTCTTGTTTAATTTCCAACTTTGACTGAAGAATTGCGATCCTAGTTTCATAATCTGGCGCTTGAATGTCGGCTACTAATCCCAAAGCAAATCTGGTCTTCAATCTTGGTTCTATTTCTGTGAGTTCCTTTGGAGGACGATCAGATGAAATGATAATCTGCTTTTTCTTTGATTGAAAATCATTGAAAACATTGTGAAATATTTCTTGAGTCTTATCTTTTCCTGCTAAAAATTGTATATCATCAATCAATAATGCATCTACATCATCAAACTTTCTCATTAGAGTAGACATTTTATTATGCTGTAACGCTCAAACTATTTCATCAACGAGTTTTGTAGCTGGTAGATAGATGATTACTTTATCTGGATTGTTTTGGATTATTTCGTTTCAAATTGCTTGCATTAGATGAGTTTTTCCCAATCCAACATTTCAATAAATGAATAGAGGATTGTACGCATTTCATGGATTTTCAGCAACGGCTTTTGCAGCAGAGAATGCAAACTGATTATTAGATCATGCTACAAAATTATCAAATCTGAATGATGGATCAAATAAGATTCAAAAATAATCATATAATTCATCTTTTAATGATGTCTCTATAGGTTTAGAATTTGAAGTTTTTGTAGTTTTGATATTTAGTAATTCTCATAAATCAATCAACAAATCACTTCCATTTGAGAATGGAGGATAAACTATGTATTCAACTGTATACTGAGGATTATACACTGTTTGTACAGTTTCTTTCAGACTTTTATTGAAAATTTTTTTAGCATTTGATAGCATGAAATCATTCGCGAATCAAATGTATACTTTCTTTTCACGATCTTCGATATTTATAATTCATGCTTTTGATAAAAATGTTACAATCTTTTTATGATCTTGTTGTGTAGATAACTGCAAAATTATCTTCGTTCGAAGTTCTTTCAGATATTGTTTTTTTTCTAGATCAAATTGTTCTACTATATCAATTAGCATAATTGTTTATGTGATTTAGTATAAATTATTATACCTCCCTTTGGTAAGGGAGGTGGCCGTAGACCGGTGGGATATATTAAAATTTTTATATACCCCTCTTTAAATACCCTTTACTAAAGGGAGACTCTCTTTATTGTCTAACAAGAACTACATATTCAACGTGATGTTCTTTATTTATTTCTCATGAAACAGGGTTCGTATAATTTCCAAAGTCTTTTAGCACAAACTTTCATTTTAGTCATTTGAAATCATCGAGACAATACTGGTGTAAATCAGGATTATTAACCATTGTATATGAATCTGGCAAATGATACGTTATGAAACAAATTCCATTCTTATTTAGATGCTTATACATAGTATTCATTAAATCTTCAAGTATATACTTTTTATCATAATACATTACCACGTGTTTAGCTATAATGAAATCATATTTCTCTTTAAATTCAAAGTCTTCCACTTTTCATTTATAGTACGTAATATTTGGGTGATCTTTTAGATAATCTGGATATTCTGCATTATCTACATCATCCAGTACATCAACTTTAGCTCAATAACTAGCGGCTAAAATGCTGAAATATCACTTTCTAGCTTTGAGATCCAATATACGTTGAGGTTCATGTTCTTGGATTAATTCACTAACGAGTTTTGCTCACTGCATTCTTATTTAGAATAAATTAAATAAAAGTCAGATTTTTTATCATAAGAATTGTTCTAATCTCACGACATCCAAATCTGGTCTGGATTCGTTCAAATCATCAAGCGTAAAATCTTGTAATTTCTCGTTGTAAGTCTGACAAATATCCTCAATCAGAGCAACATTATATTCCCTATCATAAGCCTCTTCTACAAACATTCTCACACAGAGATTTGTGGGAATTCATACGACAACTATATTCTTGATTCATTCCAATTCTTCCTCGAGCTTAGTTTTATAGAAACACGAAATTTTATGTTTTTTGATAATTATATCTTCTGGCTGTGGACAAAGATCTCCAATTAATTCTGATAGATGATCTCTTTCAGAGAATGGTCATTCTTTCTCAAGATGTCTGACAAAGATTATTTTGTATCCCATCTCTCTTGCATACTGAATTAGGTAGCAAGCTCTATCGATTAAAGAATCCATATTGCGCAGACGATAATCAGATTTTTTATCTCTCCATAATTCCTGAAGTCCAATTAGGACAAGTGCTGTGTTTTGTTGGGCCATTTGGATGTAGAAGAAAATAAAACTAAATATTTTATAAGAATTTTCACAAAAAATACAACAAAGAAGATTTTGTATTGTTGACTAGGTTTTTTCGCATCAAAATAAAGGAACCAGTTTAAAATTAGAAATTTTTTATCAAATTATTGTCCAATGACTACTTTACTAGGGAAAATCGTTATTTTATCTCAATTTTCTTTCTGATAATAAAATCATTGTTCAAAAACCTGAATTATTTTTCACTTTAATTTCTTATCATCGGTTGGTTGCATTCAGATTGGTTCATGCATCAATGTATCAGGACTCTCATGTAATGATGGTATAGGAAATACCTTAAATCCTTCCAATGCTTTAATAAATCTATCATGTACCATTTGTACTCATTTTCACATAGGAGAATTCTTATCCTCATCGGACAAATTTTCCAAAGATTTACGTAAATCCTCCACAAATGGCAAAATTTTCTTCACAATCTTTATAAGTAAGTCTTGATGCATAGACTCAGCTTTCATAGCAGATTGACGTTGAATCATCTCCATATCATTTTTTGCACGCAGATAAGCTAATTGTGCATTTTTCACAATTTCATCTTTTTCTGCAAGTTGTGCCTGTAGCTTTTTGATCTCCGCTTGCAATTTTTCAATCATTTCTTCGTTATCTTTGTCAGATTTTACTTCTTCGAGCACTTCTTCTAGGTTTTTAATATCTGAATCATTATGCTGACTAGCAGCTTGATCATGTTTTTTTGTCATATATCTATATTATAAAAACTAAAAATTCTAAATTAATTTTTATGTTCAATATTTTCGTAAAAATATTCTGCAAAAGTCTGATTATGGTCATGTAAATATGTAGCCAAATCTACTCAAACATATCTCCAATGCCATGGCTCTACAATTTTTCAATCTACATCCATTCATTTCTGATATGAATTATGAAAGCCGTATTTATGAGCATTATCTACTAGCCATTGATAATATTTTCCACTTCATGCTTTTATATTTCATCAGTTCACTCATAAATCCAAAGCTAATCCCGCTTCATGTTCGCTTGTTCACGGCTTTGCACAGCGTCAAACTGAACAACTACTAGCCAATTGACGTTGATATTTCTGTGATCTCCAAGCTGAATTGATAGTTAGTTTTGCTTTAAATCCAAATGCATTTGAAAATGCTCGAGCCATCCCCTCAAACATTTTAGCAGCTTTTTTACGGAGTTTAAAGTTTGAAGACCTATTTGAAGTGAAATCTGAATTAATCTTTACTATATCATTTGCTTCATAATTTTGAGATAATGAATGGTTATCGTCCAAGAATTTTTGAAAAGATGTATCAGAATAATAATCCATATTCGCGATTATTTCGTTTTGTATTTCCTCCTTACTTTTCTGCTCATAAAATCAGGAAATCGGGTTATAAATCCATGGAATATTTGGTTGACTATTTAACAGACTAAAATTATTCCATCAAAAAACTATTCCTCACGAAAATATTCCAAGAAAAACTCAAACTATAACCAGATTTTTTTTCATTTATAAACTTTTATGTAATAAAAAGTTTATCACATAATTATATTAATATTAAATCTTAAATCAAGAAAGATGAATATGACATATAATGACTACTATTTTGTTGTCTATAAAAAGTCAGCTAAAATTTGATTTTTATTGTTTTATATGTATAATTAAGCATCAGTATTTTATATTTTAATTTTTTAGTATGGGAGACGCATTCACAACAATGCTTTGATTAATGATTTGGGCCGGACAAATTATGGCTATCGTTGTATGTTTTAAAAAAGAATCTCCACAATGGTTAAAAATATGTGGATGAATATGAGCGTGTTTATTTATGCTAGCCTTTATATGAGCGGCTAGAAGATATGGTTAGTTAATAATATAAATAATATTTTTGATTTCATTTCTCTAATAACATACGTTTTTTTGCAAAATATTTTTTTACATTAAAAATGTATCTCATTTTTTATTTCAGTAAATTTTTAAGATAAAAATTCTTGTTTTTCAACCAAAAAATCTTAAATTCAGTTTACAATAAATTCATATTTAATGTGCGAAAATCGATGGAACTAACACCAGCAATGAAACAGTATCAAGAAATGAAAATGCAGAATCCTGACTGTATTCTATTTTTTCGTATTGGAGATTTTTATGAAGTTTTCTTTGAAGATGCAAATATCTGCCATAATGTGTTGGATTTAGTTCTTACATCCAAAAATAAATCCGTTGAAAACCCAATTCCTATGGCATGAATTCCTCATCATAGCATAGATAAATATATTCCAAAACTTATTCAGCATTGATACAAAGTCGCAATCGCAGAACAGATTACAGACCCAAAACCATGAAAACTTGTTCAACGTGAAATTACTCAGATTATTACGCCTTGAACCTATATTCAGGAGTGAACCAAAAATTTCAATTATATGCTTGCCATTACGAGAAAAGAACTTGGTACATGAGAAATTTATCATTTGGCTTGGTGAGATTTTACGTTAGGGGAGTATCAGACCAAAAGTTTTTCGAATCTTTGAGATGCTCAGAAACGAATTCTGACTCTTTCACCAACTGAAATAATTATTGATGTAGATTTTCCAGAAAAAGATAGTATTTCTACTCCGATTCAGCAGTATTTACAATGTCTAATTTCCGTTTACGAAGTCCCAGTAGATCCTGAAAGTTTTCTCTGTAATATGGCAAAAGTTCAGACTTTATCAAGTTTCTGACAAGCAGTAGGAGAGTGAAGACTTCAAGCTATTGCTTTATTACTTCATTACATTAGGCACGTTCAGCAGCAGAATATCGCAAATATTTCCAAGATTTCTTATCATGCTCAGACATGATTCGTACTCATGGACGAAATTACTATCAAAAATCTGGAAATATTTAGTTCTAGTTACGAAAATAATCAGCAATATTCATTATTCTGAATTCTTGATCAAACCAAAACGAGTGCCTGAGCCAGACTTTTGCATTATTATTTAGCAAATCCAATCAATTCGTTATCTGAAATACAGAGAAGACAAAATCTGATTTCTCATTATCAGGAGATAGATTATTCTAAATTTATTCTCAAAAAGTTAGGTGAGTCTTATGATTTACAGAAACTCACATCTTCAATTCTCTATAAAAAACTTAGTCCGATTCCATTTCTCAAACTTAGATCTACTTTAAATCTATTCTTTTGATGAAATGAAGAATCTGAAATTCTACTTAATGAGCTAAAATTACTCTGACTTCAAGCAGGCGAGGAAAATGAACTAAAATCATTACACGAAACTTTACAAAAAATGCTAAAATCTGACCAAGAAGTGATGGACTGAGAATATTTCATAGCAGATGGATGGAACAGTGAAGTAGATGAACTGAGGAAAATAGCTTTTCATAGTGATGATTTGCTTTTACAGTACCAACAATTTTTAGTTCAAAAAAGTGGAGTGCAAAACGTTAAATTGAAATTTGTGATGAATCAGTGATATTTTATCGAACTTACCACTAAAGATTCTATCCAATTTGAAGAAAAACTCTGAATTTGAAATTGAAACCAAGAAGATGAAAAGCTGAATCTCTATCGTAGAAATACCTTGAAATGAAATCAGCGTTATTCTTCTACCTACCTAGAAAAACTTCAAGAAAATATTCTAACAGCCCGTGAAAAACTCACGAAACTAGAAAATAGATTGCTCAAAGAGATGTGAGAAAAAATCTGAGATAAAAATGCTGAAATATCATCATTTGCACAGAAAGTCGCAGAATTGGACGTGTTCTGTTCACATGCAGTTTTTTCATTTGAAAATAGATACATTCAGCCCGAAATGAATAATAAAAATCTGATAGAAATCGTGTGATGAAGACATCCTGTAATTGAAGCATATTTACCTACAGACCAGCAGTTTATCCCAAATGATTTATCTATCTGAGAAAAAGAGAACCAAGAAAAGGAGATGATACATATTATCACATGACCTAACATGTGATGAAAGTCTACATTTTTGCGTCAGTCTGCTTTAATCGTTCTTCTCGCTCACTGTGGGCTATTTGTCCCAGCCACAAGTGCAAAAATTTGATTAGTTGATGGAATCTTTGCCAGAGTTGGAAGTGGAGATGTGATTGCAAAGAATCAATCCACATTTATGACTGAGATGATTGAGGTTTCAAATATTCTGAATAATGCTACATCTCAGAGTTTTATAATTTTTGATGAGCTTTGACGTTGAACTAGCACATACGATTGATTAGCTCTAACAAGTGCAATTTTGCAATACGTTCTCAAACATGTAAAAGCAAAGACTCTGATAGCAACTCACTATCACGAACTTATCAAACTTGAAAAAATGTATCCAGAAGTGAAAAACTATTCAGTGAGTGTATATGAAACAGACAAAGAAGTGTTATTCATGAAAAAAATAGTAAAAGGATGAGCTAGTAAAAGCTATGGAATCGATGTAGCGAAAATTGCTTGAATTCCAGATGAAATTTTAAAATTATCTCGCGAAATTCTAAAATGATTTGAAGCTAAACAATCAGAATCGAATTTACACACACAAATTATTTCTACACCACTTTTTGAGATTCAGAATAATGATAGTAAATATCAAGAAAAATATGAAAAGATTCAGAGAATTATTACACAGGCTGATTTGAATAATATGACTCCAATTCAAGCAATTCAATTTCTCGCAAAAATTAAGGATGAACTAAAAAATGATGAATAATTATTTCAATGATTATTCACTCAATAAATTATTCTTTAATATATAGTCACAACCGAAGTTTATCAAATCATCAAAATCTTTCTTATCTCAGCAGGAGAGTCGATAATTTTCTAGAACTTTTATAAAATCCTGATGCTGAGGATATCATCTTTCTGGAGCCATATCTATTCATGGAAATTCATAGTTTAGTAAGAATGTAAGCGATTCTTTAATCAGATTAAATTGTCGGCGATTGAGTTGATTCATTGGATGTTCAAATTGGTAATATTTATGTGTTTGCATATGTAATAATTCATGAGCGAAACTTTTGGTCCATCATTTAGTTCTTCGATCTTTCTTGGTGGTATCCATTGTCCATATTTCTCAGGTTCTCCAACCATATGGTCCTCTCAGACAAGTAGTGAAATAAATATGAAAGTTATCACGTAATATTGGATGTTTAGTAAGTTTTTCCATACGTTCAAAAACTAGCCCTTTTTGTTTATCCAAAATATTCTTTATATCACTCACCGCTTCTTCGATATATTCACGATTAGCTTGATATTTTTTATCTAAATAAGGTAATAATATTTTATTTGCGTCCTCCTTTGATAATCATTTTATTTGTGATAGAATATTCAGGTCTTCTTCAGACATTTTTTCATAACTTCTCCCATTTGTAAATGCATTCATAGCACATCGCCAGTTGAATGCATCTTTCTCTAAATCATAACTGCTCGTAATTTCAGGCATAGTCCTTTCATTTTCCATATCATGTAAATCTGAAATATTGCGCATGATTATTTAGTATAATATAAAATTAATAGTGATAACTTTTTCAAATCTGAATAGTTTTACATCTATATAATTGCTCTATCAATACAAGTTTGGCTAGTCAATGAGGCATAGTAATAGCACCAAATGAAATCTCTTTCAAATCTGAAAACTTACTTTTCAATTCATCTCTATTCAATCCATAAGGTCATCAAATTATAAATACACAATTTTGTCAGTTTATCTCCTTCCCTACTTCTTCCGTACTTAAAAGTCTTCACTCTTTCGCAAGTAAAATTTTTTTATAATTCTGATATTTCTTTTCGATAGTTTTAATTACAGACTCTGTTTCTTTATGAATAACTAAATTATGATTATCATCCTTAAAAGGTTTCAAAGTATCAAAAACTACATCTTTTCACAGACGTTTTTGATATTCTTCAATAGCGGATGAAAAATGTTTATCAGAATCTGAAATATTCAATATTACGTGCATATTATCCTTAATAAAAATGAAAAAACATAAAAATATTAGTCTAATTTTATTTCATAAATTATATCTCAACTTTTATCTAGTTTTCTAATTCAAATCCTATCAATTAATATTGAATT
>OCTX014573481.1_pt1 | contig 10676 bp, 7 predicted proteins | sample 1539691 | NCBI WGS metagenome assembly OCTX01 (sample SAMN02144231, study PRJEB22623) | gut metagenome | biome: sheep rumen | host: Ovis aries | place: New Zealand | reverse complement strand
AACAGAAGGACTCAGAGCAAAGACTAATGTCTTGAAACTCCTTGTAACTCCTTGCAACTCCTTGTTTACTTAACATGCGAAAGTTGAGTTTACAGTTTACTGTTTAAACTTTTCAATTATCAAAACGTTTTTTGAACACAGTTTATTGCGTGGAAGCCTTGTTTTCTTTGGAGACTCCGGTTATGTGGCGGTTGGAGCTGTCGCGGATCACGTCGCTTACAATTTGTGCAATCTGGGCTTTCAGTTCCTCTACAAACTGTGCCGGATCGTATTTCTTGTGTTCGATGTCTCGCAGTTTCTTTTCCCAAATGCCCGTCAACTCACAGCTTTTGAGCAGTTCCTCCTTAATCAGGTCTATGAGTTCCATGCCTGTTGGCGTGGCCACCAGCCGTTTCCGCTCACGACGTATGTAGTGGCGCTTGAAAAGCGTCTCGATGATGCCGGCGCGTGATGATGGTCGGCCAATGCCGTTCTCCTTCATGGCAGCGCGCAGCTCTTCGTCCTCCACGAATTTCCCCGCCGTCTCCATCGCCCGCAAGAGAGAGGCCTCGGTGTAGTAGGGGGGGGGCGTAGTCCATTTTTCTGTAAGCGTAGGCTCGTGAGGCCCACTTTCGCCTTTCACGAAGGCAGGCAGCGTTTTTTCCTCGTCTGAAGCCTCCTCCGAGGCCCCCTCCGGCTCCCCCTGGGGGGAGAGACTATCCGCAAGTTGGGACTTCCCCCCCAGGGGGGATGAGAGGGGGGCCTGAGATGAGAGGGGGGCCACCACGCGCCAACCTGGATCAATGATTTGCTTGCCCGTAGCCTTGAATTCCGTCTCGTTGGCCACGCCCAGCACTGTGGTGGTGGCAAACTTGCAGTCAGGGTAGAACACACTGATGAACCGGCGGGCAATGAGGTCATAGACACGCCGTTCCATGTCGCTCAACCCGTTGGCCACGATTCCTGTTGGGATGATGGCATGGTGGTCGGTCACCTTCGACGAGTCGAACACACGTTTGGTCTTGGGCAGAGGCTTGCCGCCTAGCGGCCTCACCAGTTCGGCATAAACCGCCTTTCCTGCAAAACGCGTCTGGAACAGCCCGTTCATGATTTGCGGACACTTGGGATAGATGTCGTCACTGAGAAACTGCGTATCCACACGTGGATAAGTGGTCAGTTTGTGTTCATAAAGAGTCTGAATGGTGTTGAGTGTCAGCTCGGCGCTCATGCCGAACTTACGGTTGCAGTCCACTTGCAGCGAGGTGAGGTCGTAGAGCGGCTTGGGGGCTTCCTTGCCATTTTTCTTCTCCACTTTCGTCACCGTGAACGGTTGGTCCTTAATCAGTGCGAAACTACGCTGCCCCTCCTCCTTCGAGGTGAATTTCCCTTTGGTCGCCGTGAACAGCGTTTCGCGATAAACCGTCGAGAGCACCCAGTAAGGCTCGGGCTTGAAATGGTCTATCTCCTTCTGCCGGTTGACGATGAGAGCCAAAGTGGGAGTCTGCACCCTTCCTATGCTGAGCACCTGTCTGTTCTGTCCATACTTGAGCGTGTAGAGCCGTGTGGCATTCATGCCCAGAATCCAGTCGCCGATGGCTCGCGAGAGCCCCGCCAGATAGAGCGGTTCATACAACTTCTGGTCTTTCAGCTGCTGGAACCCCTCGCGTATGGCCTCGTCCGTCATCGACGAAATCCACAGCCGCTTCACGGGGCATTTCGCCTGCGCCTTTTGCATCACCCACCGCTGTATGAGCTCGCCCTCTTGGCCCGCATCGCCACAGTTGATGATGCCGTCAGCCTGTTGCATCAGGCGTTCGATGATGGCAAACTGCTTGGTGATATGCTGCTCGTTGATCAGTTTGATGCCGAATCGCGGCGGTATCATGGGCAGAGCGCTCAGACTCCAGGGCTTCCATGCCGGCGTATAGTCGTGCGGCTCCTTCAACGTGCACAGATGGCCGTAGGTCCACGTCACCTGGTATCCGTTACCTTCCATATATCCATCGTGCGACGCCGTTGCTCCGATGATGCGGGCAATGTCGCGCGCCACACTGGGTTTTTCTGCTATGCAAACAACCATTACGTAATTTCCAACTCCTAACTCCTAACTCCTAACTCTTAACTCTTAACTCTTAACTCCTAACTCACCCTTAATACCCCACATTTTCGTCTGTCAGGATGACGATGTGTCTTCCCGCAGGGTGCGACATGCGCTGAATGCTGATGTAGTTGCAGATGCTGTCGCTCGAGAGACAGTTGTGGCAAGAACCGTCTTTCTGGCAGGGCGTGGCAAAGTCGAAGCGGGCCATGTTGATGGGAGCAGCCACCGATCTGGCACGTTTTACGGCCGCCTCCACATCCTGGCAAACCTTGTTCATCCCCACCACGAAGATGACGTGTTCGGGTCCCCAAGTGATGGCGGCCACCCGGTTGCCGTTGCCGTCAATGTTCACCAACACCCCATCCTCGCTCATGGCATTGACGCTGGCCAAGTAGAAGTCACATTCGAACGCCTTGCGGTACATGCGCACCTTGTCTTCTGCTGTGGTGACGTCATCGCGGTCAAACACCACGTAGTTGCCCTCTTTGAGCATCCGCGTAACTCCTGTGTTGCGAATGCTCATCGAACCGCCCCATGCCACCGAGCTTCCTTCTGGAATCAGCTCGCGCACTTTTTCCAAAATCTCGTGGGTAGTGCGACAATAGAAAGCGCCGAAGTGGCGGCGCTGAAGGTTGTTTACTATTTTCTGGGCCAGTCGTTGGTTGCGAATCTCTGTGGGTGTCATCATTGTTCTTCTCCTTTTTGTCTTGTTTTTTGGGGCAACGTTGCTGAAAGCCTCTTTTAGTTCGAGGGGGACCCCTTTTCGTTCGAGGGAACCCCTTTTCTTTCGAGGGAACCTCTTTTAGTTCGAGGGGATTTGAAATCCCCGAGTCAAGTGCGGCGATGGAGCAACTTTGCCGTTGAGCCGGCAAAGTTACTGAAAGTCGAGCGCAAAACAAAGAAAACCATTTCTTTTTTTGCCGAGATGGAGTAACTTCGCCGTTTTTTGAAGGGCAAAGTTACGGAAAAAGGGAGGGACTTGCCGCCGATTGGGACTATTGCTTTTCCCTTCGGCCAGCGACCTTTGGTTCCCGAGCAAGCTCGCCTACCCGTAGCCTTCCCCCCCAGGGGGGATGAGAGAGGGGCCTTGGGGGCTATTGTCCGATGGATTGCTTGTACTCCAACAGTTTGTTCTGAAGATTGGCCCAGGCATCGGTGTGTTGGTCGCAGGCCTGCTGGTAGAGCAGCTGAGCATCGAGGAAGTCTGCCATCCGTGAGGTTCCGGCACGGTAGTGGTCGCGGTTGATTCGCAGGTTCTCCTTGGCTTGTTGGATGCTCTGTGCAGCGAGCGTCAATTGCTGCTGAGCCTCGTTGACGTTGTTCCATGCATTTTGAATGCGTATTCTGAGCAACTCGGCATTGTTCTGTCGTTCGTCGAGAGCTTGCTGGTGGGCTATCTGTTTTTGCCGGATGGCATGTCTGCCACCCCACCAGGCGGAAATGGGGATGCTGACGGTGGCGAAAACCATGGCGAAGGTGTGGTTGTTGTCTAGAAGGTTGTGATAGTTGTATCCCGCCCCAACGGCCACAGAGGGCAGACGTTCACCCAGTGCCATTTTCTGCTGCAGTTTGGTGGCCTCCACCTGCTTTTCGAGAAGCTGGTATTCGGGCGTAGCTAAAGCCTCCCCAACCGAAGCCCCCACCGAGCCCCCCTCAAGGGGGGAAAGGCTACGGGAAAGGCTACGGGTAGGCGAGCTTTGCTCGGGAATGGGCAAGCTTGCTCGGGAATAGTCCCAATCCGCGGCAAGTCTCTCCCCCCAGGGGGAGCTGGAGGGGGCTTCGGTTGGGGCTTCGGGGGAATGGATGGCGAAAGCCGTGTCGCGCAGACCGCAGTATTGGGCGAGCAAAAGGCGCACGACCGATGCGCCGTTTTTCAGTTTCAGCCGTTGGCTCTTCAGTTCGTTCTGCCGCAGCTGCACCCGAAGCAGGTCGCCCGAAAGGGCCACTCCCGCCTTCACTGCCACGTCAACGTCCTTATGGATGTCGGCCAGCATGGCCTCTGCGGCATCGATGGTTTTCATTTTCTGTTGCAGTGTGACGATTTGCCAGAAATACTGCTGGGCGGTTCTCACCACTTCGTTTTCGGAGAGCTGACTCTTCAGCAGGGCTGCCTGTTCGCCAATTTTGGCCAGACGGTTTCCATTGACGATTCGTCCACCGGCAAAGAGGGGTTGGGTGGCACTGATTCCGGCGATGGTGCCGTTCTTCATCATAGAGATGTTGATGGGACTGGCCAGTTCGGCCAGTGCTTCGGGGGCGAGCGACTGTGCTAGCGATGAGCCCATAGCGGGGGGGATGACATCATCGGGGTTGACCTGCATTTGGGCCATGCCCTTGTTGGCATTGAACCACAGTCCAGTGGCACTGATGCTGGGGAAATAGTTGGTGAAGGCTTCACGGCGCTGCTCTTGGGCCGATTCGATGGAGCGGCGGGCGTTGCGCATGGCAATGTTGTTCTGGCGGGCGGAGTCGAGTATCTGCTCGAGGGTGTAGGTACGCTGGGCAGCTGCGGTTGTGCAGCTGAGGGTGCAGAGGAGAATGGCTATGAATGGTTTCATGATGGGGTTATTTCAGATTCACTTTCCAATAGACTACAGGCAGCATCGTGACGACCATGATGAGTGATCCAATGCCACCGGCAAAGATGGTGACTCCCACGGGCATCCAAAACGAAGACTGGGCGATGATCATGGGAACCACGCCGACAGCAGTAGTGGCGGTGGTGAGGAAGATGGGGACCATGCGGCGGCGGCCGGCTTCGTAGGCTGCTTGGCGAACGGCCTGATTGTAAGCCTTGCGGTCAGATGTCCAGTCACCGTGGTCTGCGATGTATTTCTTCACCAGGTCGTTGGCATGTTCGAAAATGAGAATTTCGTTGCGCATGATCATTCCCATGAGGGTGATGAGACCGAATATTGAGGTCAGTCCAAGGGCACGGTTCATGAGCCCCAGTCCAACCAGGGCGCCAGGGATCATCAACCCAAGGGCTGCCATGCAGACAGTGGTGATGCCGTACTTCTTGAAATTGAACAGTAGGAAGAAGAACACGATGATCATGGCGATGACAATGCCTCCGATGATTTGTGGCAGGGCTTCGTCGCCATACTCTATCTCGCCCCCCACCTCGCTTCTTATGCCTTGGGGAATGCAGATTTCGTGCTGCATGATGTTGGCGATGAGTTTCTCGACGGGTGCAGTATAGACTCCTTGCGCAAACTGAGCCGTTACCGTGATGCATCGCTCGCCGCCGCGGTGGACAATGCGGCTCTCGCTCCATAGGGGTGCCACAGTGGCTATTTGGCGGAGGGGAACAGTGGTGTTGCTGTTGTTGATGGCGGCGGAGAGCATGGTGGTGGGCGTGGCGACGCCGAGGTCTTCGATGTCGGAGAAAGTCATGTCGGCATTGTCCTTGACGACAATGGGCATTTCGTAGTCGTCCTGCCACACTTGTCCCACACGCAGGCTGCCCGAGGTGGTGCTCAGCGAGAGCTGTGCTGATAGGCGCGTGATGCCTAGCTGTGCGGAGCGGACGGGGTCGAGCTCTACATTGACGATGGGGGAGGGCTGCAGATAGTCGGTGTGAACCCATTCCAACTCGGGCATCTGGCGCATGCGCTCGACGAGTCTGTCGGCCACTGCGTGAAGCGAATCGAGGTTGTCGCCGTAGAAGCGGTATTCCAACTCGGGTACTTCCAAATAGTCGAGCCGCTTGAACTTGACGTAGGCATTGGGGAAGCTCTCGCTGAGCCGCGGCTGATAGTCGGCCAACAACTGGAGCGTAGCCTTGTCGGAGAGGGTGTTGACGATGAATTGAGCGTAGTTGCTGCCAGCCATCTGAGGGGCATAGGCATCCATGAACCTGGGTGAAGAACAGCCAATGAAACTGGTGATGCTGGTGATGCGTTGGTCGCCTTGGAGGGCGTTGCTCACCGAGTCGGCTATGGCTTCGGTCTCGGCCATTCCCTTGCCATCGGGCAGGAATATCTCTATGGCAAACTGGTCGCGGTCAGCGTAGGGGAACAGACGGATTTTGAGCGTGGGGGCAATGAGCGTGGAAACCAAGATGACGGCTATGCCGCCGCCGATGGTCAGCCAGGGATGGCGGAAGGTGAAGTCGAGCACACGGTTGTAGGTGGTCTGTACCCAACCGAGCAGTCCGCCCGAAGTTCCTCCTGATGACGGGGCGCGGGATATGAGTTTCACTTCGAGGAAGGGAATGACCGTCACTGCCAGCAGAAGCGACACCATGAGGTTGATGGTGATTGTCCAAGGGAAGTCCACCAGACAGTCGTGGAACATGCCCTTCATGGTGATTAGGAAGGGGAAAAAGATGGCGCAGATGCAAATGGTGGCCAGCATCATGGGCATGAAATACTGACGGGCCGATTCGATGGCAGCCACCTTGGGCTCGAAACCTTTGCCAAGGTATTCCAGATAGCCGTCGATGACCACGATGCTGTTATCGACAATCATTCCCAGCACCACTATGAGGGCCGCTAGCGTGACGATGTTGAGTTCGATGCACGCCATGTACATGATGGCCACCGAGACAAAGGTGCTCAGGGGAATGGTGATGGCGGCGACGATAGCCGACCGGATGGGAAACAGCACCATCATGACAAGGATGATGACCACCATGGAGATGAGAAGGTCACGCAGAAAAGAGCTGACGCTGAGGGCCACCACCTTGGGTTTGTCGGCAATGCGGGTGATTTTGACGTCGGATGGCAACTCGGAGGAGCGGAACTCGTCGAGCACACGGTCCACCTCTTCGCCATATTGCACCACGTTGTTGCCGGGCGTCATCTCCATGCTGAGCAGCACACAGGGATGGCCGTCCTGCTCAATGCGGCTGGCCAGAGGGTCGTACTCGCGCACCACTCGGGCCACATCGCGCACACGAGCCACCTTGCCGGTAGCGGGGTCGCTGAAGATGATTTGGTTGGCTATTTCCTCTTCTGTGTTTTCCGAGTCTTCGATATGGATGGGGATTTGTTGGTCGCGGTCGCTGATGCTGCCGCTCATGGTGGTGATGCCTTGGGACTGCAGTCGTGAGAAAAGCATTTGTTGGCCGATACCATAGGCCTGCAGCCGCTGGCGGTCAACATAGAGTGCTATTTGTTCCTTCTGCTCACCATATAGTTTGACATTGGCCACCGAGGGGATGCGGCGCAGACGGTCGGAGAGACGGTCGCTGTAGTCCTTCAATTCTCGGTAGCTGCGTTGGTCGCTCTCGATGGCCACCAGCAAGGCAGAAGTGTTGCCGAAGTCGTCGTTCACCACCAAGGCAAGTACACCCGCAGGAAGTGCTGACTTGAAGTTGTTCAGGCCGTGCTTGAGTTTGCTCCACACCTCGTCCTTGTTGTTCACGTTGTCGTTGAGTTTCACCATGACAACGCACATGCCATTCTGCGACGTGGTGGTGGTCTTTGCGCGATTCACCTCGCCATAGGTGAAAAGATATCGTTCGAGCGGACGTGCCACTTGCTGTTCAACCTCCTCGGTAGTGGCTCCGGGACAGACGGCTATCACCACTCCCTGCCGGATGGTGGCATGGGGAAACTCATCCTTGGGCATGTCGTACATGCCAAAGATTCCCATCACAAACAGGATGGCAATGATGAGCAGCGTGATGGAGTAGTGCTCCAGCGGCCAACTGAGCCATCCAAGGCCCCTTGAGTTAGGGGGGTGGGGGGCTGACCCCACATTTGTATATTGTTTTGTCTCCATATCGATATAAATTGATATCCAGAGGTCTTTGGCTTGTTCTGCCTTCCAGACCCCTATCTAAGGGGCTAATAAACGATGCGTGTTCCTTCGCTTAGCTTCTGGTAACCCTCGGTGACTATGCGCTGTCCGTCGGTCAATCCGTTGGTGACGGCAATGTTGTTGCCGTTGGTGCCGCCCACGCTCACCTTCACCCGGTGAGCCGTACTGTCGTTGCCCACCGCCCATACGAACATCTGGCCGTCGGCTCCCTTCTGTACCGCCGTCACGGGCACCATCTTGCCTTTGGCGATGCGGCTGCCGACAGAAGCGAAACTCACGTTGGCCACCATGCCGGGTAAGAGCCTGTGGTTTCCGTTTGCCATGCTGATGCGAACGTCGTAGGTGTGGGTCAGCGGATCGGCCTGGACACCTTTCTCGATGCGTCCGCCTGTAAACTGACCGCCTGCGGCGTCCACGCTGATGGTGGTTGGCGTGTGAGTAGAGATGGTTCCTATTTCTGTCTCGGGCACAGCCACTTTCACCTTCACGGTGTTGATGTTGAGGATGCTCACTACGGCCTGCGAGGGCATGGCCGTCTCACCTGCCTTGACGTGCTTCTGTCCGATGATGCCGCCCACGGGGGCTGTCAGCCTGCAGTCTGCCAGATTTTTGCGCGCCACCTGAAGCTGTGACTTTGCTTGTGCCACCTTGCTCTGTATCTCAACCCACTGCACCTCTGGGAGCGATCCTGCGTCGTGGAGCATGCGGTAGCGTTCTAAGGCGTCGTTGGCCTGGGCCATCTGTGCCTCGGCACCTGTAAGCAGGTTGCGCGCCTGGGTGTCGTCCATGACGGCCAGCAACTGCCCACGGCTCACGGCCTGCCCCTCGTCCACCAGCACACGCTTCACTACGCCCATGCCCGTGAAGCTCACAGCGGTGGCTTCGCTTTCTTCGACGATGCCCACACAGACCAGTCGGCCGCTGCTGCGGGAGTCGGAAACCACTTGTGTTTCCACTCGTGTTGGGGCTTTCTCGGCAGAGGGCTTTTTTTCGCTGCAACCCATCAGCACAGCCAAAGCTGTCATAAAAAGTGTTTTTCGCATGTTGTTATTCTTTTTTATATATATATGTAGAAAAGGAGGAATTCAACTTTCACATTTCGGGAGTTATTGGGAGTTTGCCCCCTCCGACTCCCCCTGGGGGGAGAGAAAAGCCCCCACCAAACCTCCCCCCGTAGGGGAGGCTTCCTTCGCGTTGGGGCTTCCCCCCTTTAGGGGGGGATGAGAGGGGGGCTTCTCCTAACTCCTAATCCCTAGCTCCTCGTCTCCCACCTCCCAGAGGTGGCTTTGCATGTCCACCCTGCCATTGGGTTTGAACCGCACCCCCTCCGCTTCCAACAGTGCGCGTTGGCGGAGCCATCCGGGAGCAGTGCGCCCCATGCTGTTTACCACCCTGTGGCAGGGCAGAAGGCTGGCTCCCGGTGTGTAGCGCAATGTGCGTCCCACCATGCGGGCATGGCTGGGCCATCCGGCAAGAGTGGCTATCGTGCCGTAGGTGGTCACCTTCCCTTTGGGAATCTGCGCCACGATGTTGAGCACAGCTTCGCCGAAGGCGCTGGCCTGGGCGGCTGTCATGCGGTCGGAATAGTCTTTCATGTGTTGTAAGGCCCCCACCAAACCTCCCCCCGTAGGGGAGGCTTCCTGTGCGCAGGGCTTCCCCCTGCGTGGGGATGAGAGGGGGCTGCTGTTTTTTGCTTTCAAGTTGCAAAGATAATCATCATCGACTATAAACAACCGTGTTGTTGGCGTTTTTTTATTGGAATTTAGTTAAAATTTCGGAAATTGGGAAATTTGTTGCGGAAATACTTGTGAGATTCCGCAAAAACACTAACTTTGCGAAAAGAAAAACATCAACCCTGATTTGGAAAACTAATATCTTAATACATGAAAATCGGTTTATTTATTCCCTGTTATGTAGATGCCGTCTATCCTGAGGTGGGCGTTGCTACGTACAAACTGCTGAAGCATCTGGGCATGGACGTGACGTATCCTCTCAACCAGACTTGCTGCGGCCAGCCTATGGCCAACGCCGGCTTCGAGAAGATGGCCGTTCCCTTGGCCGAAAAGTTTGAGGACAAGTTTAAGGAGTTCGACTATGTGGTGGCTCCGTCGGTGAGCTGCACTGCGTTTGTAAAACTCAATTATCCCCGTCTGCTCAAAGGCAAACACGAGTGTGTGACCAGCGAGAAAATCATGGATGTGGTGGAGTTTCTCCACGATGTGGTAAAGGTGAACCGCAAGTTGGGCACGTTCCCCCACAAGGTGAGTCTGCACAACTCGTGCCATGGTGTGCGTGAGTTGGGGCTGTCGTCGCCCAGCGAGCTGCACGAACACAAGTTCAACAAGATTAAGGACCTTTTGGAGCTGGTGGAGGGCATTACCGTGTTGGAGCCTGAGCGCCCCGATGAGTGCTGTGGTTTCGGCGGCATGTTCTCGATTGAGGAAACTGCCGTTTGCGCTCAGATGGGCAAGGACAAGGTGGAACGCCACATGGCCACCGGCGCTCGCTTTATCACCGGCCCCGACTGCTCGTGCCTGATGCACATGGCCGGCGTGGCCAAGAAGAACGGGCTGGATGTTCAGTTCAAACATGTGGTGGAAATCCTGGCCGCAGGACTCTGACAATTGATAATTGATAATTGACAATTGATAATTGAATATAAGTTTCGCAAGCTTCGCTTGCAGGGAGTTAACAGGAGTTAGCGGCAGTTAACGAGCCTTGGCTCGAGAAGTTAACTGACAATAGTCCATGATACGCGAGCTAATGTCCGTTAACTCCAGATAACTTCCAATAACTTCAGATAACTTCCAATATTTGAATTTGTAAA
>OCTX012027340.1_pt1 | contig 10676 bp, 7 predicted proteins | sample 1539691 | NCBI WGS metagenome assembly OCTX01 (sample SAMN02144231, study PRJEB22623) | gut metagenome | biome: sheep rumen | host: Ovis aries | place: New Zealand | reverse complement strand
CCCCCTCGAGCTCCCCCGCGGCTCTGTATCTGTGCTTTTTCGGAGGTTCTTTGACAGTCTCAAAAAAGCAGGGCTTCTTTCGAAGCCCTGCTTTTTTTCTGAATGTTTAGTTATGTTTAGATCTTTTGCCGCACGAAAGCTTATGCCTTCTGTTTGCCCTTGGGGGCAGCGCCCTCCCAGGCGTTGACGCAGACAGCGCAGGAGGCGTCGCCGATGATGTTGAGCGTGGTACGGCCCATATCGAACAGACGGTCGATACCGTAGATGATGCCGATGAAGGTCGTGGGCACACCGACGGCCTCGAGCACCATGGCCAGCATGATCATGCCGGCGCCGGAGGTACCGGCTGTGCCGATGGAGGCCAGCGTCGCGGTGATGACGATCATGACCATCTGGCCGAGCGTCAGATCGATGCCGACGCACTTGGCCAGGAAGATCGCGGCCACGCACTGGTAGATCGCGGTACCGTCCATGTTGATCGTCGCGCCGAGCGGCAGGACGAAGGAGGAGATATCGCCCTCGACGTCCATCTCATCGCAGCACTCCTTGGTGATCGGCAGCGTGGCGACGGAGGAGGTGGAGGTAAAGGCAAAAGCGGCCGCCGGGAAGATCTTCTTGAAGAAGTACAGCGGGGACATCTTGGCAAAGGCCTTGACGGACAGCGTGTAAACCAGAAGGACATGGAGGATATAGCCGATGTAGGCGGCCAGCAGGACGAGACCGAGCGAGCCGAGGATCTTCGGACCCTGGGCGGCAACGACCCAGACCATCAGCGCGAAGACGCCGTAAGGGGAAACCGCGAGGATGAAGCTCATGACGCGCTGGGTGACCTCGTTGAAGGAGGTGATGAAATCGCCGAAGGGCTTGCCCTTTTCACCGGCGACCAGAACGCCGCAGCCAAAGATCAGCGCGATGAAGATGATCTGCAGCATCGCCGAGGTGGACAGCGGGTTGATCGCGTTGTTCGGGAAGATGTTCACGATCGTGTCCATCAGATTGGCGCTCTTGGCTTCATACTCGGCGCCCTCGGCCAGCTGCAGCATCGGGAAGCTGCCCTTGAAGAGGCTTGCGATGATCAGGCCGATCACGCAGGCGATGGCGGTGGTGACCAGGAAGTAAGCGACGGTCTTCCAGCCGATCTTGCCGACCTTTTTGATGTCGCCCATCTGGATCACGCCGTCCATAATGCTGAGCAGGACAAGGGGAACGACGATGAACTTCAGCAGGTTGACGAAGATGTCGCCGAAGGGCTTAATGTACTTTGCGGTAAAGGCGCCGGCCGCTTCCGCGCCCATGGTTGCCCAGAAGATGGCGCCCACGACAATACCGAGTACCAGGCCGATCAGGATCTTCACGCCAAGATTCATGCTTTTCTTTTGACTCATTGACTTGACTCTCCCTTCTTATAATTGTGGTCCGGACTATAAAAGTCTGGATACATTATATTCGATTTTCCTGGAGATGTTAAGTTTTTTTCATGATTTGTTCACAATTTCGTCATATTTCACAAATTTGAAGCTTTTCTTGCTCAAAAATGCACAAAACTTTAAATTGTTAGCGTGCTAAATCGGCGAAATTTCTTTTATGCCTTTACCTCATAGCCGCAGAAGCGGATCGCCGCCCGGGCCAGTTCGAGGGTCGGATCCACAAAGGGGCCCGGATCCGGGAGGGCCTCGGCAAGGATCGGCAGCTCGGTGCAGCCGAGAATAAAGGTCTCCGCGCCCCTGTCCCGAAGAGCGGCAAGCAGCGCGTGCCAGCTCTCCTCTTCCGGCGCAAGCGGCCTTGAAGCCTTGACCACATCGTAGATAAGCCTCATCAGCTCGTCGCGTTCGGCGTCATTGGGGAGCAGAAAATCCACGTCGGCGCGCTCGAGCGCGCGGCTGTATACGCCGCTGCGCAGCGTGCCCTTTGTTGCCAGCACGCAGGCGCGCTTCCCGGGGAAGAGCTCGGCGCAGCGTTGGGCCGTGATGGCGGGCATGTCCAGGATCGGCAGCACGGTCTGCGTGCGCAGACGCGGGAGGAAATAGTGCGCCGTGTTGCAGGGCATGATGATGCAGTCCGCCCCGCATTTCTCCAGATTGCGCAGCGCCGAGAGCATCTCCGGCACGGGGTCGGGCCCGCCGGAGAGGATGGCCGCCGTGCGGTCGGGGATGGCGGTATTGCTGTCGATAAACACGCGGATATGGCCGCTGTCGCCCTCTGCGGCCGTGGATTCCACGATCTTCCGGTAGAGGTCGGCCGTGGCCAGCGGCCCCATGCCGCCCAGGATCCCGATGGTTTTTTTCATCTTTCTTCTCCCCCCTACAGCAGTTCGGATATCACCTTGACAGCCAGCAGCACCAGCACGATGAGGATCACCGGCCGCACGATCTTCGAGCCGTCCTTGATGGCGAGACCGGAGCCCAGGTAGTGTCCGCCCACGGACGCCGCCGCGCCGATCAGCCCCAAGACGATGAAGACCTTGCCGTGCATCAGCGAAGTGGCCAGCGCGCCGACGTTGCTGGCGAGATTGACGAGCTTGACGTTGCCGGAGGCGGTGCGCAGGTCCATCTTCGCCATGCCGCAGTAGATCAGGATCAGAAAAGTCCCGGTCCCCGGGCCGTAAAAGCCGTCATAGGCGCCGATCAGCAGCGAGGAGGCCAGGACGATCGCCGTCTGGCGGCGGGGTGCGATCTCTCCCGGCTCCTCCGGCAGTTTTTTCTGCCGCAGCACCACGAAGGCCACCAGCGGCAGCACCAGCAGCAAAAGCCATTTGAGATAGCGCTCGTCCAGCGCCAGCTGGAGCCGGGTGCCGAGGTGCGCGCCATAGAGCGCCAGCACCACCGACGGGATCGCCAGGCGCCAGTTTACGAATCCCCCGCGGATGAAGCGCAGCGTGGAAACGACCGTGCCGATGCCCGACGAGAGTTTGTTTGTGCCCAGCGCCAGATGGGCGGGAAGCCCGGCGAGAAAATAGGTCGGCACGGAGATGATCCCGCCGCCGCCTGCCACGCCGTCGACAAACGACGCCAGAAAAACGCCGATCACAACGATCGCCGCCATGCGCCAGCTCAGCGCCATGGGAAACAGCAAGCCCTGCACGCAAACGCCTCCTTTTGTTTTTGTTCTATTGTATCATGCGCCGGGCCGGAGGAAAAGTGGGCGGCGTAAAAAAATTGAGCGCAGCGCTTTTCTTTTTATAAAAAACTCCCGAAATCGTATTGATGAACGCCGGCCGCTATGGTATGATTGTACAAAAGAGCGGCTCTTCGCTCGCTTGAAAAACGGTAAAACACGCGGCCGGAAGCGCCGCGGGGAAAAGAAAGGGACGGCATATGAAACAATACGCGGAAATGACCCGGGAGGAGCTCAGAGAAGAGCTTGCGGCAGTTCAGGCGGAATATGACGCGCTCAAAGCAAAGGGCCTTTCGCTGAACATGGCCCGCGGCAAGCCCGGCAAGGCCCAGCTCGACATGACGAGCGAGATGATGGATCTGCTTTCGTCCGACAGTGACTATCAGTGCGACGGCATTGACGTGCGCAACTACGGCAACCTCGAGGGACTCCCCTCCTGCCGAAAGCTGTTTGCCGAGCTGCTGGGCGTGAAGCCGGAGAATGTCTTCTGCGGCGGCAACGCCTCGCTGACGCTGATGTACGACACGATCGCCAAGGCCTATACCCACGGCCGCGTGATGAGCGACACGCCCTGGGCAAAGCTCGACAAGGTCAAGTGGCTCTGCCCCGCGCCGGGCTATGACCGCCATTTTGCCATCTCCGAGAGCTTCGGGATGGAGATGATAACGATCCCGATGACCGCCGAGGGGCCCGACATGGATCTGGTCGAAGAGCTGATCCGCGACGGCGACGTGCGCGGCATGTGGTGCGTGCCGAAATACTCCAACCCCGACGGCATCGTCTACAGCGCCGAGACGATCCGCCGCATCGCCTCGATGAAGCCCGCCGCCAAGGACTTTCTGCTGATGTGGGACAACGCTTACTGCGTGCATGAGTTCTTCGGCGACTACCTGCCCTTCCCGGATATCCTGGGCGAGTGTGAGAAATACGGAAACGCCGATATGGTGTTCGAGTTTGCCTCCACCTCCAAGATCACCTTCCCGGGCGCGGGCGTGTCGGTCTTCGCCTGCAGCGAGAACAACATGGCCTATATGAAGAAGCTGCTGAACGTGCAGATGATCTCCTTCGACAAGGTCAACCAGCTGCGCCACGTCCGCTATCTCAAGGACAAGGCCGGCGTGCTGGCCCTGATGAAACGGCATGCCGAGATCCTGGGGCCGAAGTTCCAGTGCGTGCTCGACTGGCTTGACCGCGAGATCGCCCCGCGCGGCATCGCAAGCTGGCAGAAGCCCAAGGGCGGCTACTTCGTTTCCGTCAACACGATGAGCGGCATTGCGAAGGCCACCTGGAAGCTGTGCAAGGAGGCCGGGCTGACCATGACCGGCGCCGGCGCGACCTTCCCCTACGGCCGTGACCCGCAGGACAGCAACATGCGCGTCGCCCCCAGTCTCCCGCCGATCGATCAGCTGGAGCAGGCCATGGAGATCTACTGTGTCAGCATGCGCCTCGCCGCGCTGCAAAAGCTCCTGGCCGACTGAGTATTCGTTTCCGTTTTGCATCCGCCGGTTTTCCTCCGGCGGATGCCTGTATGTTACAGAGGTGATGGTATGAAAGGAAGGAAAACGCTTGCCCTGATACTGGCCCTGCTGCTGGCGCTGACCCTGCTTTCCGGCTGCGGCACGCCTGCCGCTCCTGCGGCTCAGCCGCAGGAAGAAGAGGAGCGCGCGCTCGACCCGGCCGGGGAGCAGGACTCTCCGGACGCGGCGGAGGCGGAAGAGGAATATAGCCTTGCGCCGGAGGAGGGCTGCAACCAGCTGACGCTGTACTGGAGCTATCCCGGCGGCAGCTATGAGAACTGCGACGTGTGGGTCTGGTTCCCCGGCCGCGACGGCCACGGCGAGCTGTTCCACCCCTGCGCCTACGGCGCGAAGGTGGTGCTGAACGTGCCGCAGGACGTCTCTGAGGTGGGCTTTATTGTCCGGCGTGACTGCTCCGACCCCGGCGGCAGCTCCTGGGGCAGCGCCACGAAGGACTTTGACGGCGACCGCTTCGCCGAGATCACAGGCCGCGACACGACGATCTATCTGAAAAGCGGTGAGCAGATGCAATATACCAGCAGGGACGGTGGTGTGACCTTGGATCCGATCCGTGTGTTCAAGCTGGCGGGGATCCAGTCGCCGACGGAGATCCGCTATTCCCTTTCCCCCGCAAAGCGCATCGCCTCTCTTGACGAGGTGGCCGTTTACGACGGCGATACGCGCCTTGCCCTCAGCGATCTGAGCAGCCTTAACAATGAGGTCGTCTCCGGCACGATCACGCTTGCCGAGCCGCTGGATCTCTCGCACAGCTATGAGGTGGAGATCGAGGGTTACGGCCGTATTCCTGCCCTGCCGACCGGGATCTTCGACAGTCAGGAGTTCCTCGACGCCTATGTGTACGAGGGCGACGATCTCGGCGCGACGGTGAAGGGCGGAAAAACCGTCTTCAAGCTCTGGGCGCCGACGGCAAGCGCCGTGACGCTCAATCTCTATGAGGCGGGCGACGGCGGCGCGGCCTTTGCCGAAGTGCCGATGACGCCCGGCGAAAAGGGCGTGTGGTCGGCGGAATATGACTGCGGCTACGGCGTGTATTACACCTACTCCGTCACCACCGCGCTGGGCACCCAGGAGGCCGTGGACCCCTATGCCCGCAGCGCGGGACTCAACGGCGAGCGCGGCATGGTCGTGGACCTGCGGGCGACCGACCCCGCAGGCTTTCGCGCCTCCGGCTATTACGATGACCTCGCCTCTTACGGGGATGCCGTGATTTGGGAGGTACACGTGCGCGACTTTTCCAACGCGCTCTCCTCCTCCCGCTATCCGGGCAAATACCTCGCCTTTACCGAGGAGGGGCTGACGAACGCCGCCTCTCTCCCGGCGGGGCTGGATTATCTGAAATGGCTGGGCATCACCCACGTCCATCTCCAGCCGGTCTATGACTTCGCCACCGTGGACGAGGGGAGCGATGCGCCGCAGTTCAACTGGGGCTATGACCCGAAGAACTACAACGTCCCCGAAGGCAGCTATGCCACCGACGCCCGGGACGGCGCGGTGCGCGTGAACGAATTCAAGCAGATGGTACAGAGCCTGCATGAAAGCGGCATCGGCGTCGTGATGGACGTGGTGTACAACCACACCTATTCGCTGGAGTCGAATCTCAACAAGATCGTCCCCTATTACTATTACCGCTTCGCCGCCGACGGGACCCCCTCCAACGGCAGCGGCTGCGGCAATGAGACGGCCTCCGACCGGGCAATGTTCCGCAAGTACATGGTGGATTCGGTCTGCTACTGGGCGCAGGAGTACAAGATCGACGGCTTCCGCTTTGACCTCATGGCGCTGCACGATCTGGAGACGATGCAGGCCATTGAAAGCGCGCTGCACGCGATCAATCCCAAGGCCCTGATCTACGGCGAGGGCTGGAGCGGCGGCACGAGCGCGCTGCGGGACAAGCTGCAGGCCAACCAGGCCAATATCCGTCAGATCACCGCCTCCAACGGCGCGATCGGCTCGATCGCCGTATTCAACGACGCGATCCGCGACGGGCTCAAGGGCAGTGTGTTCGATCCCAAGGACGCGGGCTATATCAACAGCAGCGTGAACAAGGCCACGGCCGGAAAGCTGATCTTCGGTCTCCTCGGCGGAGAGAAGACGCCCGGTATCAGCTGGAGCGTGGACGGGGCCATGGTCATCAACTATATGTCCTCTCACGACAACAACACGCTGTGGGACAAACTGCACATGACCTGCCCGGACGCCCCGGAAGAGGAGCTGCTGGCCATGAACCGGCTTGGCGCCGGGGTCGTGATGATCGCCAGAGGCACCCCCTTCTTCCTGGCGGGTGAGGAGATGCTGCGCACGAAGGGCGGGGACAGCAACAGCTACGCCTCCTCCGACGCGGTGAACAATCTCGACTGGGACGCCCTTACGCCGCAGAGCGAGGCCTGGCATATGGCGGAGTATTACCGCGAGCTGATTGCGCTGCGCCGCTCCAACGCTTTTTTCACGACAGCCGACGTCAGCGCCGCGCTGAGCGGCGAGCATGCGATCCTCGTGACCTGGTCGCAGAACGGCAAAACCGTGGCCTGCGCGGTGATCAATCCGGATGCCTCTTCCTTTGAAGCAGCGCTCCCGGAGGGCAACTGGAGCGTGCTCTTTGGCTCTGCCGAGTACGGTACCGTTGTGCCGGGCCGCAGCGTGACGGTGTTTGTGACATGAAAAAAGGCTGGCTTATTTTGAAAAAAGGATGAACAAAAGCCCGGGGCGCTTGTTTCGCCGCGGGCTTTTTTGTATAATAAAGGAAAGAAAACTGTTTCCCGGAGGGTATCATGCCAAAGCTGATTTCCGATCTGGCCATCATGCTGCTGACGGCGGGCGTGGTGGCGGTCGGCTTTAAACGTTTGAAGCTGCCGCTGGTGCTGGGCTATATCCTGGCTGGCTTCCTGGTAGGGCCGTACATGCCCTGGTTCTTCACCGTGGCAGACAAGGCCTCGATTGAGACCTGGAGCGAGATCGGCATCATCGTTCTGATGTTCTCGCTGGGGCTGGAGTTCAACCTGCACAAGCTCGCCTCCGTGGGCACCACGGCCGTCGTCACGGCGCTGACCGAGGTGCTGGGCATGCTGGCCGTGGGCTATCTTGTCGGTCAGGCACTGGGCTGGGGGATGATGGACTCGATCTTCCTCGGCGGCATGCTGTCCATGAGCTCGACGACCATCATCATCAAGGCCTTTGACGAGCTCGGCGTACGGCAGGAGGGATTTGCCCAGCTGGTCTTCGGCACGCTTGTGATCGAGGACATAGCCGGGATCTTCATGATGATCATTCTCTCCACGGTGTCGGTGTCGAAGAACATCTCCGGCGGCGCGCTGGCGCTGCAGCTGGGGATGCTGGTGCTGTATCTGGCGCTGTGGCTGATCCTGGGCATTTATATTCTGCCGACGCTGCTGCGCAAGGCGGAGAAGTTCATGAACGACGAAACGCTGCTGCTGGCCTCGCTGGGCGTCTGCTTCGGCATGGTGCTGCTGGCCGAGGCGCTGGGCTTCTCCTCGGCGCTGGGCGCGTTTCTGGCGGGCTCGCTACTGGCCGGGACCGTGCACGCCGAGCGCGTGGAGCATCTGACAAGCGGCGTCAAGGACCTCTTTGGCAGCATCTTCTTCCTCTCCGTCGGCATGCTGATCGACCCGGCGATGATCGTCAAATATCTCGTGCCGATCCTGATCCTCACTGTGGTGACCATTGTCGGCAAGCTGATCATCTCCTCCCTGGGCGTGCTGCTGTCGGGGCAGAGCCTTTCCAAGGCCATCCGCTGCGGCTGCTCGCTGGCGCAGATCGGCGAATTCGCCTTTATCATCGCCTCCCTGGGCATGGGGCTCGGGGTGATCGCAGACTATATCTATCCCATTATTGTGTCCGTCTCGGTCATCACCACGCTGACCACCCCCTTCTTTATCAAAAATTCGGAAAAGATCTACCGCCTGGTGCGCCATGTGCTGCCCTCCGGCCTTGCCAAAAAGCTGGAGCGCTATACCCAGATCGACGACGACCGGGAGCGCGAAAAGGACAGCGACTGGCCGCGCTATCTGCGGCGCTATGTGCGCGTCACGGCGCTCTTCGGCGTGCTGATGGCGGGCGTGACGCTGCTGGGGCAGTTTGTGCTCGTTCCTCTGTTGGGGCGTACGCCGCTGGAGGAGCGGATGGTCAACCTGATCGCTGCGGCCTTCTGCGTCGTCGGGGTGGGGCTGTTTATCCGGCCGATGCTGGATCTGCATTCCACAGAGTTTACGACGCTTTGGGTGAAAAGCCGCGGCTACCGGCTGCCGCTCATCACGCTGACAGCGCTGCGCTATGTGCTGATCGTTTTTATCGTCTTTCTTCCGCTGCAGTCCCTGCTTGGCATCAGCGGCATCTGGCTGTTGGGCCTGCTCATCGTTGTGATCTTCCTCATCGAGCGCAGCGGCTGGCTGTCCTCGGCCTACATCTCGGCGGAGGCCCGCTTCATGGCCAACTTCAACGAGCGCAGCCTGCAGCGCGGCGACGAGGGAACCGAGTGGCTGGACGAAAAGCTGTATGTCCAGCAGCTTGACGCCGCCGAGGCCCAGAGCGGAAAATCCCTGCGGCAGCTCGACTGGGGCAACCGCTTTTCTGTCAACGTGGTGCAGATCACCCGCGGGCGCAAGCGCCTGTTCATGCCCCCCGCCAACACGGAGCTGCGTACCGGCGACCGGCTGCTGCTTATCGGGCAGAGGGAGGAGCTGCGCTCGCTGCGCATGAGTCTTGGGCTGCCGGAGGAGATGGAGCTGCCCACGCTGCGCGCCTTTACCGAAGGCCAGAAGGAGGCAAACGACCCCTTCTACGCCACGGCGATCGGCGTCGGGCGCGATTCCGAGCTGGCCGGAAAGAGCATACGCAACTGCGGGCTGCGGCAAAAATACGACTGCATGATCCTGGGCCTGCAGCGCGACAAGCTGCCGATCCTGCAGCCGGACGTGAACATGACCATGCAGCCGGGCGACCTTGTCTGGGTGCTGGGCACCAGAAGGATGGCGGAAAAGCTGCTGGCCGGCGGCTTCAGCGAGGACTGATGCTGTTTTCCCGTAACCGTATAAAAGGGGCTGTGAAAACACAGCCCCTTTTTTGCAACCTTTTTCGTTTTTTCGCATCTATATGGGTGCAAGCGCTTGAGATAAGCAGGAGGTCATCATGGAAGATGCCGAAATCGTAAAGCTGTTTTTTGCGCGCGCTGAAACGGCGGTCACGGCCCTGCGGGAGAAATACGGCGCGCGTGCGCTGCGCGTCGGGTGCGATATCACCGGCAGCGAACAGGACGCGGAGGAGTGCGTCTCCGACGCCTGTCTCGCCCTGTGGCAATCGATCCCGCCGACAAAGCCGCTGTATCTGGGGGCGTATTTTATCGCGGCCGTGCGCAATCACGCGCTGATGCGCGTGCGTGCCGGCCAGGCACAGCGGCGCGGCGGCAAGAGCTATGACGCCGCGTTTGACGAGCTCGGCGAGCTGCTGGCCGATCCGAACACGCCGGAGCGGCAGTTGGAGGCGCGGGAACTGGCCGCCGCGATCGAGGGCTTTTTGTCCACGCTCTCCCGTGACGACCGCGTCATATTCATGCGCCGCTACTGGCTCGCCTCTCCGCTCGGAGAGATCGCGCGGGATTTCGGCTGCAGCACGGCGCGGGTTAAAAGCTCGCTGCACCGCAGCCGCAAAAAGCTGAAACAACGTCTGGAAGAGGAGGGGCTTTTATGAAACAAGACGTCTTTTTCGACGCAATGGGCCTTGTCTGCGGCGCCTATCGACAGGAGGCTTTGAACAGTATGAAAGAAAAGGAAACGAAACGTCTGCTTCCCCGGCGGATCGTCCGCACCGCGCTGCTCGCCGCGGCGATCGTATGCCTGCTCATCGTCGGCGTGAGCGCGTCCAGCGCCGTTATCACCACGCCGGAGCAGGCCGAGGCGGCCGCCGAACGGGAACTGGAAAACTGGAAGACGCGGGGGCTGCTGGCGGCGGATTTCGACACCGCGCTGGAGGTGTCCGGCATCACCGAGCGCAAGACCGAAGTGGCTCCCCCCT
>OCTX012279309.1_pt1 | contig 10677 bp, 12 predicted proteins | sample 1539691 | NCBI WGS metagenome assembly OCTX01 (sample SAMN02144231, study PRJEB22623) | gut metagenome | biome: sheep rumen | host: Ovis aries | place: New Zealand | reverse complement strand
CGGGCCGGGCCAGACGGGGGTCCTCTCCTTCCGCCTCCCCGGCCTGGACTGCCAGGAGGCGGCCGCGGCCTACGCCGCCCGGGGCGTGGCCCTGCGGGCGGGGCTCCACTGCGCCCCGCTGGCCCACCGGACCGGCGGGACTCTGCCCGAGGGGACCCTGCGCCTGTCCCTGTCCGCCCTCACCGGCCCGGAGGAGATCCGGGGCTTCCTGGAGGCGACCCGGCGGCTGCTCTGAAAAGAGAAATGGGTCTCCACTCAAAAAATACACTTGCTATTTTCGGCCCGATGGGGTATAATCTATGAGATAAAATAGGATTACTGTAGGGAACGAAGCACTTCCACCAGGATACACAGGAGCTGCCTATGAAACAAATACAAGAGTTTTTTTCGAATCTGAAGCAGGCCTTCCCCAGCTTCGGCCTGTCGGACTTCATCGACATTTTGCTGGTGGCCGGCCTGATCTACTACGTCATCAAGCTGATCTGGAACACCAGCGCCCGGCGCATCGCCTGGGCCATCGTGATCCTTCTGCTGGCCACCCTCATCACGGACCTGGCCAATCTGCATACGGTGAACTACCTGCTGGACCGGGTGCTGCAGCTGGGCTTTGTGGCCCTGGTCATCGTGTTCCAGCCGGAGCTCCGGCGTCTGCTGGAGCGGGTGGGCGGCAGCACCAGCAACGTCAAGAATTTCTTCGGTCTGACGGACGGGGCCGGTCCCTCCGACGGGCCGGAGGCCATCGAGCAGGTGGTCCAGGCCTGCGAGGCCATGTCCGCCGAGCGGGTGGGCGCGCTGATCGTATTTGAGCGGAGCAATTCCCTGGAGCAGATCGCCGCCACCGGCACCCGGGTGGATGCCGCGGTGTCCCAGGAGCTGATCCGGAACATCTTTTTCCCCAAGGCCTCCCTCCACGACGGCGCCATGCTCATCAACAACAACCGGATCGAGGCGGCGGGCTGTGTGCTGCCTCTGTCCGAGAATCGAAACCTGTCCACGGACCTGGGCACCCGCCACAGGGCCGGCGTCGGCATGAGCGAAAGCTGCGACGGCGTGGTGGTCATCGTCTCGGAGGAGACCGGGGCCATCTCCGTGGCCATCGGCGGGATGCTGAAGCGGCATCTGGCCGCCCAGACCCTCCGCAAGCTGCTGACCAACGAGCTCATCGGAGAGGAAAAGCAGCGGAGCAACGTACTGGATATCATCAAGCGCAAGGGCCGCAGAAAGGGAGGCGAGGACGATGCCTAAAAGCCGAAAGGTCGTGACGATGCTGATCTCCCTCCTGGCGGCTGTGCTGCTGTGGCTCTACGTGGTCACGGCAATCGCGCCGGAGGTCACCACCAACGTCAGCAATATCCCCATCAACATCGACGGCACCGTCATTCTGGACAACCGGAATCTCATGATCGTGGACCAGGACGTCACCAGCGTGGCCCTGGATATCAGCACCTCCCGGGCCAACGTCTCCAAGCTCAACGCCAACAGCATCCGGGTCAACGCCAATGCCGGCAGCCTGGATCATCCCGGTCAGTTTCCCCTGAGCTGCACGGTCATCTACCCGGATACCGTCCGCGACAGCGAGGTGAGCACCGTCCGCATCAGCCCCGCCGTGGTGAACGTCACCGTGGCGGAGAAGAAGGAGATCAGCCTGCCGGTGAAGCTGAACTGGACCGGCTCCATGAAGGAGGGCTTCCTCTTTGACACGGAGAACGTGGAGATCGAGCCCAGGAGCGTCACCGTCAGCGGACCGGCGGAGGAGATCGCAAAAATCGCGGAATGCGAGGTGGATTACGACGTCACCAGCCTGGAGGACAGCGTGGTGGAGACCGTCCCCCTCAGCTTCCGGGACGCGGAGGGCGAGATCCTGGAGCTCTCCGAGCTCATCACCGTCAGCGATACCCAGGCCAGCGTCACCCTGCCTGTGCTCCGCACCAAGACCCTGAGTCTGAAGCTGGAGCTCCGGGAGGGCGGCGGCGTCACCGCCGAAAACGCGGAGATCACCCTGACCCCCGAGACCATCACCGTCAAGGGAGCCGCGGAGGTGATCAACGCCCTGCCGGACGAGCTGGTGGTGGGGGAGCTGGACCTGGCCACCGTGGAGGAGCGGGAGACCCGCAGCTACAACCTGACCCTGCCCTCCAACGTCACCAACAGCAGCGGCGAGACCAGCGTGTCCGCCGATATCCGCATCAAGGGCGTCCGCACCGACGCCATCTCCGTTTCCAACATCCAGCTTGTCAACGTAGCGGCGGGCTATCAGGTGGAGGCCTCCACCCGCACCGCCCGGGTGACCGTCCGGGGAAGCATCGAGGAGATCCGCAAGCTGAAGCAAAAAACCGACAGCGGCGTCTACATCGTGGTGGACTTCTCGAACTACGACTATGAACGCATCGGCGCCTTCACCGTGGCCGGGCGGGTGGTGAACGAGAGCTACCCCTCCGTCAGCATGCCGGAGACGGTGGAGATCGACGTGGTGGTGTCCAGGCTGGATGGCAGCCCGCCGGAGAACGGCGGGGACGGAGAATAAGGGCCTGTGTTCGGCTACGTGAGACCCCGCCGGGACCTGCTTCCGGAGGAGGCGATGGAGGCCTACCGAGCGGCCTACTGCGGCCTGTGCCGGGCTCTGGGCAGGGAATACGGCTTCCATGCCCGCTTCCTTGTGAACTATGACATGACCTTCCTCTACCTGCTGCGCGCCTCCGTATCGGAGGCGGCGGCGGTAAAGCCCTGCTGGTGCCCCGCCCGGGTCTGCGGCAAGAAGCCCTGCGCCCTGGACCCGGAGGGCTTCCGGGCCGCGGCGGCCTGCACCGTGATCCTCTGCGTGGAGAAGCTCCGGGACGACGTCCGGGACAAGAGCCTCCTGCGGGGCCTGCCCAGCCGGGTCCTGTCCCTGCTGTACCGCCGGGCCTACCGCAGGGCGGCAGCCGGAATGCCGGCCTTCGCCGCCCTGACCCGGGCCCAGCTGAAGCGGCTGGGGGAGCTGGAGGCGGCGAGCTGTCCCTCCATCGACGCCGCGGCGGACGCCTTTGCCCGGATCGTGGCGGGCTGCGCCGGGGACCTGGAGGACCCGGCGCTGCGGCGGCCCATGGAGCAGGTCCTGTACCACACGGGCCGCTTCCTCTACCTGGCCGACGCCCTGGACGATCTGAAGGAGGACTGCGCCGCGGACGCCTACAACCCCCTGCGCTTCCGCTTCTCCGTGGAGCAGGGGCAGCTTTCGGAGGCGGATCAGAGCTATCTGGCCCAGCTCACCGACAGCTCGGTCAACCTTGCCGGAGCGGCCCTGGCGCTGCTGCCGGTCCGATCCAATGAGAAATTGATAGAGAACGTGATCTATCTGGGTCTGCCCGCTGTGTTCGCGGCGGTCCGGGCGGGGAAATTCCGCAGCAGAGACCGGATCAGATTCCGAAAGGAGAAACGCCAATGAAGGACCCCTATGAGGTGCTGGGCGTGTCCCGCACCGCATCCGACAGCGAGATCAAATCCGCTTATCGGGAGCTGGTCAAGAAATACCACCCCGACAACTACGCCAACAACCCCCTGGCGGACCTGGCCTCTGAGAAGATGAAGGAGATCAACGAGGCCTACGACGCCATTACCAGGAGCCGCTCCGGCTCCTCCGGCGGCTATCAGGGCGGACAGAGCGGCTACCAGAGCCACGGCTCCGGCAGCTACAGCGGCGGCAACTACGCCCAGGTCCGCTCCTATATCAACGCCAACCAGCTGGACGCGGCGGAGTCCCTTCTGAATACCGCCGCCAACCGGGACGCCGAATGGTACTATCTCAAGGGGCAGATCGCCTATCGCCGGGGCTGGCTGGACGAGGCCCGGCAGAACTACCAGACCGCCTGCGCCATGGTGCCCAACAATTACGAGTACCAGAACGCCCTGCGCGCCGTCCAGGGGACCTACAGCCCCTACCGGCAGACCAATTACCAGAACAACGGCATGGACGCCGCCTGTGACATCTGCAACACCCTGCTGTGTCTGCATTGCCTGTGCGGGGGCTGCCGATGAGCCCCACCAAAAAGCTGACCCTCTCGGCCATGATCGCCGCCATCTGCGTGATCTGCATGGCCCTGGGGTCTGTGCTGCCCCAGATGCGCCTTCCCATGGCGGCCCTGGCGGGGCTTTTCCCCGCCGCGGCGGTGCTGGCCTGCGGATACGGCTGGGCCGTCGGCGTCTTCGGGGCGGCCTCCGCCCTGGCTCTGCTTTTGCTGGGGGATAAGACCGCGGCGGTGTGGTTTCTCTGCTTCTTCGGCCACTATCCCGTCTGGAAGGCCCTGATCGAAAGCCTCCAGACCCGTCTGAAGCAGCCCTGGCTGGGCTGGCTTCTGAAGGTCCCCGGCTTTGCCCTGTGTATGGCGCTGCTGTACCTGGCCTTCGGGGGGCTTTTCGCCGCGGCCATTCCCTATCCCTTCACCGAATACACGGCGGGGCCCTATATCCTGGCCATCGCCCTGCTCCTGGCCTTCGTCCTCTACGACCTGGCCTTCAGCATCCTCATCGACTGGTTCCGGCAGAACGTGCTGCCGAAGATGAAATAGGGATTAGGGATCAGGGATCAGGGATCAGGGTTCCGAAAAACCTCCCCTGCCGGAAGGACACAGGACAATGGAAATAACAGTGGAAACCAAATCTGACGCGTATCAAACGCTGAATCTCCCGGAAAACGCTTCCCGGGAGCAGATCGACGAAGCGTATACCGCTCTGTTGGAGCGCTTCAGCGAGGTCAACTACCTGGGCAGCCCCCTTTGGGACATGGCCGCAGACAAGCGAAATCGGATCCGCGCCGCCTACGCGCTGCTGACAGCGGAAACGCCGGAGCCTCTCCCGGAGGCGCCGGACGCGGAACCTCCCGCGACGCAGCCCGCGCATCCCGAGCAATCCGTCTCGGTGCGGGTCCGCAAGCTGCTGAACGCCAACGACCCGGACGGGGCCGAGGCGATTCTGAAGGCCCAGCCGGAGGGGGACAGCAACCCGGAGACGATCTATCTCCGGGGCATGATCGCCTGGAAACGGGGCTGGCTGGACGAGGCCACGGAGCATCTGGAGCAGGCCGCAGGGCTGGAGCCCCAGAACGCGGAATACAAAAGCGCCGTGGAGCAGATCAAGCAGGGTTTGCCCCGCTTCCGGGACTGGGACAAGGCGAAAAAGACCAACGGCAAGCGAGTCTGCGGCGCCTGCGGGGCCGGCGCCGGGGAGTGCCTCTGCGAGGCCCTCTGCGAAAGCATTTGCTGAGCGGCGAATTGCGGGCGAAAGCCTGCGGACGGCTGAGAGCCGTCCCTACAGTTTCTGAACTCTGAACCCTGAACCAAAGGAGAATACGACGTGATCAAAAGTATGACCGGTTACGGACGGGCCGTGGGGGTCTTTGCGGACAAGCAGATCACCGTGGAGCTCCGCTCCGTGAACAACCGTTATCTGGACTGCGGCGTCAAGCTGCCCCGGCTCTACAGCTTCTGCGAGGACGCCGTGAAGCAGGCGGTGAAGCAGTCCGTCACCCGAGGCAAGGTGGACGTATTCGTCACCGTGAACCTGACCCAGAGCAGCGACGTGAAGATCGGCCTGAACCGCCCTGTGCTGGAGGGCTATCTGGCGGCCATGCGGACCATGGCCGAGGACTATCCCGTGCGGGACGATCTCAGCGTCAGCGCCCTCTCCCGTCTGCCCGACGTGTTCACTGTGGAAAAGGCGGAGCAGGACGAGGACGAGCTGAAGGCCCAGCTCCTTGGGGTGCTGGCGGAGGCCCTGGCGGGCTACGACGCCATGCGCCGCACCGAGGGCGAGGCCCTGGCCCGGGACCTCTCCGCCAAGGCCGACGCCATTCTGGAGAAGGTGGCCTTTGTGGAGGCCCGCTCTCCCCAGTCCGTTGCCGAGTATCGGGAGAAGCTCCTGGCGAAAATGCGGGAGGTCCTGGATTCCACCACCGTGGACGAGGCCCGGATCCTCACCGAGGCCGCCATCTTCGCGGACAAGGTGGCCGTGGACGAGGAGACCGTCCGGCTGCGCAGCCACCTGGACCAGCTCCGCGCCATGCTCCGGGCCCAGGAGCCCATCGGGCGCAAGCTGGATTTCCTCATGCAGGAGATCAACCGGGAGACCAACACCATCGGCTCCAAGTGCAGCGACCTGGAGATCGCCCGGGTGGTGGTGGACGTAAAGGCGGAGCTGGAAAAGATCCGCGAGCAGATCCAGAACATAGAATAAGGCGGCGAATATGAAACTGATCAACATCGGATTTGGCAACCTGGTCTCCGCCAACAGACTGCTCTCCGTCATCAGCCCGGACTCCGCTCCCGTGAAGCGGCTGGTGCAGGAGGCCCGGGACCGGGGCATGCTCATCGACGCCAGCTTTGGCAGAAAAACCAAGTCGGTTCTGGTGATGGACACGGACCACGTGGTCCTCTCCGCGCTGGAGCCCCGGATCATTCGCGCCCGCGCCGACGGGGGAGAGGAGGAAACAGATGAAGAAGGGTAGACTGATCGTGATCTCCGGCCCCTCCGGCGTGGGCAAGGGCACCGTGGTCAAGGCGCTGATGGAGCGGGACGAGAATCTCCGGCTTTCCGTCTCCGCCACCACCCGGGAAATGCGCCCCGGGGAAATTGACGGCGTCCACTATTATTTCATCACCAGGGAGCGCTTCGAGCAGATGATCGAGGAGGACCGCTTCCTGGAGCACGCCCAGTACGTGGGCAACCGCTACGGCACCCCGGAGGAGCCCGTGGACCGGATGCTGGCCCAGGGCCATGACGTGGTCCTGGAGATCGAGGTCCAGGGGGGCCTGCAGATCATGGAGCGCAGACCCGACGCCATCTCCGTCTTCATCGCCGCGCCCTCCTTTGAGGTGCTGGGCAGGCGGCTCCGGGGCCGGGGCGACACCGATGAGGAAAAGGTCCTCATGCGGCTGCAGCAGGCCAGAATGGAATACCTGGTGGCCTCGCGGTATCAATATATCGTAGTCAACGATCGTCTGGAGGACGCCGTCTGCGACATACAGGCCATTCTCCGGGCGGAAGCCTTAAAAACCGAACATCAACAGCATCTTTTAAAGGAGGAACCCTGATATGCTTTATCCCCCGATGAGTGAGCTCCTGACTCACATCGACAGCCGATATCTTCTGGTGAACGTGGTGGCCCGCCGGGCCCGCCAGATCGCCATCGAGGCCAAGGAATTCGGAGAAGCGCTGCCGGAGAAGCCCGTGACCCTGGCCATCCGCGAGGTGGCCGACGGCAAGCTGGCCGCCGAGGTCAAAAAAGAGTATCTGCGGTGATGCGCCCGGCCATCCGGCGGAGGAACAGACCATGATCGCCCGGATCGCCGTGGACGGTTTGCCCTTCGCCATTGACAAGCCCTACAGCTATCTGCTGCCCGAGGCCCTTTCCCGGGCCTGCCCCGGCTGCCGGGTCAGCGTCCCCTTTGGGGCGGGAAACCGGCTGCGGGAGGGCATCATCCTGGACCTGGAGGCGCAGAGCCCCCAGACGGAGCTGAAGGAGGTCCGGGAGCTGCTGGACGCGGCCCCCATCCTGTCCGAGTCCATGCTCCGGCTGGCGGCCTTTGTGCGGGAGCGCTGCTTCTGCACCTTCTATGAGGCCATCCGGGCCATGCTGCCCGCGGGTCTGTGGATCCGCAGCCAGCTGGTCTATGCCCTGGACAAGCTCCCGGAGGACTGGGAGTCCCGTCTGGCGGAGGAGCCTGTCGCCCGGATGCTGGTCTGCCTGCTCCGGGACGCCGGGGGACGGCTGCGGGAGGAGGCCCTGAGCCGTCAATGCGGCACCGGCCCGGAGCTGGGCGAGGCGCTGCGGCGGCTGAAGGACCGGGGCTGGCTCCGGGCCCAGACCGAGCTGCGCCGCAAAAACAGCGACAAAACCGAGCTGATCCTGGAGCTCACCGCGGACCCCCAGCAGATCGAAGAGCATCTTCGCAGCCGGGGAAGATCCGCCCCCATGCAGCGCGCCGTGATGGAGCTTTTGTCCACCGTCGGCGTCATATCCCAAAAGGAGCTGCAGTATTTTACCGGGGCCTCCGCGGCCACCCTCCGTTCCCTGGAGCGGGCGGGCCTGCTCTCCATCAGTCCCCGGGAGGTCCTGCGAAGGACCCATATCACCCCCTATGAGGGGGATACCGCCTTCGTTCTGAGCCCGGACCAAAACCGGGTCTTCCAGGGGCTGCTGGCGAAGCTGTCGGCCCCCAAGCCCGGCGCGGCCCTGCTCTACGGGGTTACCGGCTCCGGGAAGACGGCGGTGTACGTCAACCTGATCCGCCGCTGCCTGGCCCAGGGCAGGACAGCCCTGCTGCTGGTGCCGGAGATCGCCCTGACCCCCCAGCTTCTGAGCCTCTTTTCCGCCTGCTTCGGAGACGAGATCGCGGTGCTCCACAGCGGTCTGCGCATCGGGGAGCGCTACGATGAATACAAGCGCATCCTCCGGGGAGAGGCCCGGGTGGCGGTGGGGACCCGCTCCGCGGTGTTCGCCCCTTTGCAAAACCTGGGGCTCATCGTGGTGGACGAGGAGCAGGAGCACAGCTATAAATCCGAGCACAGCCCCCGCTATCACGCCAGGGAGGTGGCCCTGTACCGGGGAATCCGGGAGGGCGCCCTGGTGCTGCTGGGCTCCGCCACCCCCAGCGTGGAGAGCATGTACCACGCCCGGCGGGGGGACTTCGCCCTCTTTCAGCTTCCCGCGCGCTTCAACGGACGGGCGCTGCCCGCCGTGGAGCTGGTGGATATGAAGCAGGAGCTGCTGCGGGAGAACAACACCGCGGTGAGCGGCCCCCTTCTGGAGGCCATTCGGGAGCGAATGGCCCGGAAAGAGAAATCCATCCTGCTGCTGAACCGCCGGGGCAGCAACCGCCTGATCCTCTGCGTGGACTGCGGCTACGTGCCCAGCTGCCCCCGCTGCAGCGTGAATCTCACCTACCACATGGTAAACGAGCGGCTCATGTGCCACTACTGCGGCCATTCCCAGCCGGTCTTTGCCCGCTGCCCGGAATGCGGCGGCCCCCTGAAGCGGGTGGGCGTCGGCACCCAGCAGCTGGAATACGACCTGGGGAAGCTGCTGCCGGAGGCCAGGCTGCTGCGGATGGACGCGGATACCATCACCCCCACCAACCCCCATGAGGCGGTGCTGGAGCGCTTCGCCCGGGAGGACGTCTCCGTGCTCATCGGCACCCAGATGGTGGCCAAGGGGCTGAACTTCCCCGAGGTGACCCTGGTGGGCGTGGTGGACGCCGACGCCTCCCTGTACGTGGACAATTATCGCTCCGCCGAGACTGCCTTTTCCCTGATCACCCAGGTGGTGGGCCGGGCGGGCCGGGGGGATAAGCCGGGCTCCGCCATCATCCAGACCCTGACGCCCCGGAACAAGGTGCTTCGCCAGGCGGCGGAGCAGGATTACGACGGCTTCTACGAGACGGAGCTGCCCCTGCGGCGTCTGCGAAACTGCCCGCCCTTCTTTGACCAGTTCCAGATCGGCTTTTCCGGCTTCCCGGAGCGCCATGTGGAGGACTGTGCCCTCCGCTTCGCCGGCCTGCTCTGGCGGCGGCTGGAGCAGACGGGTCTGAAGGCCGAGGCGGCGGACCTGCTGGGTCCCGCCCCCGCGCCGATCCTGAAGATCAACAACAAATTCCGCTTTCGTCTCACCCTGCTTTGCCGGAATTCCAGACCCCTGCGGCTGGAGCTGGCCGCCCTGGTGAAGGACTTCTCCAAGGAGAAGGAGAACCGGGGCGTGTGGGTCTCTGTGGACGTAAACGGCTACGAATAGGAGTAACGATATGGCATTGAGAAACATTCTGACCGACGGCAACCCCACCCTCAGCAAGGTCTGCCGCCCCGTGACGTCCTTTGACGAGCATCTGGCCACCCTGATCGACGATATGAAGCAGACCGTGGTCCACGCCAACGGCGTGGGTCTGGCCGCCCCCCAGGTGGGGGTGCTGCGCCGGGTGGTGGTGGTGGACCTGGGAGACGAGATCGTGGAGCTGGTGAACCCCCGCATCCTGGAGCAGGAGGGGGAGCAGGACGGCCTGGAGGGCTGTCTCAGCGTGCCGGACCGCTACGGCATGGTCAAGCGTCCCATGCGGGTGAAGCTCGAGGCCCAGGACCGGCATGGGGACTGGTATGAATATGAGGGCGAGGCCCTCATCGCCCGCTGCTTCTGCCACGAGCTGGAGCATCTGGACGGCCATCTCTACACCGAAAAGGCCTATCGGATGCTCACCGAGGAGGAGTATGAGCAGATGGTGAACCAGGAAAGCGAGGAAGCCCAATGAGGCTGGTCTTCATGGGAACGCCCGCCTTCGCCGCCGTCTGTCTGCAGGCCGTCCTGGAGACGGAGCATCAGGTGGTGGGGGTGTACACCAAGCCCGATACCCCCAAAAACCGGGGCATGAAGCGGATCCCCTCTGAGGTGAAGGTCCTGGCCCAGGCCCACGGCCTGCCGGTGCTTCAGCCGGAGTCCTTCCGGGATGACGGCGTGGTGGAGGAGCTGCGGGGGCTGGAGCCGGACCTGATCATCGCCGTGGCCTACGGAAAGCTCCTGCCCCAGCGGGTGCTGGATATCCCGCCCCTGGGCTGCATCAACATCCACGGCAGCATCCTGCCTGCCCTGCGGGGCTCCGCCCCGGTGCAGTGGGCGGTGCTGCAGGACCTGCCGGAGACCGGGGTCACCGCCATGTATCT
>OCTX012135967.1_pt1 | contig 10678 bp, 4 predicted proteins | sample 1539691 | NCBI WGS metagenome assembly OCTX01 (sample SAMN02144231, study PRJEB22623) | gut metagenome | biome: sheep rumen | host: Ovis aries | place: New Zealand | reverse complement strand
GTTTCTGTTATCAAATGTAGTCATTACTGTCTTACCAGTACCAGCATGAGTCAAGTTGTTGACAGGTTTGTATTTGATAAAATACAATTTGTTTTCATTCAGGTACTTAATAACCTTTTTTATATCACCGTTTTAATTTTTTCTTAGTCCTCTCAAGCAATGGCAGAAAATACTTTTTATAGTATTCCAAAGTATGCTCTTGTGGATATAGCTCCATCATTTGAGCTATAGCTGAAGGCACAGACTCCTGCTCACGGTTTCCTCCCAGCTCTTCAAGAGCATCCCATGAATAACCCAACTTATGGGCATATTCGGTTTTACAATCTACATCATTAAAGACAAGAAAGTTGAGTGCATATGATTCTTTCAGCGGCTCAACTAAAGATGAACAGATAGCTTTATGAATAGACTCCACTATTGAGTATAATACTTTAGAGTTTGGCAAACTGTCATCCTGTGCTCTTACATCTAATGATGTTTGAGTCATGGCATCAGATAAGCTCGCAACATAAGAAGGTCTGTATATTGACCGGTCTCGAATATATGCGGCTTTTTCATAAAGAATAATCGCTCCTTCAGTTCTTATAAAACTATCATACAAAACCCTCAAATCACTTGAAATACGGTTTATTCCGTTTCTTTTCACAGTATTTCTAAGTCTGTTACAATAGCTTTTAATTCCTCCATGTGCAATACAAGTAGCCAAATCCTTTTCTTTTTCTTTTCTTTCATTCCACTCATCTGGCTCACAGGCTCGTTCCTTTAGTTCTTGAGTATCACATCCATATGAGAACGGTTTGCCTTGCATGTCAGTTTTGTTGAACCGCAATTCATATTTCGAATCCATAAGCATACAACATGTGAACAGATGATAAACAATATAATATACTTGTACTGCTTTAGACGATCTTAATGGTATTCCACTGATACCTTCAGACGTTTCTAATGCATCTAGCTCACAAACTCCAATAATTGCTTTGTTCATGGCAAGAGCAGCACATCCAGCGATATCTGCTTGGTTTAGGGGATCTGTTCGATCAAATATTACATATGCTTTTGGGGGCGCGGGGACCTGAAACTTTCTTTTATTCTTCTCTATGATTTCCACGAAAACTACCCTTCTTTCTTATATGACTGCACGATTGGAATTGCCTGCCATTCTGCCTGTATCTTTCCATTGCTGATTAGTTCTTTTACTTTTTGAGACAACATCTCTCGATCATAATCATCAGGTGATACTCGGTTACAATCATATATATCAGAAATTCCATATTCTTGAACGATGCTTTTTTTTTTACCCAATAATGTATAAATTGGGCAATATGATAACGCTTGAATGGCATCTAGCCTTCTTCTTTTATTCCTGGTTATATTTCTTGTAAAATCCACAAAAAACTCACCATCTCCACATAACGCGATATTCCACGAATGATTGAAGCAGTCCTTTCGTGAAATAACTTGCCTGCACTGTATGTTGACCTTAGGGTGGTTTAAAATGAGTGCAGCAACAAAAGCTATATCAGAACATCTGCCATAATGGTTCAGTAATACATCTGATGCTACTGCCTCCCTATCCATACTATTGCATATATAAATACCATCTATTCCCACTGTCTCCTTTGCCTTGATATACTGGATATGTCTCTGCAGCCAATAATCAAGTAATAATATCTTTTCCAAATCAGAGATAGGATTGCTACTGGATATGAAGTTCACCACTGCTTCCACCTTTGGCATTAGCTCCATAATTGACAAAATTGTTCGCACACTTTCATCAATTACTTCAAGTCCAGCTGGAGCTCCGTAATTATCCCACACTTCCGCTCCTACTTCAAAATTATAACAATCTAGGTATTTATAGACGAACTGAACGGGAATCCGAATGCTTCGAATATAATGCTGTGAATCAATGTGGATAATTTTCTCTATCTGATTATTATCGAGGTCTACTCCAAGACTAATATCAATTCTCGTCTAAAATTTTTCCAAAATATTTATATCATTAATAAGTATAAGCAAATCTTTAGTGGAGGCTTTATCAAGAACAGTTATAGCCAGTGATGTACTATCTTTTGATAAGCAATCACAATAATCCGTCTTAGGATACATCTTACTAAGTAACAAAATCGATGCACCTGTCCAAGAATTTATGCAATGGCAGTTAATCATCTCAATTTTCTCACAATCGCTTGTATTAATAATCCCACTCATCTCCTACAATGACAAAGAACGCCCAAAACAGCCAGATTGGTGTTTTTAACTCTCATTACTCTTGCTGACAACATAATCTGTTACGGACTTTAACTCAAATGGACATCCTAAACTACTCAAATCGTTTAACAATTCTTGTTTTCTTACTACCCACCTTTGTAATAACGGCTGATTTCCAGGATATCTGTTTCCAATGTCAGTTCTTGCGCCATAATAGTACTCTAACCTTCCAATAATGTAGCCCTTATTATTTAGCAAATTAACTCCTTCGGCATTAATCTCCATTGACCAACCAAAAGTCAATAACGCATATTTACTCAGCCCACACAAAATAATACTGTTTTTAAAGCTTTCAATTCCATTGTAGTGGAGTGTTAGATTAAAATGCTGCGTCTTTTCATGAAAATCATCACGCTGGAGTAATACTAACTTAGAATTACGTTCAACTCTAGAAGCCGCAACTTTAGGCGAATAGTAGGGTACAGCAATATATGAAAGAGAATATCCTAGTAATTCTTGTTCATAAGTATAATCGATTACTGCTCCGGCCAAGACTATCTCATCTGAATTAATTCCTTCATTAAAAACACTATCAATCTGAGATTTCTTTTCCTCATCTGATTTCGGGAGTAAACTTCCCAATCCTTCAAATAGTTTTCCTCCATTCCATTTCCATCTCTGTGGAGAAATAACCAAATAGTAGGGTTCCGATGCGGACAAGATGGACCTTGCCAATTCCATTTCGCAATCATTCCAACGCCCTTTATACCAGTCCTTGTATAACACTCTAAAAAAAGCCCTATTAACATTTTCGCACGATACTTTACAACCACCTCTTCGAAATCTATTGAGCGGAATCAAATCAGGAATCGGATCTAAATAATGCTCATATTCTGCACTGCGCAGCTCCAAATCTCTAAGGGGTATGGATAATTGTTTCTCCAATAACTGTATCTGTTCAAGCACACAGCTATAGCCACTTATCCATGGGGTGTCTTTTTTTAGTTCAATAAATCGCCTAGTTCCATACTCTGGGATCTCTTTGAAGAAGTCTTTCTCTCGAATATCATACGTTTCCTCTTTTTCAACATTAAATGAATCGAGTAGAATTTTAGAATACAATGCAACATTAAAATCATCGTCGTGTAAATGGTAAGATATAATATCGTTCAACTCTTGCCTTGTTTCAGGACATAGTGAATAACAGAGCTCATATAACATCAAAATCCATTCTTTAGCTTGATAATGCATTGTTCCCCAGTTTGTTTCGATAACTGAAATGTAGCTTTTGTCATTACGTATAACAGCAAATATTCCTCCCAAAGCAGTTCTTGCCGCATCAGCATCTTCAGACCTTACAATCATCAAAAGAATTTTTAAGTACAGTTCTGTAATGTCTGAACCAGATATATCCAGTATTTCAGAATAATTATAATTGTCAGCCGCTTCAGGTTCTTTGATATGGTTAGCAGCCGTAAGCCAACAGCGATACGTGTCCAATAGTTCATCTACACTCTCACGGCAGTATTCCTCTCCTTCACTGGCCATTCTCCAAGAAATAATCGTTGGAAGATCTTGTTCCGGATAAAAGTACTCGGACTCAAGATGTTCAGACAAATAACTTACAATTGCTTTGTCAATAAAAGCCTTACTTGCTATCCCCACAACAAATTCAAGGATACTGTTTTGGTGTATGCTATAACTTGCTGATTGCAATTCATGATTAATAATGTCTTCTAAGAGAGCTTGATTGAGTTGTCCTTTAAAATGCAAACACTTAATTGCGCGTAAAACACTTCCTTTATTTGCTTTATCAATGTGATTTTCAAGATATGCTTTTACAAGACGCTCTACATTTTCCTCTTCAACTATTGATTCAGCTTTATCATACCAATGTTCTGGAATAATATACCTTATCGGATCAGCAGCTAAATCAATATATGCCGGTCCTACTGTAAACAAATCACTCCTTATATCAAAGATACCCATTTCTTCAGCCTTCAATTCAATTGCGCGCTGTAATGAACAAATTGTGGCATGGTTATCTTCATTTCTCCAATCAAGTAAACCAATACATAAACCCCAAATAATAACAAGTTGCCTTCTGGATAACTCTGCATGTTTCAAATATCCGATGAGGATTTCAACTAAGTACCCTGGATGCTCTATGGATTGGCCTAGATATCTCTGTTTCTTCAACACACTTTGTATACTACGTACGCCAAGACTTCCCCAATCCGAAAAAATCTTACTATTCAGCAAATATTCAATTCTATTATCTCCTACCAATTCAATAGTATCGGAGATATCCTTTACTACTTGGCTGTAAGTAACGATATTGTTCTCATCATATTCAATAAGTATATTGTACCAATGGAGGAGAATATCTATTGTATATTCCTTGTGTGAAGCAAAACCAATTACTGACCACTTTGCTTTATCTTCAGCACCTCTGAGATTTACCAATCCGTTCTTGTCATATCGATTAACAGCTACTATAAACTGGCTTATTATCCGGTTTCGTTCTCCTAATCCCTCTGACCATACTTTTCCGCCCTCGTCTAGCCAGGAATCCACCCACTTCTGCATTCTTGCTGTATTATCCGAATAAAACATAAGACCTGGATCAAGCAATTGATTAGCTGGATTATCTGAAAATATTCTCTCCAGTTCTTTTTCAAACTCTGACTGAAAATTTCGATTCTCCCCTTTTGCAAGTAATATAAAACCCTTTAAAATATATGTCCTCAAATAACAAGTCTCAAAATCCCTATCATTAGGTGACCATTTCTTGTGGTAGAGATTCTTCATGATATTCGTCAAGTCACTAACCGTATCGTAAAGAACAGAATTTGTGTTCCTAGATTTAAGCCATTTTCCAAGAAAACAAACACAATTAAAATACAATAGAAAATACTGCGGTCTTTTATATTGGTGTGAACTCAAATAGCGTTTGGTAATCTCATTAGCAACATCTGCTCGACTTTTACCTTGTAAATATGCAGACACTATTGCATATATCGTGTAATAGGACATTAAGTTTTCTATATGCTCATCAGGCATTCTTATTTGCCCAATCTCTTTCCACAATTCCTGGGCTTCTGTATCAGTCCACGATGCCGTGCCATTAATTATTTTTAAAAATATATAGAGCATCTGGCTCGCTACATTATTAAAGTTACGCTTGCTTAATGCCACCTCTAATCTCTTCAATTGTTCGAATCTATTCTGATCAATAAGCTTCTTGATACCTACAATAATCGGATTAAGTATTAATACTTCTACGGAATCAATAGCCGTTGAAAATTGCTCCAAATCATAAATGTTAAAAATCTCTTGAAGTGCTTGTCCAATTACTGCATTAGCAAATGAGCTAATATCTCCTGATTCCGTTTTCACTTCTGAGAGTAATGAATAATCGCCAACATAAGCAGAAGCTCTTCCAGCTAATTCTGTAATAGATTTTATATCACTAGTGTAAATGTCATCATCATCCTCTACTACAAGCGATTCTAACCTTGAACAATTCATACCGGAAAACCAATTATGAAAAAGCGTTCTCCCCCGAGTATACTCACCGCTTTCATATAGCAAGCAGACCTGTCTTAATACATCCGTGATAATAACACTGTTCCATTTTGTCTCCGGTTCCACAAAACATTCGTATGGATGCACTTTTATATGACGTTTGGTTATTCTAAAGGATGAGTCTTCTATTTCATATCGACATTTTTCAATCTGATCAATCGTCATATATCCCATTGCAAGACTTCTGAGATGGTTCCAGTTAAAATTATCTGAATGGACAATCATTTTAAGTAAAGAATCCGTGCTTTCTCTTAACTCGTCAAGTTCAATTCCATTAACATACGCTGATATGATATATTCAGTTGAATATACTTTTTCAAATTCATCTCCTCTGCCTGATGAAGTAAGAAAATGAATAGCATCGCGATAGTATCCCTCTGTTTTATTTCTCTGCCCAATGTAATAATCTGCAAGATTCGAATAAACTTCCTGTACATGTTCTTGATCCAGCCCAATAAATGCTGAAAGAAAAATCCGGACATCATTATGCAAAATGGTATAGCAACCGTTTTGCTCAACCAAGAGTGGCCGAAATGATTTCAGTATGTTTTTCCAATTTGTTTTACTGATGCCTTCATCCGGAAATATGTCAATCAGTTTTTCTGCCGAAATCGATTCATTGAAAAAAGCAAATACACCTGCCATTTTATAGTCAATAAATGCAGCACCTATGCTTTCTTTCGCCTCTTCCCATATTGTTCTATAGTACTCTTGAATATTACCACTTAGATGTCTTTTCTGTAGTTTCCTTTCTATATCAACTGGATTGCCACTTAGCGCTGCTTCATGAACAGCAAATATGGCTGACAATGTATTGCCCTCTGCATAAGAACAGATTATTTTTGTAATTAATTGTTTTATATCTGCGCTAATTCCTTGACATTTAGCCTCAACTAAATCCTGAACATCGGTCGGTTGAATTTCTGGAACGATAAACTCTTTGATATCATTAGAACTTTGTTTCAGCCAGATTGGGTAGCTGTTATAGTTCTCTTTGGGTTGTCCAGCAACTAAAAACTTTACATTATCTGGTATATATTCAGGATAAGGCAGGGTTGGAAGAAACGTATTTTCAACACATCCTGCACGCGCTGCATGGTCAAGACCGTCAACAGCAACAACAAATATTCGCCGTTCATCACGTGCATGTTCTGATGCGATTCGTAAGAATTCATTTCTTTTTTCTTCCACACTCAAAAAACTATTTAAAACCGGGATTCTATATTTATATAGTTTTCCACGCAAAAGATCTCTTAATTGATTAAGCAATGTATCCCAAAAAACATTTGCATCTACTCTTCGAGAAACGTCTGCCGGAATGTACTCTCTCCCCGGATCAATAGGTTCATATGCATAGTATCTAATATCAATTAGACTTTCCTTTTTACAGCATAGTTTACTAATAATATTTGTCTTTCCAGTTCCTGGAATTCCTGATAAAAATATTACTTTACTGTCTCCCTGCAATAGTTCATTCTCAAGATCAATAACAAGATTTATTCGGCTCGCAAAAAAAGGATCCGCAGGAATCAAATCCTGATTATAAGTTATTACTTCTTCCTTTATTGAAAGTGCATTGTAAACATCCTCAATGTCAATTTTAGACGAAGTACGTAATGAAGTAGTCCATGTTCTAAGAGCATGGTCAAGCTTTCCAAGAAGCAGTTCTGCAGTCTGCTCAGAACAAGAAAAACTCACTCTTAATGAATCCCGAATTGCTTCCCCAAGTTCTTTCAGGTTTTCTTGGTCAGTTTCTATATGAAGTTTTTTTAGAAATAACAATTTGTCTTCATCGTTATTGATATATTCTAATTGTTGACACCATTCATGCCATGCTTTGTCATAATCTGTAAATTGAATATCTGTAAATGACTGCACACTTAAAACCTGTCTCTTCAGTTCTTGCCAAAAGAGAGACAATGCGGGTCGTTTAATACTTTTCTCCGGTCCTGTCTTAGAAGCTCGTCTTCCAGATATTCTGTTAGTAAACACATAGACTTCCGAATCCGGATATTTGCTTTTTGAGTCCTCCCAAGATTTTGCCAGTTCCGCCAGTAAAGATATCTTCTTACCAGTTGATTCTCCAATTGAGTTACCTTTACTTGTAACCAAATCTCCAAAAGTTATGGTATCATTAGCTCGTGTATGCTTTACTTGAATAAACCGTACGCGTCCATCCTCATAAGTTACTACAACATCATCTAGACCTAGCGGTACATCAGCTTGTAGCTCAACGTACTTTATATGATTGTCAGGATTAAGCATATCAACTATATATTGCAATCCAACTGAGTATTCATACCAATATGGATCGCCCATTCCCGGTTTTGTAATTTCAGTATATTTCATGAATAATCCCCATCCGTTTTTCTACTTAAAATCTGCAGCTGTTATCTCTAGCATATCAGCAAACGGCTCCTCTACTAATCTAGATGCCTGTCGTGTAATCACTTCCTCAAACATGTTACGTACATCCCTAGCATTAGCAAAATTTTTATCTTTTGTGGCTTCCATGGCATAAATCTTATTTCTCATTACTTCTTCCGCTTGGTCTGATAGTTTATAATCATATTCCCCGCACATTTTCAGAAAAATCTGAACCAACTCATCTGCTGAATAATCTGGGAAATTTACATACTTTGTAAATCTTGATTTTAAGCCAGGATTACTATCTATAAATTTCTGCATTAAGTCAGTGTATCCGGCCACTATAACAATAAAGTCGTTACGATTATCCTCCATGGCCTTCAAAAGAGTGTCTATCGCTTCTTGACCAAAATCATGACCTTCTTTAACCAAAGTATATGCTTCATCTATAAATAGGATTCCACCGATTGCTTCATTGATTTTTTCTTGTGTTTTTACAGCTGTGTGACCAATGTATTGCCCTACTAATCCCGATCGATCAACTTCTACCACATGTCCTTTTGACAAAACACCTATGTCTTTATACACTTCGCCCAAAATTCTTGCTATAGTAGTTTTCCCTGTTCCAGGATTTCCAGAAAACACCATATGGAGCGAAACTGGTATTTGTTTGAGGCCTAACTGTTTTCGTCTAGCTTGCATTTTCACAAGATTGATCATTTTAACTACGTCTACCTTAATTGAGTCTAAACCAACTAAAGAATTTAATTTCTCATATGCCGTTCTTAAGGTTTCTGCGTCTATATCGTCTTCATTTTCTAAAATATTGGGTTGCTCCCGAAGTTCCTTTCGAATAGGTGATAAGTCTTGTTCAGCATCTTCTGTATTATCTTCTCTGTCTGTTATCAATGCTTTCACATCTTCGTAATCTTGGATATATTCCAGATGCAGCTTTTCCCTTAAAGATAAACCCTCTTTATACTGCAAATAGCTGATTTTTGATTTCTCCTTATGATCCAATGCATAAGCTAGTTTCATGAAACAGGCTGCAATAAAAGTATCTTTTTTCTGTTCCCAATAAATGTCTGCTAAACATCTAAATAAAAAGGCTCTCGGTTCATCCAATCCAACATTTTCTATGAGATACATATAATAAAAACTAGATTGTTCGCAGTCTTTAAATTTTATAGGTATATTTGTGTAATCATTAGGATCATATATGAATGCTAAGAATAACGCTGAAAAAATGTGCCCATATTTTTCTACCAATTCTATTGAACAATCTATAGCGTCTGGCAGGCATTCAAATTTCTCCTGTTCAAGTATAGAAAATGCCAAATCATTAATGTGCTGAAAAACATCCTCTTTTACAATTTCTCTCTCAACACAGTGAATGTATTTTTTATAGTATGAAATGGCTTTCTCGCTTTGCTTGAACTGTGCTGGCACATTATTATTTATGTTCGGATCATAAATATATCCTAAAATGCGCCAAGCCTTTGAGATATATGTTTTATTATCAGCAAGTTCTATATTATCAGCATATTTTATTGCATTTGATAAGTATTTAGTATTTCCCTCCTCAAGCAATTCATACACATACATCAAAAATACGCAACTCGCAGCAGGTAGCCATGATGGGGGACCGCCATTGCATTTTATATACTCATCCAGATAATATATGGCCTTATCTATTGATTTGTAAGGCTCCAAAACGTCAATATCATTGTAAGGATCATATATTTTCAACAAAACAAGCATTGCTCTGGCATAATCCGCAGGATGCGCTTTTAATTCGGCTTTCCTCGCAAATATTAATACATCATTCAAATATTCAATTTTCCCTTGCTCTACTAAAGCATACGCATCCTCTGCTATATTGAGAAATGTTCCTCTGAAGTCTTCCTCATCCTTGCTGTAACAGATGCTCTTTTTGTAATAATATATGGCCTTTTCATATGACTTTATTTCCCTCGGAACATAATTATCTAGTTCTGGGTCATATATTGCTCCCAATAGATTCGTCGCTAAAGAATTTTTCTTTTTTTCTGCTAACTCTGCATATTCAATAACTTTTGTCAAACACTCATGATTGCCCTTTCCAATCAAATAAAAATATGATATTGCTAAAAACGAGACTACCTCTCCTTCAGGATTATCAGCCGGCAGTTCCTTTTGTAATATTTCAATAGCCTCCCAATAATTACCGTCATGCACCATTTGTATCCCTTTGGTGACTAAATCCTTATCCATGCTCAATTTTACCTCGTCACGAAACTTAAAGTGCTACTATATTCATTTCTCTCTTCACACGTCTAGATCAATATATAGCATTGCTAATGACAATTTGTATTGGAACAGTTTAACTTATGGTCCTCCCACGATTGGACTGCCAAGTACAGGATTCATATCTTTGCTTTCTCTAAATACCCCATCACCCTCCTAAACTCCGCATTCGGTCTCCTCTCAAACTCCCTCACCTGTATCGTCACCGGATTCTTCTTCCCGTCCA
>OCTX014576361.1_pt1 | contig 10681 bp, 11 predicted proteins | sample 1539691 | NCBI WGS metagenome assembly OCTX01 (sample SAMN02144231, study PRJEB22623) | gut metagenome | biome: sheep rumen | host: Ovis aries | place: New Zealand | reverse complement strand
AGGACAGTATGATGGGTTAACCTTTATGCGCTACAATAATGCCACCAAGAAAATGACCTATCACTCAGATGCTGGGGTAGAGGCTTTTAACGATAAAAGACCAGTTGGTATAGAGTGTACTTATGACCTGCCACATTCAGGAAAAGACATCGGCATCACCCTTTGGGAGCGCAACGGTAAGAAGACCCGGAAGACACTGAAGTGGAATGGGCATGGTTTCAGCTATTGACCCTTCAACTCGTCGTTCACTGTCACAGAAATAGTCTCAGAGTCTCAGTAACTATCTTTCTTTTAAGCAGTTCTATATTAAAAATCACATTTTCGGATGCAAATATAAGCAAAAAATCACATTTTCGGATACTTTTTTAAATCCTACGCATCCCTCCGCCACCAGTGTCCTGCATAATCACTCAGAAATTCAGCCTCTGTGTACCAGTCATAGATTTCAGTCTGTTTAAATTGGTAAGATCTTTAAAAATCCACCACAAATCATTGGATATTCCAAAATTATTACTATCTTTGCAGAAACAATAAAGAGAAGAAATGGAAGATATAATTACAATTCCCAAGACGCAAGTAATAATGGCTTTTGTTGCTACCTGTATTGAGGCAACCGCCCGCCTGCTTCATACATCCTATTATGAGGTGTTTCAGCGTATGAAGCGTGTGGGGATGATTGAAAATTATATTGTTCCATATTATGAGACTCTTCATAGTGAGAGTAGGGAAAATATTGCCACAGGTATGATGGAATGTTTGAAACAATGGGAGGGAAATAATGAATGAATTGTTAGTTTTTCATGGTGGTACGGAAATAATCACAAAACCAAACTGTAGCATAGGGCGACCAAATCTAGATTTTGGAAAGGGTTTTTATGTGACTAATATTCGTCAACAGGCAGTTGATTGGGCAAAACAAGTATCAGGGAGAAGAAAGAAGGAGCCGGTACTTAATAGATATCAATTGAATCGCGAAGCAATTTTAGAGGAATGCAACACCAAAGTTTTTGTTGCTTATGACAGAGAGTGGCTTGAATTTATAGTGAAAAGCAGGCAAGGGCAGAATGTTACAGAAGGGTATGACTATATAGAAGGAGGTGTAGCAAATGACCGTGTTGTTGATACTGTAAATTTATATATGACAGGTTTGATGGATATAGAAACAGCTTTGAGAAGACTTTCTGAACATCAACCCAATAATCAGATGTGTCTTCTTAATCAAGAAATAACGGATAAATATCTTTTTTTTGATGGAACAGAAGCAATATGACGATCCTGTTAAATCGCCCGTGATTCAGGAAATTATAATGAGCAACCGAATCGGTGCAATATCAATGGAATTGGCTAAGCGCATGAATATAGAACCAGTTCAAGCGCTGCAATTGTTTTACGAAAGCCAGACATGTGCGGATTTACATGACAAGTCTACAGGATTATATCTTTATGGTGACCTCTATGTCGCTGACGAGTTTATGCGTGAGAAGGGACTTTTAGATTAATCCTACGCATCCCTCCGCCACCAATGTCCTGCATAATCGCTTAGAAATTCAGCCTCTGTGTACCAGTCGTACTCATACCAATCGGTAGAGTGACCAAAGAGATTCTTCTTTGAATCATATTCTTTTCTTCCATACCTTTTTTCGGCAAAGGTCGGAGATCAGATTGAAATAGCCAAAATAATTTGATCTATTTCGATCTTATTAATTTGGGTTAGATCTTTAAAATTCTTCCACAAATCATAGAATATTCTAAAATAATTACTAACTTTGCAGATGCATTGTACCCTCAAAGGATACTTTGTAAGACATCGAGGGTGATTAGAATTGTATCAAATTCTATGATGTTCGTGACCAAAATAGTCTGCAAACATCTTTCGATTCGACCTTGCAGGATGGGATATGCCTTGATAGGTGTACCTATCCCTGTGTATCGAATTCAATGCCAAATGTGGACGGCTTAGGGTCACGAATATGCAAGGAACAGATGTGCACTCTTTTCATCTCTTTTACTACTAACCAAAGATTAGGTTATTTGGATTTATGCTAAGGTATTTAGCAGACAATGCAGGGTTTCAAACAGATTGGGTAATTCAATCAGATGAGAAATTGCAAGTCGGCATCATTGATGCTGATTTGTTGGATCATGGAACAAGACATCCGAATTTAGCTCTATTGAAAATCTCTGCGTTCTGCAAAAGTTTAGGTCATAATGTGCGTCTAATTTGTAGCTATGATGAATTGAAATATAAAGGGAAGCCTGCAATCTTCGATAGTGAATATGATATTTTAGTACTTTCTAGAGTATTTAAATTCACTAAGGTTCCCGATTTCATTTCTTTAATGATAAATCAGCATCTCATATATTATGGTGGTACGGGCTTTTTTGAAATTAATGGACCAAATCTGCCACATGAAGTTGAACATCATATGCCTGATTATCACTTGTATGATGAATATATTGAGAAAGCAACAGGAGGAGATGAAAAACAAAAGAAACGCCATTGGGATGATTATCTTAGTTATTCTATAGGTTTTACTACTCGTGGATGTATTCGTCACTGTGGTTTCTGTGTTAATAGATTATTGAACAGGGTGGTTGAATGGTCTCCTGTTTCAGAGTTTGATAGCGATAATAGGAAGAACATATATTTGTGGGATGATAATATCATGGCAGCTCCACCAAAAATATTTGAAAAGGTTATGGAAGATTTGAAGAGTACTGGAAAACCTTTTCAGTTTAGGCAAGGGATGGACATAAGATTGATGACACCAAAGAAAGCTCAGTTACTTGATAAAGTTAAATATCATGGTGACTACATTTTTGCCTTTGACCATTATCGGATGGATGACCCAAAGGAGAAAAAAGAGGTTGAGCAAACGATAAAGGGTTTGAAAGTATGGAGAGAATATTGCAAAAAATCCACTAAATTATATGTGTTGGTAGCATATGATGCTATAGATGAAACAGATATTGAAGGAGCTTTTTATAGAATTAAAATTCTGATGGAACATGGGTGCTTACCCTATATAATGCGATATGAAGAATATAATAATTCTCGTTTCAAAAGTATGTATACACAAATAGCTCGTTGGTGTAATCAACCAGGCTTTTATAAAAAAATGAGTTTCCGTCAATACTGTGTTAGAAATGAAGAATATCATCAAGGTATTCAAGATATGGTACCAAAAGGAAAGTATAACATAAAACTAAAGATCCCTAAAGGATATAAACGAAAAGAGAAGTACTGTTCTTGTTATCAATCAATGCTTGACTTCGAAGCAGAATTTCCATATATAGCAAAGAAGTATTTCGATTTGAGATTTGAAGAGTTGAACCCATATAAAATAGTGAAACGATGAAACAAGCCGTATTACAAATGCTACCTACAGCGAGTATTAATCTGGATAAAGACAATCCTCGTATTAAGCACTATTTGGAGCAATATAAGGAAATCAGTAGTGAACTTATCGCCCTTGCGTTGTCTGACAATAGTAGTGAAGGCAGTTCAACTACTTATCATTCCCTCCGCGATTCTATTAAAGAGAGTAGGGGAATCATTCATCCCATTGTTGTAAGTCATGAGCCTGATGGATCATACGTTGTTATCGAGGGTAATACTCGTTTGCAGATATATAGAGAGTTCGAGACTAATGGTACGCCGGGTAAATGGGGTGAGATAGTAGCTCTTGTCTATGAACAGCTAGACGACGAAGAAAAGCACAAAATCAGATTGCAGTCTCACCTTGTTGGACCTCGCGAATGGGATCCTTATTCAAAAGCAAAATATCTCTACTATTTGAGTGAAGTGGAGGGGAGGAATATGAATGCAATTATATCAATGTGTGGAGGTAACGGTAGCGATATAAAGAAAAGCATTGATGCATATAAATATATGGTAAATTTCTATAAGCCATACACAAAAGAAAAGGGGTTGGATTTTGATGTTTCTGAATATTCAAAATTCAAAGAGCATGAAAACTCGAAAATCAAATCATCTATAGAAAAAAGAAATTTCAAAACAAACGAATTTGCTAAGTGGGTGGCTAATAGAAACGTTAATAATGCTATGAAGGTGCGTTTGATTCCTCAGATCATGCGAAACGATGAAGCACTTAATGCATTTTTAAAAGAAAATATCACTGCGGCAGAAAAAGTGTTGCATGCTGCAGAATTAGCATCTGCTGATTTGTCTGAATATCCATACGATGTTTTAGCTAGTGCTCTATATAAAAGGTTGTTTGATTTCCCTGTTGGAGAAATTCAGAATCTGGCAAATGACGAGAACTATAGTGAAAAACTGTGGAAGTTGCAGGACTTAAAAGAAAAGTTAGATTTTGTTCTGGACTTGATAGAAAAACAAACAAAATAGGCTATATGGAATCATTGACACATATGTCTTTTGTTAAAAGGATTGCAGATTATGTCACGACAATCCCTGACGATTTTACACGTAATCTTTTATGTGTCGAACTTCCTGGAGAGTATAATCGATGCCCTCAGATTATTGGTCGCTCTATACCAGATGTGTTTTACAGTGATTCCTATTGTATCATACTTGGGGAAGCAAAAACAGATAATGACATTGATAGAGAACATACACAACTACAACTGAATGACTATATCAATGAAGTCAGGACATACGATGCAGAAAGGAATATTGTTCTTTGTACTTCGATAATAGGTTTTTCTAGAATGAAAAATATAATCGTGACTAAGAAAATGCGAGAAAATTTAGATGATATTAGGTTTCATGTTATTGACTGTTTTAATAAAGTTCAAATTTTATGAGTAATATAAAATACGACATCAATTATGATCTGAGTGCAAAGCATGAAGCTTTCCCATATCAGCATGAAGCCTATCTTGAAATTAGAGATAAGGAATATGCCGCCATCTTTCATGAACAAGGATTGGGTAAGACAAAGATTGCCATAGATCTGTTGTTGTATTGGCTCGAAAAGAAAGATATTGACACAGTCCTTATTGTAACCAAGAAAACGCTGGTTAATAACTGGTGTGATGAGTTCAAGGTTCATACAAACATTGTTCCTAAGACCCTTGACAGTAAGCGAGGCAGCAATTACTATGTTTTCAACAGTACAGCACGTGTGGTTGTTACTAATTTCGAGACTATTGCTGGTGAAATTGACAGAATGAAGTTATTTCTCAAAACGAGAAATGTATCTATAATTATTGATGAGTCTACGAAGATTAAGAATCCAGAAGCTAAGCTTACACAGGCATTCTTTGAGATTGCTCCATTATTCAAGATTCGTATAATTATGACTGGTACTCCTGTTGCTAATAGACCTTATGACATCTGGGCGCAGATATATTTTTTGGACCAAGGAAAATCACTTGGTGATAATTTTGAACATTTTAAAAACGAGTGTGACTTGTCCAACGACTTAGAAAGTGATGAATCTCGAAGAGATATATTTGAGAAGTCTGTTTCTTCGATATTTGAAAAGATTAAATCGTTTAGTGTTAGAGAAACAAAAAGCAGTGGTATTATTTCTCTGCCCAATAAAATATATCATGACCTGTATGTCGGGTTTGAGAAAAAACAGAATGAGATGTATGAACAAATCCGTTCTGAAATGCGAATCATGTTAAAAAAGGGAGATGAAAGCATTTTAGATGAGTCTGCTGATACGATTAAGCGATTACTTCGTCTTGTGCAAATAACATCGAACCCTCAGCTATTAGATGAAAGTTACCATGAATATTCAGCAAAAGAAATTCTTCTCGACAAGACAATGACAAAGATAATGGAAAGAGGAGAAAAGGTAATTGTATGGAGTATATTTACAGGAAATGTAGATCAATTCTGTAGAAAATATAAGAATTTAAATGCGTGTAAGATAACTGGAAAGATGAGCGTTGAGGATAGAAACAAATCGGTGGCTGCATTCAAAAATGGTGATGCTAAGGTGTTATTTGCTACTCCTCAATCAGCGAAAGAGGGTCTTACATTGACTGTTGCGAATAATGCCATCTTTTACGATAGAGGATTTAATCTTGATGATTATTTGCAAGCTCAAGACAGGATTCATCGTATCTCACAAGAAAAAGATTGCAATATCTATAACCTAATGATTGAAGACAGCATTGATGTATGGATAGATGTGCTATTAAAAGCTAAGCAAAGAGCGGCTTTTTTAGCACAGGGAGATATAGCATTAGCTAAATATAAGGATGGTGCAGACTATAGTTTTGCAAGTATTATTCACGAAATATTAAAAGCTTAAGCATATGGCAACAAAAAGAAAAATGCCAATTGGCAAACAAACGGTTTTAGTGACAGATACAGAACTCAAACAATCAGAACTTTTGTTTTATGCAGAGAATCCACGAGTATTTTCTGCTCTTCACACATTAGATGATGATAGTCCTTCTCAGGAAACCATTGAGAAGGAAATGTGCAAACTTGACCATGTGAAAACTTTGCGTACAAGTATAGAAGCGAATGGTGGACTACTTGAACCTGTTATCGTTAGAGGCAATGTTGTATTAGAGGGCAATTGCAGATTGGCTGCATATAGGATGCTTGCGAAGAAGGATTTGGAGAAATGGTCAAAAATTAGATGTACTGTATTACCTGAGGACATCACAGAAGAACAGATTTTAAGTTTGTTGGGTACAATTCATATTATTGGCCGAATGGATTGGAATGCCTTTGAAAAAGCAGGGTACCTATATAGAACTCAAAAAAAATCAAGACGTCCAATAAACGCAATTGCTGATGATTTAGGTATGAAAGTCAACGATGCCAAGTTGGCAATAAAGGTATACGACAGGATGCATAAAGAAGATGATATGCAACCTAGGAAATGGAGTCATTATTTTGAACTTCTTAAAAATCCAACTATTGTCAAAGCTGACGAAGAGTATCCGGACATGAATATTTTGGCAAGGGTAATAGAAAAGATTAAAAATGAAGATTTTGATGATGCCAAAGACATTCGCAAAATAGGAAATGTCATTAAATCGCAAAACGAAGATGCGTTAGAAGTTCTTGACGAATACCTTGATGGAGAGATTGACTTGGACGATGCTGTTGATTTGACAAATGACTTAAACAAGGCTCAAACTATTAAGAAAGGATTTTCTAACTTTAAGAAATTGTTAATCGGTAACTGGGAAAGAGTAATTAAGCTTACTGAGTCGGATTCGGATCTGAATCTAACCATTAAACAAGTAGAGGATTCGCTTTCTTCATTGGTAAAGAAGATTAATAATGGATAAAGACGAGTTGATAGAAATGTTTTATAATCGGACTTACGAAAAGTTCGTTAATAAACAAATTCTTGATGATAAGAACTATATTGTTCCTCGTCAGCAACTCATTAATTATGTGCATCTGTTATTGGACATTCCCTTCATTGAATTTATAAATTATATAAAAGACCATATTGACAACAGTGAAATTAAAGTATCCGATATTACTCAGATTAGCTCTTTTGCTTCGTGTGAAATAGATATGTGTCATGCTTTATTGTGGGCAAATAATCCTGGATGCCAATATGTTGATATAGGAAGATTATTTCCAGATACCGTATCTTCTTCAACGGTTGGTGCTTATAGAAAGTATGGTGAAAATCATATAAAGGCATCTTCACAACTGGGTCTTACATTTGAATACTATGATTATTGGTATCTTAGCTGTATTGGTTATATATATCCAGAGTTGGATGATAATTCTCGTAGACAATTGTTAGCAAGGACTATTACAAGGAATATATTATATCAAAAAATGCTTTTGGATATTTTAAGTCATGATATAAGCCCAGAGTCCTATATGTATATGCTATCTGAGAGCACCGTAAAGCGGAGAATTAATAATGTATGTTTCTTTCTTAATATATGTTTGGAAGAATGCCGAAAACAACATATCAAAGTCTTTTCCATAGTTAGAGTAATAAAAAAAAAGAATAATGACCAGTCAATAAATATTAGCCAAAACGTATTAAATGATTCAAGTTCAATATTTCGTATCTATTTAAAAGATATATCGAAAAAGAATGTATATTATTCGGAAGATGAAAAAACAGAATTGTTTAAGCGTTATAGAAAAGGAGATAGTTATGCATATAACGAGTTGGTAAAATGTCATCTCCCCTTGGTCCTATATATATCAAAGTTTTATAGAGGAAAAGGTGTTTCTATGGAAGATTTGATACAAGAGGGGAATATTGGTCTTTTAAAGGCTATAGAACATTTTGATTATACTCGAAAAGTTCCTTTTAAAGAATATGCAAAATCGTGGATATTACAGACGATAACCATGTCTCTTAATATTTATCCATATATAGTGAAATTACCATTAAGTCAATTCGCTCTTTATAGAAGATATAGAGTTTTTGTTGACAAATTTGAACTTGAGAATGGCTATATACCTTCAGTCAATGATATTGGAGAAGAATTGTGTTTAGATGCAAATATAATTTCTTATTTTTACCAGTTGCCAGATAGTCTATATAATTTGACACAATTTGTAGATGATATGGACGTTTATGAATGTCCAGATTCCGCTGTAGAAGTTTTTGAAGAAAAGGATTATAGTAGATATCAGGCATGGAATTATATTCGTATTTTGAATAAACAACAAAGAACTATTGTAAGGAAATTCTTTGGCATCGGTTATAAGAAAGCAGAAACAATGACTATTATTGCTGACGAAATGGGTTATACTAGAGAAAGAATTCGCCAGATAATAGAAAAGTCGCTTAAAATAATGCGAGAGGCATCACTCACTGCAATAATAATTGATAATAATTATGACGAACAATCCATAGGTGTTGGAGGTTATGGTCAAGCAGGAGCAAAAAGGGACGTGATAGCTGAATATAGGTCTTTTTTGAAGAATATTGGGCTCAAATCCACGAAGGAGGATAAGCAAATTGTATCAAAAGAAGAAATTGAGACTATAGTACCAATAGTAAAACAAGAGGAAAAAAATACAAATGAATTAAATGGTTTGAAGGTTGGGGATATTCTTCTATATAAAGAAAAAATAGCAACAGTCAAGAAAATTCTCCTCGTTGGAAGTGTATCAAAGCTTATAATAAAATATGAGAATGATGTATTAGATGTTGTAACGAACAATCCGTCTAACTATAAAGTTTTACAGTCGCATAAAACAGATGGGATACGTAATGTGGTTAAGGAATTAAGAGACAATCATCTTGAAGGAAGCAGTGATAAAAAACAACCCCCAGCCCTTTATAACTATTATATAGATAAAATATCAAAGATGAAGCAAGCGGTAGTGAAGGGCGAAAGGGTTCTTGCAAAGCCAGCTTTGTTAATTGCTATCATTGATGGTATTAAAGAAGGGAATATCTTGCATAATGATATTGTACTTACAAAGTGGTTAGAAGAAAAATACTCTATGCTGCTATTACATTATTCACATGCTTCGCAGATACTCCATCCCACAGGTATTGAGAAACCATTTTGGCATTTGCAATCTGATGGCTTTTGGCATTTGAAATATCCTCAATCTTTGTATAGGCAAAATGTGTCGCCTACAAAAAAGTGGATATTGGACAATGTTGAATGTGCAAGGTTTGATGATGATTTATGGTCTTTACTTCAAAATGACGAGTGGAGAGAGAAGATTTGTAAATATATTATAGACAATAAACTGACACACAAAAAAATAAAAATAGAAAACGAAAGAAAAAGAGTAATAGAATTTCCCTTCTTGCCCCTTCAATTTTTTCCAGAAGAGGAAATTGAAAAGAAGGAGGAAAAGAAAAGTGAAAAGAAAGAGGAATACCCCAAGAAAGAAAAGGTGCTCAAATCTGAATACGGTTTGTCTACTCCATTGAGATATTTAGTTGATCAGAAAATCATAACAAAAGTACAACTCAAACATTGCCGTAAAAAAGGGTTGAATACAATTGGTGATGTTTTCCAAATAATAGAGAAATATCATCTTACCCCTGATTCAACTCGTTTCACAAAATATACCATTGACATATGGTTTGCAATAGTTAATTTCGCAAAAGCTAAAGTATTATAAACTACCATGCATGTTTTGTGCATGACACGCATCAACGATAAGAATTGTTTTCTATGAACGTGGGTATACTTCTTTCACCATTTGATGCTGTAACTCACGTGTTTTTTCAAGATCCATTGTCTCAGTATCCTGAGTGGTCATAATTGGTTCGTCCATATTCTTATACATAGTCTCAAATATTAGTTTCGGAAAACTTCTTAAGCAAATCTTCTATGGCAAACTTCAGAGGGATTAAATCCTCATTAATGAGAGAGACTATGATTTCTTCATCAATATTGGCATATTCATGTGAAATGATATTTCTTAATCCAAATATTGCTTGCCATGGAATGTCTGGGTAACCTTCCAAAGGCTTCTGTTCGTCTTTAAGAAGTTTGCCCACTTGTTCACCTATGACTTGGAAACGCATGACACATGCGTTAAATGCCATCACCCCAGTTGGAGATTCCATAAAATCATTAACAGAGGAACGACCTTTGCTCCACTCTTGAATAAGATTAATTGAATCAAGAATCGTTTCTAGTCTGTCGTATATGGTTAATAGATTATCAGACATAGATTGCATCTCTTTGTATGTTAGACTTAAATAAGGGTCGAAGTGAATCCCGGAATCTTACAAGATCCACCTCACATCCAAAAAGATTCTTCAAT